>VOFH01000225.1_pt1 | contig 155254 bp, 242 predicted proteins | sample 5384091 | NCBI WGS metagenome assembly VOFH01 (sample SAMN12384727, study PRJNA508395) | human gut metagenome | isolation source: healthy gut G | host: Homo sapiens
TATTTGAAATTTCGTTGTCGATTTTGTTGTCTTTCTTTTCTTGTTCTTTTCCCGCAACAGACGCACCGTATCCGCCAGAAACAACCGCGTTTATAATATCGTCAACGCTTACAGCCGTTTCATCAAAATCAACGTGCATATTATTCTGCAACAAATTTACGTTTACGGACTTCACACCGTTAAGTTTTTTGACGCTTTTTTCAACGTGTGCGCTGCACGCACTGCACGTCATTCCCGTTACATTAAATTTTTCAGTCACATTATCACCGTCCCGAATATTTTGATTGAATTTATTTATTGTTTATGATATTATTATATCGTAAATTATTTATTTTTCAAGTATGCACTTTTTTGATAGATACTATCATTTATGATAGTATGAATTGGCGTAACACATATGAATCACGATTATATATGCCCTGTTGAGGCAACACTTGAAATAGTGGGCGGAAAATACAAGCCACTTATATTATGGCACTTATCGGGTAAAACATTACGTTTCGGGCAATTACAAAATTGCTTTCATCAGCAACGCCGAAAATGCTTACAAAACAGCTCCGCGAGCTTGAAAATGACGGACTGATTGCACGAAAAGTTTATCCTGTAGTTCCGCCGAAAGTGGAATATTCACTTACACCGCTCGGAACAAGTTTTATTCCTATATTATCAAGTATTTGCGATTGGGAAATAATTATTTAAAGGTAAACAACATTTGTCCTAACTGTTCTATGACAAAATAAAAATGAACAAAACAAAAATAACAAAAAGGAGCTGATTTCAGCTCCTTTTTGTGTCAGTTTAATTAAACCAATATATTAAAGAACGTCGTTCTTTATAAGGTCCTCATATGATTCACGCTTTACAACTACCTTAGCTTTTACCGTCCGAAACAGCAACAACTGCCGCTCTCGGAATTCTGTTATAATTGCTTGCCATTGAATAGTTATAAGCACCTGTTGCAAGAACTGCCAAAGTATCTCCGACTTTGATTTCCGGCATCATCGCATCTTTAAGCAAAATATCTCCGGATTCACAGCACTTACCTGCTACTGTAACCTTTTCGGTACGTTCGGCATTTGCGTTGTTCGCAACAACCGCCTCGTACTCTGATTCGTAAAGTATATATCTTGGGTTATCACCCATACCGCCGTCTACCGACACATACTTTCTCACATTCTTAATGTCCTTAATTCCGCCTACTGTATAAAGCGTAATACCCGCCGGCGCAATAATTGAACGGCCAGGCTCCATAAGAATGAACGGTAGTTTGACTCCTCTTTTTTTCTGCAGTAGCCTTAACAACCTCTGAAACGTGCTGAATATATTCATCATACGGTACAGGATCGTCATTTTCGGTATACATAATACCGTATCCGCCACCAAGGTTAAGATTATCAATTTCAAGACCAAGCTTGTCCTTTAAGTCGCCTACAAAGTTCATCATTATTTCAGCCGCTTTTACAGAACGGTTCAATATCAAAATTTGTGATCCGATGTGGCAGTGAACACCGTTTACTTTTTACGTTAGACATTTTACTTGCTTTTTCAATAATTTCAAATGCTTCGCCGTTTTCAAGTGCAACACCGAACTTTGAATCAATTTGACCTGTTTGAATAAAGCTGTGAGTATGAGCGTCAACACCGGGTTTGATTCTTGAACATTATGTTCTGAACAACACCGTATTTCTTAGCAGTTTCGTTAAGTGCTTCAAGTTCATAAATATTATCAACTATGATATTACCAACTTTATTTTTAACTGCAAGCTCAATTTCATCAGCAGTTTTATTATTGCCGTGAAAATAGACTTTATCCATAGGAAAATCTGCCTTTATCGCCGTATAAAGCTCGCCGCCCGATACAACGTCAATACCCAAACCTTCTTCTTTAACAAGTCTGCAAGTGAAAAGTGAGCAGAAAGCCTTGTTTGCATAAAGGACAAGTCCGTTTCCTCCGTAATATTTATCCATCGCGTTTTTATAAACACGACAATTTTTTCTTATTAAATCCTCATCTAATACATATAGCGGAGTTCCAAACCTTTGCAAGTTCAACAGTATCATTTTTACCAATAACAAGATGATTTTTCTCGTTTACTGTCAAATCTTCTGATACAAACATTCTTTTTCACACCTTCCTAAAGTTTCTTAACCCTGAGTTCCGTCAGGCTCTAAATTTTCTTTGAGTTTCTTCGTTTCCTTAGTTTCGTGTATAATCTTAGGTTCTTTTAAATCTGTTATACACTTCTTTGTTATGATAACGGTTTTTATACTGTCATCGGACGGCACTTCAAACATAATGTCAGACATTGCCTCCTCGATAATTGAACGAAGTCCTCTCGCACCTGTATTTCTTTCAATCGCTTTATCAGCGATTGCCTCTATCGCGTCATCTTCAAATTCAAGCTTTACACCGTCAAATGCAAACAAGGCTTTATACTGCTTTATAAGTGCATTTTTCGGTTCTGTAAGAATTGTAATAAGCGTTTTTCTGTCAAGTTTATCAAGTCTTGCAAAACAGGAAGTCTGCCTATAAATTCAGGAATTAATCCGAATTTAAGCAAATCCTGCGGTATAAGTTTACCCAGCATCATTGATGTTAGACTCTTTCTTGCTTGAAATCTGTGCACCAAATCCCAAACCTTGCTTACCCGTTCTTGAGCCGATAATCTTCTCGATTCCGTCAAAAGCACCGCCACATATAAACAAAATATTCGTTGTATCAATCTGAATAAGTTCTTGGTGCGGATGTTTTCTTCCGCCCTGCGGAGGAACTGACGCAACAGTACCCTCAAGCACTTTCAAAAGTGCCTGTTGAACACCTTCACCGCTTACATCACGCGTAATTGACGGATTTTCGGATTTTCGTGCAATCTTATCAATTTCGTCAATATATATAATTCCGCGTTCCGCAGCGTCAATATCGTAATCAGCCGCTTGAATAAGTTTTAACAATATATTTTCAACGTCCTCGCCGACATAGCCCGCCTCAGTAAGAGAAGTAGCGTCAGCTATGGCAAAGGTACATTAAGTATCTTTGCAAGATTTTGTACAAGGAACGTCTTACCGCTGCCTGTCGGACCTATCATAAGTATATTACTCTTTGAAGTTCCACATCGTCAGCCATATCAGAATGTTCTATTCTCTTGTAATGATTATACACCGCTACAGACAGAATTTTCTTTGCGTCCTCCTGTCCGACAACATATTCATCAAGAAAAGCCTTTATTTCCTTCGGCTTAGGCAGTTCAGTAGCTGTAAATCCGCCCTTATGCTCAAATTCACCGTCAATATACTGTTGCACATATCTATACATTCGTTACAGATATATACACCCGGTCCCGACAAAAGCTTATCTACTTCTTGTTCAGTTTTTCCGCAGAATGAACATCTGAAATGTTTATTTTCGTCCATATATTTATACTCCTTTATTTAGAGGCTTTTACAATAACCTCGTCAATAAGGCCGTATTCCTTAGCCTCTTGAGCAGTCATAAAGTTATCACGCTCTGTATCCTCACAAAGCTTTTTCATAAGTTTGTCCCGTACGCTCTGCAAGAATTTCATTCATCTTCTTCTTTGTATTAACAAGATGATCTGTGTATATTTTAATATCAGTTGTCTGACCGCTAAGTCCGCCGCCGGCAATAAGAGGTTGATGTATCATAACCTCACTGTTCGGCAAAGCAAATCTCTTGCCTTTTTCACCGGCCGCAAGCAAGAATGCACCCATACTTGCCGCCATACCGATACAAATTGTAGATACATCACACTTTATATACTGCATTGTGTCGTAAATTGCCATACCTGCAGTAATCGAGCCGCCGGGGCTGTCGATATAAAGCTGAATATCTTTATCAGGATCCTTTGCTTCAAGATATAAAAGCTGTGCCACAACAAGACTTGCCGTTGCGTCAGTTACCTGATCTGCCAAGAATATAATTCTGTCCTCAAGCAGTCTTGAATAAATATCGTATGAACGTTCGCCTCTGTTGGTCTGTTCAACGACCATTGGTACTAATGCCATACTATTCATCCCTTTCCGAAATTATGAAATTATTTTACCTGTGCATTGTTTACAATCATAGTGATTGTCTTTTGAATTTCAAGGTCTTTCTTAATGCTTTCCTTCTCAGCGTCACCAAGAAGTTCCTTAAGCTTGTCAAGTTCCATATTGTACTTCTTTGACATATCTACAAGTTCAAGTTCAACTTCTTCAGGACCTGCTTCGATTCCTTCAGCCTTTTGAATTGCCTCAGGACAAGTGAACCGCTTAGCTGTTTCTTAGCCTGTTCAGCGAATTGAGCTCTTAGAGCGTCCATTGTCATACCTGTGTATTGCATATACATATCAAGGTTCATACCTTGGTATGAAAGTCTTTGAGCGAAATCTCTTACGCTGTTGTCGATTTGAGTTTCAACCATAGCGTCAGGAAAGATCGAACTCGGCATTTTCGATAACCTTGTCGATAACTGCATTTTCAGTTTCAACCTTAGCTTTGTTTTCAGCAGCCTCTTCAAGCTTTTTACGAACGTCTGCTCTGAATTCGTCCATTGTATCAAATTCGCTTACTTCACTTGCGAAATCGTCGTCAAGTTCAGGAAGTTCACGTTTCTTGATTTCCTTAACCTTTACTTTGAATACTGCGTCCTTACCTGCAAGGTTTTCTGCATGATATTCTTCAGGGAAAGTAACCTTAACGTCAACATCAGCGTCAGTTTCAGCACCTACAAGCTGTTCTTCAAATCCAGGAATGAATGTACCTGAACCGATTTCAAGTTCGTAGTCTTCGCCCTTACCGCCTTCAAATGCAACATCGTCTACAAAGCCTTCAAAGTCGATAACTGCGATATCGCCGTTTTCGATTGCTCTGTCGTCAACTGTGATAAGTCTTGCATTCTTCTTTTGTGTAGCTTCAATATCCTTATCTACATCTTCATCTGTTACAGTATGGTCAATTTTTTCCACTTCTATACCTTTGTAATCGCCAAGCTTTTAACTTCCGGCTTAGTTGTAACAAGTGCTGTAAATACTACAGGCTCACCCTTTTTGATTTCTTCAACGTCAATTTCAGGTCTTGCAACTGATTCAACACCTGATTCCTTTAGAGCTTCGTCATAAGCCTGTGGAAGTACGCTGTTAATAGCTTCATCATAGAATACAGCCTCTGTATAATACTTTTCGATAATCTTTCTTGGAGCTTTGCCTTTTTTCTGTAACCAGGTACGTTAAACTTCTTTACATTCTTTTTTTTTGTACACCTGATTAATTGCCTTGTCAAAATCCTCTGCACTTACTTCAAATGTAAGTTTTACAAGGTTTTTTTTCGATTTGTTCATTTTTCACTGCCATAGTGATAATATCCTCCTTCTGTGTCCTATTACAGACATATTAACATAGCGTATATTATATCACTTATTTTCTTATATTTCAATCTTTTTTTTTAATTCTTTACAACTTTTTCATAATTACATAACTTTTTAAATATCGTTTTAGTATATTTTTACCCATTTTCGTATAAATTACTTAACTTCGTCTAACAATCCGGCAGTAAAACCAAGTGATTTTATAAGCTGCATATCCGACATTACCGTTTCGCCTGTTGTTGTAAGCATATCGCCCGATATAGCGGCATTTGCACCGGATTCAAAGCAAGATTTTCCGCCGTCGTCAAGAAGTATTCTTCCGCCTGCAAGTCTGATTGCGGCTGACGGATTTATAAATCTGAATATCGCACATATACGGCGCATATCGTCCTTTGTAAGTTTTTTATTATTTTCGTATGGTGTTCCTTTTATCGGATTTAACATATTTACGGGCATTGAACTTACACCGAGATTTCTAACCTCAAATGCCATATCAATTCTGTCCTCCATACTTTCGCCAAGTCCTGCAATACCGCCGCTGCACACAGAAAGTCCGGCTTTTTAGCGGCTTTGATTGCATTTATTTTATCGTCATAGGTATGCGTTGTACAGACGTTTGGGAAATAATTTCTTGAACTTTCAAGATTGTTGTGTACACGCGTCAGTCCTGCGTCCTTAAGTCTTTTAAACTGTTCTTCGTTCAAAAGCCCGAGTGACGCACATACAGATATATCGCTTATTTTTCTTATTTCTTTGATAATTTCACAGACTTTGTCAACTTCACTGTCTGACAGTCTTTTTCCCGATGCGACAAGTGAAAAACGTTTAATGCCCTTGTCCGCACTCTTTTTTAGCCGCATTTACTACTGTTTCCTTATCAAGCAACGGATATTCCTCAACATTGGTGCAGTGAAACGCCGATTGCGCACAATACTTGCAGTCCTCACTGCATCTTCCGCTTTGCATTTATTATTGTACATATGTCAAATACATTGTCACAAAACTTTTCACGAATTTCATCAGCCGCTTTGCAAAGCTCATCAAGCGGTGCGTCTATAAGGCTCATTGCCTCATCTTTTGTTATCATTTCTCCCGAAAATATTTTGTTCTTTAATTCTTCAATCATTTTTCTCAAGACCTTTCCTATTGTTTATGTAGGAATTATATCACTTCTTATTTTTATTGTCAACTATTATTGATACACTTGAGTTTACAATCAACATAAATAAATACACCGCTAAAAAGCGGTGCATTTATTTATAAATTCATATCAATTAAAATATCTCTTAAATTTTTCAATTCTTCGTTTGTAAAAAGTAAGACCTTTACCCATTTTTTTCATGTTCCGGTGCCCAATCACGCAAATCAAATTTAGGGTTTGCACCGTTCCACGAAACTATATTAAGCTCCTTTGTCCAACCTTTACTGCTCTCGGATACCGTTCCGATATATTCTTTTTATTTCAAACTTCAATTCAGCCATTATTTCTCCTCCGATTTAGAAATACATTTTCAAATATTCTTTTGTATTGTCGACCATTTCGTCAAACAATTTTCTTGCATCACTAACCGAAATACACATATTAGGGTCAGCCGCAAATGCGTTAAATACACCGTCAAGGTCACGATTTAAAGCACAATCGACAACTTGTTCCTGTTCACCGCACACACGGCTTATAAGCGGATAAATTGCCTGCGGAATATTTCCGGCAAATACAGGATTTAACGAATTTGCTCTGAAACAAGCGTTCGTTTCTACAACCGCACCGATAGGCAAGTTAGGAATTTGACCGTAATTCGGTATATTAACATTCGTAACAAGGTCGCCAAGTCCAAGCAATGCTCTTATCTGCTGTACACCCTCTTCGCCCGTTTCCTTTAGTTCAAACTTTTCTTCACCGCTGTAAAGTCTTTCACTTCTTTCAAGACGTTTCTCAAGGTCGCATTTTCTCCACGAAACAGGAGTTAATGCAAATCCCCACTTTTCAACGGTTTCTTTGTCTTTCAAATACCAATCACCCGGACAAAATTCCGCCAAATGTCTGTCACCTGCCGCGGCGATACTTTCCGTATCTTAAAAAATAAGTCAATCTTAACTTTCTCACTGCATGAGAAATACTTATTCATCAGTTTTCATCTGACTTCTTCACAAAGCCGTTATCTTTGTATTTCTCTGCAAATTCACGATATACAGGGAAAATATCTATATCCTTGGACTGTGCCTTTGTAAGCCAAGTAAAGTGATTTACTCCGACAACATTAACTTTAATATCCTCACGTTTTTACGTCTTTTACACCTTTAATATCTTCAAGTGCATTTACAAGCAGTTTTTGTGTACCGAACACTTCGTGACAACAGCCGAACGCCTTAATTTCAGGAAACACCTTATACAAAGTCTTTACGCACATTGTCATAGGGTTTGTGTAGTTGATTACCCATGCGTCAGGGCAATATTTTTTATATTCTCTGCGATTTCTTCAAACATCGGAATTGTTCTTAACGCTCTCAAAATTCCGCCCGGACCTGCCGTATCGCCGACTGATTGATATATATTGTATTTTTCCGGTGTATGTACATCGCTTTCCATTTCATCGAATGTACCCGTAAAATTGATATAACAACAAAATCCGCACCCTCAAGGCCTCTTTTTCAGTTTCAACGTCTTTGTACTTCCACTGTGACTTACAGCCTTCTATATCCTTTATGCCGTTGCCTATCTTTTCGTTTTTCTTTGCCGCCTCTAAATCTATATCGTAAAGATAAACAGTACCGCACATATCCTCACACACCGCAAGGTCGCTCATAAATCCCCACGCCCAACCGCGTGAGCCGCCGCCGATATAAGCGATTTTTATATCCTCGTATTTATTGTTACCGTATTTCATTTTTCTGTCCTCCGCTTTAATTTTATGACTTAATTATACCACTGATTTTCAACTTAAACAACAACAATATTGCTCCAAATCAAAAATGTACTGCCTAAACAGTACATTTTTTTGCTTAATTATTTTTCAAATATTCGTCTACACCCTCAGCGATAGCCTTACCGATTTCATCACTTGACGACTGCAATATCGACAAGTCTGAGCTGTCGTAAAACCGATTTCCATATAAGCAATCGGAACAGGGCATTTATTGAACAATATCAAATAAGGTGTATTTATAGGTGAATTTTGCGAAAGTCCGTTGCTGCCGCAACTTTTGATTTATGATATTACCCATTTCATTGGACTTTTCGACAAAGTCACTGCCTATAAATTTCTGTTCGTAATCCGTACCCAAAGCTATGTATGAAGTTCCACGACCGCCTCCTGCATTTGAGTGGATACAAACATATGCCGCCGCATCGGGATTTGACGTTGTATCATTATTAGGGAAACAATACGATACACGCTTGTCCATTGACGGATTTTGTTCGTTTGACGTTCTCGTCATACGAACTTCATAACCCATTTGTTCAAGATACTTTTGTGTCGCCAAGGCATTGTCAAGATTGATTTGCGGTTCTGTATCTCTGTCGGCATTACCCATTGAATACCAACACGACGCGTTTTCAGGCGACAAGCCTGTACAACCGCTGCCGTGACAATTTTCGCCGAATGTACCGTTTTTATAGTGTCGCCATTCGCCCCAATTACCTTTTTGACTCGTTATATTCATAACCTTCGGCTGTTTTTTTCGTCAGATGTCATTTCAGATGATGACTTACCGTGTCCGGCATCAAGTACGATTACCTTTTTACCTGCTCCGGATTGACTTTTTACCCACTGTAACATCATCTATCCCCAACGCATCAGCCGCCGTCTTTACTGCATTACTTTCATCTGTTGCACCGTCACCGTCACTTTTAACTTCTTCTGTCGACTGCGGTGCAAACGTAGGCATTTGCATTTCCGCAAGTTTGGTTTCGGTATCAAGGCGTTGCTTTTCCATATTGCTTTTTGTATATTCACTCCGCATATTACAGCTATACAAAAACTATCGACACCGCCAAAAACACTGCCGCCCCTCTTAAACAGACTTTAAGTCTTTTATCACTCATAATCATCCCTGCGTCCTTTCTTTGTAAGACGTTTATCTCTGTACATTTCCGCGTCGGCTCTTGCGACAAGATTTTCAAAAGTCGTATCACCCTCCGTATACAACGATACACCCTTTGCAAAATCCAAATTCACATTATTTTCTTCATTGTATTTTACTCTGCACTTCTCAATGCGTTTAAGCACTTTTTCTATGCCGTCATCGGTAATGTCGTGAATCAACACTACGAATTCATCGCCGCCGATTCTGTATATCTTACCTTCATTTCCGACTGCCTCACGAAGTACTGTCGCAATACCTCTTATAAGAACATCTCCGGCACTGTGTCCCATTGTATCGTTAGCACGTTTAAGATTGTTTAAATCAATAGATATACAAGCCGGTCTGTTGTTGCCGATACATTCGTTTATATCGTTTTCAAAAGACAGTCTGTTGTTAAGCTCGGTAAGTCCGTCCGTAAATGCAAGATGTTCGTAAACCTCCGCTTTAAGGTGACTTCTGCTTTTTGCCAGATACTGTCGTATCGTCCGTGTTACCTGCATTAATACAAATATATACAAACCCATTGAGAAGAAATATATCGTTTTGTCATCGCTGATCCGATACAATCTCACTATATCAATAATACTTCCTACAATCGGGAACATAATTGATATCAACATATATTGTATACTCTTCTTTTTTTGTGAAAAATAATCATTGTTGATAAAATCAATATCCCGAATAAGCCGATAAGAATATGCGTTACAAACAACATCATCTTATAATCGATTTTTAATACAAAATTCAAAAAAACGTCTGTACGAGCACATTCAAAACAAATATGCATGACATTGAGGTATACAATTTTTTAATAACGCCATCCACGTTAGTTTGTATAAATAACGATACAGCTACACTGATAAGCATTAATGACGTAAATTCAAAATAATACGGCAGATACCCGTTAGGTGCAATAATATGCGACACTTTAAACTGACAGGCAAGATATATTCCGCATATCACGGAAATCATACCAAGGTAAAACATTTTACTGCTCTCGTCATCCTCATACTCACTGCACCGTATTATTATTGCCAACAGCAAGAGTACAAAACCGAATATTATAATTAATACAGCTGTAATAACTTCCGACTGCTCGGATTTTAATATATGCCATACTATATCCGACCTGGTGCCTATCATCATAGGCGCAACGGAATACTGTATATGATCTTCCAAAAGAGGTCGTATTTCCAATTTTATCGTTTTTTTCATTTAAATCTTTTCCGATTCTGACAATTCTAATCAGTGTACCCATAGTTTTTGAAAAACCGTTTTGAGGAGTGGTCAAATCAAAAAGCTTTGTGTCATCCACATAAACGGTATAATCAAAATACCTCGACATAACCATTAAATACTGCAAATCATCAAACACATTCGCTTTGTCAATCTTCTTCGTCAATACAATCGGTTCTCCCGTATATTTAAACCCATAAGGTAAAATCACTTTTGAATTATCTTTTCAACGGTCCACGTCTTCAAAGTTGCAAATTCATCTTCCGAAAGTATTTCGCATTTGTACATATCTCCTTTTAGATACACAAACAAACCTATAAAACAAATAATAAACACAAGAATCAGAAACATATATTTACTGTTGAATTTTCTTAGCTTATTCATAGTTTTCATTCCATTCTATCATATTAGATAAAACCGTCATATTAGATAAAACCGTTTCGGTTTTGTCTACTTTAAACACTCAAAAATTACATCGTAAGATACGATTTTGGGAGCTGTCGGCATTATGTCGACAGTCTCTCTCTATATGTATTAATTTTATTTTACCATTTTCTATTGGGAATTTCAAGAGAAAAACTGTGTATTTTAAAAACGCATTAAAAAAACAGACAAAATCGCAAGAATTTTGTCTGTTTTCGCATGTTACTTATTTCATCAAGAATTTATCCACTGCATCAGCCGCCTGTCTGCCCTCTCTGATTGCCCATACAACAAGACTCTGACCTCTGCGACAGTCACCTGCTGCAAACACGCCTCTAAGACTTGTCTTGTGATCCTCTTCCTTGGCAAGAATGTTGCTTCTTCCGTCAACATCAAGAGTAAGCTGTTTTAAAAGTTCCTGTTCAGGTCCTAAAAATCCCATTGCAATAAGAACAAGTTCGCAAGGTCTTACCTGTTCAGTACCCTTAACAGGAACAGGAGCACCTGTTGACCAATCAACCTCAACGGTATGAACAGCCTTTACATTGCCCATATCGTCGCCCTCGATTTTTTGTAACCGTTGTAAGATACTCTCTTGGGTCTTTTGCCGTAAAGCTCGATAGCCTCCTCCTGACCGTAATCGGTCTTTTTTGATTCTCGGCCACTCCGGCCACGGATTATTCGGCATTCTTTCCTCTGAAAGTTCAGGCATAATTTCAAGCTGTGTAACGCTTTTGCAGCCATGTCTGATTGATGTACCCACGCAGTCTGTACCCGTATCACCGCCGCCGACAACAATTACGTTTTTACCTTTGGCACTTATGAACATTCTGTCTTCAAGATTTGAGTCAAGCAAACTCTTTGTATTAGCCTTTAGAAAATCAACCGCATAATGTACACCCTTTAAGTCCGCACCTTCGCAAGTAAGCATTCTCGGTTTTGTCGAACCTGTGCAAAGTACAACCGCGTCAAATTCATTTACAAGTTTAACAGCCGGATAATTTTACCGATTTCGGTGTCAAGTTTAAATACAACGCCCTCTTTTTCCATAAGTTCAACTCTGCGGTTTACGACTTTCTTGTCAAGTTTCATATTCGGAATACCGTACATCAAAAGTCCGCCCGCTCTGTCGGCTCTTTCAAATACAGTAACTCTGTGACCCATTTGATTAAGCTGGTCTGCGCAAGCCAATCCCGACGGACCGCTGCCGACTACCGCAACACGTTTTTCAGTTGACTTTTCAGGTAATCTCGGCTTTACTTTATTCTCCGCAAACATTGTATCTATAATATGGCACTCAATATTTCTAATCGTAACGGCAGGGTCGTGCATACCGAGTGTACAAGAGCCCTCGCAAAGTGCCGGACATACTCTGCCTGTAAATTCAGGGAAGTTGTTTGTAAGCGAAAGACGCCTGTATGCCTCGTCCATATCACCTCTGTATACAAGGTCGTTCCATTCCGGTATAAGGTTATTTAAAGGACAGCCGATTGACGTTCTTCCGATTTGCTTACCTGTGTGACAAAACGGTACTCCGCAGTCCATACATCTTGCACCTTGAAGCTGCAACTGAGCAAGGTCAAAATGTGTATGGAATTCGTCCCAATCTTTCATTCTTTCCTTTGGAGGTCTGTCCTTAGGAAGTTGTCTTTGATATTCTAAAAATCCAGTTGGTTTTCCCATGATTTTAAATCCTTTCTGTAAGAGTTACCGTTCGGACTGTATAAGCCCGAACGATATATCAAACTTATTACGCTATTTCTACTTTTTTGCCCGTTACATTTTCAAATGCAATAAGCATTGCCTCATCTCTGTCTGTTCCCTTTTCAAGTTCTTCATCAAGAACAGTTATAACTTTCTTATAGTCGTTCGGAATTACCTTAACAAAATTCTTTACTTCTTCCGACCAGTTATTAAGCATATTTTCCGCAACGTCACTGCCCGTATATTTAACGTGATTTTCAAGCATTTCCTTTAGCTTTGCAATATCCTTGTCTGACAATGTTTCAAGTCCCACAAGTTCCTTGTTACAGTTTTTGTCAAGTGAACCGTCCTTGTTATATACATATGCAATACCGCCGGACATACCTGCCGCAAAGTTTCTGCCTGTCTTACCGATTACGGCAACGCAACCGCCTGTCATATATTCACAGCCATGGTCGCCGATACCCTCGACAACCGCAGTCATACCCGAATTTCTTACGCAGAAACGTTCGCCTGCCGTACCTCTGATATATGCCTCACCTTTAATAGCACCGTAGAATGCAACATTACCGATAATAACGTTTTCACTCGGAACAAATTTAGCCTCTTTACGCGGTACAACAATTATCTTACCGCCGGAAAGACCTTTACCGATATAGTCGTTACTGTCACCCTCAAGTTTCATTGTAACGCCCGGTGCCAAGAATGCACCGAAACTCTGACCTGCACTTCCGACAAAGTTCAATTTAATGCTGTCTTCAGGAAGTCCTTCCTCTCCGTGTGCTCTTGCGATTTCAGATGAAAGAATTGTACCTGTTACACGATTGATATTTGTGATTTCAAGTTTTGCCTCAATCTTCTTACCGTCTTTAATCGCCGGTTCGCAAAGTTTCAATAATGTGTTCATATCAAGAGTTTTGTAAAGCTCGTGATCCTGCATTTCATTATGGTATCTCTCATAATCGTTTGAACAGATTTTCGGTTGATACAATAGTGATGACAAATCTACTTCTTTTGCTTTCCAGTTACCCGAAACAGTCTTTTGGCTGAGTCTTTCAACGTGACCAATCATTTCGTCAACAGTCTTAACACCGATTTTAGCCATCCACTCTCTCAAATCCTGTGCGATAAAACGCATAAAGTTTTCAACAAATTCAGGCTTACCGCAGAAACGCTTTCTCAATTTAGGATTTTGTGTGGCAACACCGACAGGACAAGTATCAAGGTTACATACTCTCATCATTACACAACCGATTGAGATTAGCGGACCTGTCGCAAAACCAAATTCCTCTGCTCCCAAAAGTGCCGCTACCGCAACGTCACGACCTGTCAAAAGTTTACCGTCTGTTTCGATTACAACTCTGTTTCTTAGATTGTTCATCAAAAGTGCCTGATGTGTTTCGGCAACACCAAGTTCCCAAGGCAAACCTGCGTGACGTACACTTGTCTTTGGTGCGGCACCTGTACCGCCGTCATAGCCCGATACCAAAATAACATCTGCTCTGCCCTTTGCAACACCGACTGCAATAGTACCGACACCTGCTTCAGAAACAAGTTTAACTGTTACTCTTGCGTCACGGTTTGCATTTTTAAGGTCATGAATTAGCTGTGCCAAATCTTCGATTGAATATATATCGTGATGCGGAGGTGGTGAAATCAAGCCTACACCGGAGTTGAATGTCTTGCCTTTGCAATCCAAGGATATACTTTACCGCCCGGAAGATGTCCGCCCTCACCCGGGTTTAGCACCTTGTGCCATTTTAATCTGAATTTCTTTTTGCATTCTGCAAGTAGTGAATATGAACACCGAAACGTCCCGATGCAACTTGCTTAATAGCACTGCTGCGACTGTCACCGTTTTCATCAGGAATATATCTTTCAGGGTTTTCACCGCCCTCACCGCTGTTTGACTTACCGCCAAGTCTGTTCATGGCGATTGCAAGACATTCGTGTGCTTCCTGTGAAATCGAACCGTATGACATAGCACCGGTCTTGAAACGCTTAACAATGCTTTCCACGCTTTCAACCTGATCTATTGCGATTGGCTTATCAATCGTCTTAATATCAAGCATACCGCGAATTGTGCATTGATGTTGCTGATGTTCGTCCATTTCCTTTGCATATTCTTTATAAAGCTTGTAGTTACCTGTACGACAAGCCATTTGTAATTTGTAGATTGACTCAGGGTTGAACATATGGTATTCGCCCTTTGCTCTCCACTTATAGTCACCGCCTGTTTTAAGTGCCTTTTACCGTTTACTTTATCAAAAGCCTCTGCGTGTCTTAAAAGCACTTCCTTTTGATATGCTCAATACCCATTCCGCCTATTCTTGTTGTTGTACCTGTAAAGTATTTGTTTACAACGCTTTCCGATATACCAAGTGCTTCAAATATCTGTGCGCCTTGATATGACTGAATTGTTGAGATACCCATTTTAGACATAATCTTAACAATGCCCTTTGTGCAAGCCTTGTTAAATCTCTTTACGCCGTCCTCATATGAATATTCAAGAAGTTTTTCGTCTGAAAGCTCCTTAATAGCCTCATATGCCATATACGGATTGATACCGTTCACGCCGTAACCTACAAGACATGCGAAATGGTGTACTTCTCTCGGCTCACCCGATTCAAGAACGATAGATACTTTCATTCTTGTACCTTTTCTGATCAGGTGATGATGAAGTCCGGATGCAACAAGAAGTGCAGGAATAGGTGCTTTATCTTTATCTACTCCCTTATCCGAAAGTATGATTATGTTGTATCCGTTTTCGATTGCTATATCAGCCGCCTCGAATATTGTATCCATAGCGGTTTCCATATCGTTTTCCTGTTTTACGTTAAACAATGACGGAATTGTTATTGACTTAAATCCCTCAAGGTCAATGTTTCTTAATTTTTCAAGTTCTTCGTTTGTTAAAATAGGGCTTAATGCTCTGACCTTACGACAGTTCAATTCAGATGATGTCAAAAGGTTTTGTTCACAACCGAAAAGTGTGTATGTTGAAGTAACAATCTGCTCACGAATTGCGTCAATAGGAGGGTTTGTTACCTGTGCAAACAGTTGTTTGAAGTAGTTATACAAAAGCTGCGGTTTTTCCGACAATACCGCAAGCGGAATATCCGCACCCATTGCACCGATTGGATCGTCAGCCTTTTCAACGATTGATTTAATCGTTGTGTTTACGTCCTCCCAAGTATAGCCGAATGCCTTTTGACGTGTAAGCAATGAAAGTTTGTCCACACTGTTTTCGCGATTTACAAACATATTTTCAAGAACGATAAAGTTCTTCAAAAGCAAATGTTCGTTGACATTGCCTTTTGCGTCGTCCTTTAATTTATGCACCAAATCGTGCCATGTGTCGCCCTTTTTATCTGTATTAAGAGGAAGATTGTCAAGCTCAACAAGGGTTTTCTTTACCCACTCTGCATATGGTTTGTGAAGTGCCTCTTCCTTTTTGATTTCTTCGTCTGAAATAATCTTGCCCTTTTCTGTATCGATAAGGAGCATTTTACCCGGATGCAGACGTTCTTTCTTTATAATAGTAGACTCATCAACATCTGTTACACCGACTTCCGATGAAAGAATAATCATATCGTCAGAGGTCAAGTAGTAACGAGCAGGTCTCAGACCGTTTCTGTCAAGCGTTGCACCGACATAACGTCCGTCTGTAAATGCAACAGCCGCAGGGCCGTCCCAAGGCTCTGTGATACATGAGTGATACTCATAAAATGCTTTCATTGCAGGGTCCATATCCGCATTATTTTCCCAAGGTTCAGGAATTGTCATCATTACTGCTCTCGGAAGTGAGAATCCCGAAAGATGTAGGAACTGCAAATAGTTATCAAGCATTGCGGAGTCAGAACCGTCCTCATTGATAACAGGTAAAATCTTATCCATATCACCCTCAAATTCAGGTGTTGCGAACATTCTTTCTCTTGCCTTAACCCAGTTTACATTACCGCGGATAGTGTTAATTTCGCCGTTATGGATAATGTATCTGTTCGGATGTGCTCTTTCCCATGACGGAATGTGTTGGTTGAGAAACGTGAGTGCACAAGTGCGATTGCCGTTTCCATATCCACATCTTTTAGGTCAAGGTAAAATTCATTAACTTGATCAGGTGTAAGCATACCTTTATATACAACCGTTCTTGCAGATAGTGATGCGAAATAGAAATAGTTGTCAAGACCGCTCTTTCTGATTTCCTTTTCCGCAAGCTTGCCGATAATATAAAGCTTTCTTTCAAATGAATCTGCATCAAGGCTTTCGTCACCTTTGCCGATAAACACCTGCACGATATGCGGCATTGCCTCTCTGGCACTGTTACCGATACATACGTCATAAACAGGCACTTCTCTTATACCGAGAAGTTTCTGCTTTTCACCGTCAATAATCTTTGTAAGTCTTTCAAGACTTTCTTCTCTTGTATCCTTATCCGGCGATAAAAACAGCATACCAACGCCGTAATCACCCTTTTTAGGTAGCTTAATCCCTTCATTTTTACAAACCTTTTCATGAAGGCATGAGGCATTTGAATTAAAAATACCGGCACCGTCACCTGTATCAGGCTCACTGCCGACACCGCCTCTGTGTGCAAGGTTTTTCAATATCTGAATTGCCTGATTAATAATGCCGTGAGAAGTTTTTCCTTTGATATTTGCAATAAAACCGATTCCCGCAGGCATCATGCTCAAATTGCGGGTCATAAAGGCCCTGTTTTTCGGGTAATCCATTATACTCCATTTTTTCAATCCTTTTCGCTGTATTCCGCCGAACAAAAAGACGTTTCAATCAGAACATACCAATCCATAAATTGATATGTACCGATCGAAACGCCTTTTGTTTCGTCAAAAATTATTTTGTTATCCTGTGTAAACTTATTATAGCACATTATTTTTGTTTTGTCTACTAAATATTTTACAAAATTGCTTTGATTTTTTCCATTGCTTTTATGGTATTTTCCTTAGTTGAGAATGCTGTAAATCTTACGTATCCTCACCGCTCGGTCCAAAACCCGAACCCGTGTTGTTACAACGCCTGTTTCTTCAAGTAATTTATCAAAGAAATCCCATGATTTCATACCGTTCGGTGTCTTTGCCCAGATGTACGGAGCATTCACACCGCCGTAAACCGTAAAGCCTGCCTCTGTAAGCGATTCGCGGATAATTTTCGCATTTTCAAGATAATATGCAACAGCCTCTCTTGTCTGTTTATATCCCTCGTCTGTATAAACAGCCTCTGCCGCACGTTGAATTACATACGGTACACCGTTAAACTTTGTGCATTGACGTCTGTTCCACAATCCGTTAAGTTCAACTCCGTCAACCTTTAATTCGTGCGGTACAACAGTGTATGCACATCTTGTACCCGTAAATCCGGCTGTCTTTGAAAAACTTCTGAATTCAATCGCAACTTCTTTTGCGCCCTCAATTTCATAAATGCTGTGCGGTACGTCAGGGTCTGTAATAAATGCCTCATACGCACTGTCGTAAAGAATAACCGCATCATTCTTCTTTGCATATTCAACCCACGGTTTAAGCTGTTCTCTTGTTGCCGCAACACCGATTGGGTTATTTGGGAAACAAAGATAAATTATATCAACCTTTTCTTCCGGAAGCTGAGGCATAAATCCGTTTTCTTCCTTGCAAGGCATATATACAAGATTATTCCATTTACCGTCTGTAAAGTCACCTGCTCTGCCTGCCATAGCATTCGTATCAACGTACACAGGATAAACAGGATCGCAAACTGCAACTTTATTGTCAACAGAGAAAATATCTCCGATATTTCCGCAGTCTGATTTTGCACCGTCTGAAACGAATATTTCATCAGCCTTTACGTCAATACCTCTTGCCGCATAATCCTTTTCAACAATCTTGTTTCTCAAGAAATCATAACCTTGCTCAGGACCGTAGCCGTGAAATCCCTCTGCCGTACCCATTTCGTCAACTGCCTTGTGCATTGCCTCAATTACCGCAGGAGCCAACGGCTTTGTAACGTCGCCTATGCTCATCTTGATAACTTCTTTGTCTGGATTTGCCTCTGTATATGCAGCCGCCTTTTTGCGACTGTTGAAAATAAGTAACTTCCCGGTAGTTTTAAATAATTGTCATTTACCTTTGCCATTTTTATTTGTTCCTTTCTGTTCTATGTTCAAATTTATCAGTTTGGAGCTGTCGACATTTTGTCGACAGGCTCTTATATAGTTATTGTTCCGTCAAATACAAACTTTGCCGGACCTGTCATATATACTTTATTTTCATTTTTATCCCACTTAATATGAAGTGTACCGCCCAAAAGTACAAGGTCAGCCTCATCATCAACAAGACCGTTTAAATTTGCCGCAACCATTGTTGCACAAGCACCTGTACCGCAGGCAAGTGTTTCACCTGCACCGCGTTCCCAAACACGCATTTTTATAGTGTTTCTGTCAACTATCTGTGCAAATTCTGTATTGATTTTCTTTGGGAACAATTTATGCGTTTCAAACTTAGGTCCGATTTTTTTCTATTTCAAGACTGTCCGTATCGTCAATAAATGTAACCGCATGAGGATTACCCATTGACACGCCTGTAACTTTATAGACCTTTTCCGTCAACTTCAACATCTTCACTTATAAATCTGTCAAGATTTGAGTCAATCGGAATATTTTTTCGAACAAGTTCCGGACTGCCCATATTTACGCGAACAGTCTGCACTTCGCCGTCTTTAACATTTAGGTCAAGAATTTTTATACCCGCCAACGTTTCAAGAGTAATCTGTGTCTTGTCTGTAAGACCTCTGTCGTACACATACTTTACCGACACAACGCGTTGCGTTTCCGCACATTTCAGCTTGTGAGCCGTCACTGTTGTACATATCCATTCTGAAATCAGCCACATCAGACGGGCATATCAAAACAAGTCCGTCCGAACCGATACCGAAATGTCTGTCACTTACGGCTTTAGCCGTTTCGTTTATATTCTCGACTTTCTCCTTAAAACAATTTTATATATGTAATCGTTTCCTGCACCGTGCATTTTTGAAAACTTAAATGTCTGCATTTACTTCATCTCCATTAAATATTTAAAATCATTCTTGCCGTATCAATAAACTTCGCACCTGTATCCATACTTCTTTTTTGTATAAATCGATGTGCCTGTTCCTCCGACATTCTGTGTGTTTCCATAAGATATGCTTTTGCATCACGAATTATCTTTTTCTTCTTCCGGTGTACGTTTTGCTTTGTGCTTTCTTCTTTCGATAATTCCGACAAAAAGTTTCTACGGAATTTATTAAAAGCTGTCTGTTCAAAGGAAGTGTTACAACAAAAATATCTTGATTATATATACTGCTCTGCCTTTCGGCTTTGACTATGCTCATAAGTTTCTGACCTTCCATAAGATCGTCATAAACATCATCGACAGTTCCGTCGGGAAGTTTATATCCCATAATTATAAGCACTTCGTCCATATCGGATACAGTTCTTAAAAAGTTCTGCTTTTGAGTGACAGACAGTGTAAAACATCATAGCCGCTGCCGTCAAGCATCATTTTATTTTGTCGGCTGTTTCGTCTTTTGAAAAGCCAATACTACTCTGTCCACCGCCGTCCTCCTTTTAGGAAATTGTTTTTAATTAATAAGCAATTAAATATTTTTCAATTTCCCACTGATTTATGGTACGACGATATTCTCCGTATTCTTCTTCCTTAGCTTCAAAATAGCTTGACGCAAATTTATCACCGCTAATTCGCTGATAAATTCGGACTTTCTTGCAATTTTAATCGCCTCGTTAAGACTTATCGGCAAGCTCTTGACTCCGAGTGCCTCACGTTCTTTATCCGAAAGATTGTAGATATTAACATCAATACCGGCGGAAGTGTTTCATTATCTTTATGCCTTTCAAACCGGCTTTAAGGCAAGCCGCAAGTGCAAGATACGGATTAGTTGTCGGATCGGGTGAACGAAGTTCAATTCTTGCGTCACCGGGCTTTTTCGATGACGGTACTCTTACAAGCAAACTTCTGTTGCTTTCCGACCAAGAAATATAGCAAGGTGCCTCATATCCCGGTATAAATCTCTTATATGAATTTACCGTTGATTTGTAAAGCACGCCATATCCGGTGTATATTTTAATAATCCTGCCGTAAATTTATGTGCCGTATCGGAAAGCTTTGACGGATCATTTTCATTATAGAAAACATTTTTACCGTCCTTTTCAAGCGACATTGTAAGGTGCATTCCGCTACCGCTTACTCCCGCAATAGGTTTCGGCATAAATGTTGCGTGAAGTCCGTTACGTTTTGCAATAGTTTTTACAACAGTTCTGAATGTAACAATTCTGTCCGCGGTTTTTAATGCGTCGTCATATCTGAATGTAATCTCGTGCTGACCCGTGCCATTTCGTGATGTGACGCCTCGATTTTATATCCCATATCTTCAAGCGTAAGACATATTTCACGGCGGCAGTTTTCGCCGTTATCAAGCGGTGCCAAGTCAAAATAACCCGCATTGTCATGCGGCTCTGTCGTTGGATTACCGCGTTCGTCCGTATTAAATAGGAAGAATTCACATTCAGGTCCCACATTAAATTTGTAACCCATTTCTTCCGCTTCTTTAATAACCGTTTGCAGAATATATCTCGGGTCACTTTCAAGACGTGTACCGTCAGGCTTATAAACATCGCATATAAGTCTTGCGACCTTTTCCTTGATGCGGTCGCCAAGGGAAAATTTCAAATGTGTCAAAGTCGGGATGTAAATATAAATCACTTTCCTCAACACCGACAAATCCCATAATTGACGAACCGTCAAACATACAAAGATTATCAAGTGCGTCCTCAAGTCTTGAAGTTGTAATCGCAAGATTACGCATTGTTCCAAGCATATCCGTAAATTGCAGACGAATAAATCTTACGTCCTCTTCTTCAACCAAATCGAAAATATCTTGTTTTGTCAACATAACGAACTTTCCTTTCTAATTTCAATACTATATAATATATAAATCGTCCTAATATGCAAAAAAGGTGCTTCTATCCTATGAGGACGAAACACCTTTGCTCGTTGTAAATATTGTAACACACCTAAAAAGTTTGTCAAGACTAATTTTAATTTAATTCTACGCACAGAACAATGTGCAAAATGCTAAATTATATTCATTTATTTGTGCAATTTCTACATAATACTTGTACTTGCTTTGTGTTTTTATTGACTTTTTGTATAATCAGTTATATAATATATTATATAAAAAGTTATTTTTAGGAGATGGTATCATGAAAACATAAAAAAATTTATATGCTTGCTTATAATGACAGTACTTATAACGCCGTCAATCGCAATAGCGGAGGACACTTACAGCGGATATTTTAATAATGATGAAATTACAATGTTCGCCGATACTTCGGTTAAAATTTCCGAAAATGAAAAATCGGCGGTTGAAGATATAATTTCAGACTTAAATAACCTAAAAACGGAATCTGATATTCAAAAATACAACATTCCTTTGGGTAACATTCAAGAACTTATTGATTCTTTACCTAAAGCAATACAATATGAGCATCCTGAATTATTTTATGTCAATTTACGTCAATTTTCTTATAAATCAGCAGACGGTCAGACAATTTCGGAAATAATAATCAAAGACCCTTTCACTATGGAAAAAGACGAAATAAAGGTAGCTTAAAAAATTGATTGATGATGAATGCAACGAAATTGTATCATCTGTTCCGAAAGACGCAACAGAGCTTGAAAAAGTGCTTTTTGTTCATGATTATATCACATCTCATTATGAATATGATATGTCTTATCAAAACCGCAATCTTTACACAACAGTAAGAGATAAAAAAATGCGTTTGCCAAGGATATTCATATTTATTTATGTATATTATGAATAAATATTTTGAAATAGAATGTACAACAGTTCCGAGTGATGCGTGCAATCATATGTGGAACAAAGTAAAAGTAGACGGTAAATGGTATAACTTAGATTTAACTTCAGATGACCCTACACCGAATTTATCATCACTTGCAAATCACACATATTTTCTTTTGAGCGATGAAGAATTGAAAGCTGTTTCAGCCTCTTCGGTATCAAATTCAAACGGCGGATTATATGTTGAAGAACAAGATATTCACCGCACTTGGAACGTAAACACTTGGTATGGTGAACCGGTTATAACAGCAGAAGACGACACTTATAAAGATTCAATTATTCATAACGTATCAGGACCTGTAAGTTTTATAGATGAAAAATCTATTGTTTCAATGATAAAAATGAGCTTTCCGCTTTAGATTTATCGACAAATACTTTTACACCAGTTTATAAAGATACTTCAAAATATTATTGGTGCGTATACGGTGATAATAAATCTGCATATTCATCACATTTTAATGTTACTGTTGCTTTTAGCGGAAAAAATTGTATTTTAACTCACCGAATAAAGTTTTTGAATTTGACACAAAAACAAATATAGCAAAAGAAATATATGAATATACGGAAATTCCCGACATTTCAAAAACGTATTTGTTCGGTCTCACAGTCAAAGACGGTAATTTGTGTGCCGAGTATACTACAAATTTAATGAATGGAGTTGAGTCATTTATAACAATTATAACTGCACCTAAACCAACCGAAACACCGATTGTTACAGAAACACCGACCGTCACAGCATCACCTGTTCCTACAGAAACACCTAACGTTACAGCATCACCTGTTCCTACAGAAACACCTAACGTTACGGAAGTACCGAAACCTGTTATAGCATACGAATCGAAAATCACACCTAAAGATGACGGAACTTATACTATATCTGTTGACAAAAAACTTGAAACAACAGATACACCTATTTTGTATGTAGCCGAATTTGACGAAAATAACATTCTTATAGGCTTAAAAGCTGTTCCGTACACAGAACCTGTTTCTGTAAGCGCACACGATGATTCACAAATGCTGAAAGCATTCGTATGGAACATAGGAAGTCAACCGATTTCACTTGTATCTCAAATCGTTTTGACAAAACCGGTTGCGTCACCGACACCGACAGATGTTCCTACAGTTACAGGTACACCAACCTCAACTGATACACCGACCACAACCGATACACCCATTGCAACTGTCGCACCTGTTTCAACAGACACACCGACTGCAACAACACCGGCAGACAGACGTTAAAATATAAAAAAACGCACTCTTTACAGAGTGCGTTTTTCTATGGCATTTATCCTCTTATACGTTCTATTGCTTTTTCTCAATTCTTGAAATCTGCACCTGCGACACTCCAATTATCTTGGCAATCTCAGATTGTGTTTTGCCTCTGAAATATCTAAGCAGAATTATTTCTTTTCACGTTCTGTAAGACGGCTCAAAATATCGTCAATCATAACTTTATTTATAACTCCGTCCTCAATTTCTTCACAGGTAATTGTATCAAGCAAGCGAATTTCTTTATCGCCGTTATCGTAAACACTTTCATAAATACTTTCGGGCGGTGTTGCCGCCTCAAACGCCTCGATAAGACTTTCGGCATCAATTCCGCTTTCTTTTGAAATTTCGTTTATTGTCGGCTGTCTGTTCAATTTTCGTCTTAACAGTTCTTCACACCGCCAGCCTTTCATTGCATTTTCCTTTAACGTTCTGCTTATTTTAACGGCACCGTCATCACGCAAAAAACGTTTTATTTCACCTGTTATCATCGGTACTGCGTATGTAGAAAATTGTACGTTAAATTCGGGATTGAATTTCTTTACGGCCTTTATAAGTCCTATCGCGCCGATTTGCGTCAAATCTTCCGCATCATATCCGCGATTTAAAAATCGTCTTGCAATACTGTATACAAGGCCCATATTTTCTTCCACCATTCTGTTTTCTGCCTGCTTGTCCCCCCTCTCGCACGCGTTCAATCAAAGCAGTATTATCTCGCATAACACATCACCTACTTTAACTTTTTTGTCATAGTAATGCGTGTGCCTTTTCCGACTTCACTTTGGACTTCAATACTGTCCATAAACGTTTCCATTATCGTAAAACCCATTCCGCTGCGTTCCATTTCGGGTTTACCTGTGAAAAGCGGTTCTCTCGCTCTTGAAATATCCGGTATACCCACTCCGTCATCCGATACGGAAAAAGTCACCGTATCGTCCTCTATACTTCCGGACATCGTTACAATTCCGTCTTTTTCATCATATCCGTGAATTATCGCATTTGTAACCGCCTCCGAAACAGCCGTTTTATTTCTGAAATTTGGTCTACTGTCGGATCGAGTTCAAGCACAAATGCCGCCGCAACCGTCCTTGCAAATCTTTCGTTATCGCTTTTGTTCGGAAATTTTATTTCCATAATGTTACTGTACATCAATGCCCGCCTCCCTTTACACCGTTTTCAAGGTTGTCGGCTACCGTTACGATACTCTTTATACCCGACATTTCAATCAGTCTGTTCACCGCATCAGACGCACCGTATATGATAACCTTTCCGCCGAGTGCCGTAACCGTCTTGTATCGTCCCATAATAACGCCGATACCAGACGAGTCCATAAAGTCACATTTTCAAAATTAAACGCGACATTAACCGCCCCCTGTTCTGCCAAGTTCCCTGTCCGCATTTTCTCTTACTGACGACGCTTTATGCTGGTCAAGTTCGCCGAAAATTTTATAATCAGCAATCTGTACCTGCCCATTAACATTAACTCCATATTTTCTTCCTCCTGTATATAAATGTTATCTTTTTATATTTCTATTATTTGTAATAAATTTCCTTTTGTTAAATTTTGATAACCTTTGTCGAAAACACTTTTTATTATTTTTGAACTGTGATATAATAAAACAGACATAAGAAATGAGGTTACATTTATGAAAAGTGAATGGAATAAACTTGACAATGCCGCCAAGATATTTCCGGCGGCGCAGTCCAAAAAGATACGCAGGTATTCAGATTTTCCTGCGAATTATACAAAACAGTAAACAAAGACCTTTTGCAAAAAGCCACTGAAGATACATTGGAGGAATTTGATATTTTCAAAAGTATATTAAGGCGTGGACTTTTTGGTATTACCTTGAGGAATCGGATATAAAACCGATTGTACGCGAAGAATATAAAATCCCATGTTCGCTTATATACCAGAGGAACAATCACAAGCTTTTATTTGAAGTGACTTACTACAGAAACAGAATAAATCTCGAAGTTTTTCACGTTTTGACAGACGGCACAGGTGCGATGAATTTTCTTAAAACACTTGTATCAAACTACCTTACACTTGCGGAAAATGTTGAAGACAGCGGAGTTGATTATGACGCATCAAGCACACAAAAAGTGATGACAGTTTTTCAAAATACTATTCCGGCAAAATTTCTTCAAAGCAAGAAAATAACCCTGTTGCATACAAAATTGTAGGACGAAAATATCCCGACGACAAATTAAAAGTCATAAACGGTATGGTTGACGTGAAGAAAGTACTTGAAGAATCTCACAAATACAATGCAACTTTAACTGCGTTTTGTCTGCGGTACTTATAAAATCAATCATAGACGAAATGCCTGTACGTTCAAAAGGCAAGAAACCGATTACAATACTGATACCGGTAAATCTTCGCAACTTCTTCCCATCCGTTTCGGCAAGAAACTTTTTCTGTCTGACGTATATTCAGTATGACATAAAAAAGCACGGTGAGGATTTTGAAACAATGGTTGACGTTATAAACACTCAACTAAAAAGCAAGCTGAAAGCCGAAAAACTTCTCGGCACTATCGACACATATTCAGCTGTTGAACACAATGTCATAACAAGAATTGTACCGCTTGTCGTGAAAGATTTCTTTTGAGAATAGCATACAGAATGTCGGGCAGAGCCGTCACGGCAACTTTTTCAAATATAGGAATAGTTAAAATGCCCGAAAATATGAATAAGTTTATAAAATGCTTTGACGTGTATATCAGCACCGACAAACTTCAATTATGTTCTTGCTCGTTTGACGGTAAGCTGACTTTGGGATTTACTTCTCAATTCATCAGCTCGGATATCGAAATGAGGTTTTTCCGTGAATTGACTTCAAGGGGTATTGACGTTGAACTGACTTCCAACATACACGACGATGAAAGGAATGATTAAATGAAACATTGTGATAAATGTAAAATTGATGTGCGTGGTGAATTTGAGCGATGTCCGCTGTGCCAAAACAAGCTGACAGGCGAAAGTACACCTTACGAATTTCCGAAAGTACAATCATTTTACGAAAAAATATGAAAAGATTTTTAAATTTGCAATTCTTGTCACTTCGTCACTTTCGATAATAAGCATTGCCGTAAACATACTTCTTCCCCAAAGCGGTCATTGGTCGTTGTTTGTACTTTTCGGTGTAATATGCTTCTGGCTTACGACAAATATATGTATCAAGAAACGCCAAGTCATATCGCAGAATATCGCCGCAGAGGCTGTTATAATATCAATATTGTGCGTAATATGGGATAAGTTTACAGGTTGGCACGGCTGGTCGGTCGATTACGTTATACCGATAATATTTTCATGGGCAATGCTCGGATTGTTCGTGGCAACAAAGATTTTAAAAATTAAAATGCCCGATTATGTGTTTTCATTTGTGATATGTATATTTTTCGGACTTGCACCGTTTATATTGTGCATAACAGGTGTCACAAAATTCTTATTCCGTCGGTTATATGTATTGCACTGAGCATAATTTCTTTTTATAACTCTTGTGTTATATGACGGCAAAGAACTTGTTTTGACATTATCAAAAAATTTCACATATAAAAAAAATGGTGTTGCTTTAGCAACACCATTTTTAATATTATAGATTTGCCTTAAAAAAATTCTTCCAAAGCCTTTTGCAGCTTCGTCCTCGTCCTGGCCTTCAACTTTTACGTTAAGTGTATTACCGCACTTTGCCGCCAAACCCATTACAGCAAATATTCTCTTTGCGTCACCTGTCTTACCGTCTTTTTCAAGAGTGATTGTTGACTGATATTTTGCCGCCTCTTTTTACAAGCACACCCGCAGGACGAGCGTGAATGCCTTGTGGATCTGTGATTGTGTAGTTAAATTCTTTTCATAATACTTATCTCCTTTATATATTAATTTTCTTTGTATACAGGTTTCTTTAAAAGTGCAAGCATAAACATTGTAATAACCGAACCTGCCGCTAATGCTACCAAGTACATAGGCCAGTTACCTACAACAGGGAATACGAATAAACCGCCGTGAGGAGCCATCAATGTACATCCGAATACCATTGACAATGCACCTGCTACTGCCGCACCGACAGCTGTTGCCGGTATTACGTGCAGCGGATCGGCTGCCGCAAACGGAATTGCACCCTCTGTGATGAATGCCAAGCCCATAACATAGTTTGTAATACCCGACTGACGTTCCGATTTTGAAAAACGATTTTTAAAGAATGTTGTTGCAAGTGCAATACCGATAGGTGGTACCATACCGCCAACCATAACAGCCGCCATTATATCATAGTTGCCGTTTGCGATTGACATTGTACCGAATACATATGCCGCCTTATTTATAGGACCACCCATATCAATAGCCATCATACCTCCGAGAACAATACCAAGAATAACCTTTGATGTTGAACCCATACTGTTTAGTAGGTTTGCAAGTGCGTCGTTTATAACACCGATAATCGGATTGAATACGAACAACATCAATGCACCCATAATGAATACGCCAGTACAGGATACAACAATGTCGGTTTAATTCCCTCAAGACTTTCAGGAAGTTCTGAGAATATCTTTCTTAGCAATAGTACAATATATCCTGCAACAAAACCGGCAACAAGTGCTCCCAAAAATCCCGAAACAGTTGTACCTGATGAATTGAATACTGTGTTTGCAAGATAGCCGTTAATTCCGCCTGAGTAGCTGTTTGTAAATTCTAATATACTGTTACCCGTTGAGGCAAGCATACCGCCCACAAAACCGATCGCAAGACCCGGTCTGTCCGCAATAGAATATGCGATAAATCCTGCAAGAACAGGCAACATCAAACCGAATGCGACACCGCCGACTGTTTTAAAGAATGCCGCAATCGGTGTATTCATACCGAAGTTTGACGGATCAATAGTAAAGTCGTCAAGCAAGAATGCGATAGCAATTAGAATACCGCCACCTATAACGAACGGCAACATATGCGAAACACCGCTCATAAGGTGCTTATAAATTCTGTGACCGATGCCCTCTTTATTATCCGACTTAGCCGAATCACCCTCATCACTTTCATTTGAGGTAAATATCGGAACATTTCCGCCAAGTGCCTTTGCGATAAGTTCGTCAGCCTTTGAAATACCGTCACTTACCTGTGTAACGATTACCTTTTTACCGTTAAAACGTTCCATAGGAACTTTTGTATCTGCCGCAACGATTATGCAATCAGCCTCTGCGATTTCAGATTCGGTAAGAACATTCTTTGCACCGCCCGAACCTCTTGTTTCAACTTTAATCGCACAACCTGCTTTTTCTGCCGCTTTTGAAGTCCCTCAGCAGCCATATAAGTATGAGCTATACCTGTCGGACATCCAGTTACTGCAAGTATTTTCTTATCAGATGTAGTAACCTGTTCTGATTCAGCATTATCTTTTGCAGTTTCCGCGTCATCTATAATTGAAATAAATTCCTCTACCGATTTTGCATTAATAAGTTTTTTGAAAAATCTTCGTCCATAAGCAAAACGGAAAGTTTACTCAATACGTCAAGGTGTACATTTTCTTTTGTATCAGGTGCGGCGATTGCAAATATAAGCTTTACCGGCTCACCGTCTATCGAATCAAAATCAGTACCGTCTTTGATTACCATTGCCGCAAGTCCGGGTTTTGTCACCGCACTGCCTTTATAATGAGGAATTGCGATACCCTCGCCGACTGCCGTCGTACTTTCTTCCTCTCTCTTTTTATCAAACCTTCTACATAAGCATTCTTATCTGATATTTTTCCGCTCTTTTCCATAAGGTCTGCCATTGCACGAATGGTTTTTTTTTGTGCTTGAAACTCCGTCAAGTCTGATACTCTTTTTTGAAAGTAAGTCTGTGATACGCATAATTTTTACCTCCTCATATTGTTTTAAATACATTTAAAATTTCTTCTTTGGTCGCAAGATTTTCCGAAAATGCACTTGCACTGCCTGCCGATAATCCCATCTTAAGTGCATACATAAAATCCTGCTTTTCCATATATCCCGCAAGGAAACCGGCAACCATTGAATCGCCTGCTCCCGTTGAGTTCACTAATTTACCTTTAGGTGCCTCACTTTCGTACACTTCTCCGTTTTCACCAACGAACACCGCACCCTCGCCTGCCATTGAAAACAAGTACATTCTTCGCACCCATTTCCTGCATTTTTTCTTTGCATACGGAACAACTTCACTTCTCGTCTTAAGTTCAACACCGAATATTTCACCTATTTCGTGATTATTAGGTTTTACCAAAAACGGTTTATACTTAAGAACATTCACAAGCAAGTCCTTTGTTGCGTCAACGACTATATTTAATTTTTTTATCTTTAAGGTAGTCCATAATTTCGCAGTAAATCGAATCGGAAAGCGATGACGGAATACTTCCTGCAAGTACCAACGTATCGCCGTCATTAAAACTGTCAAGTTTTTCGTAAAGTTTCTTTACCGCACCGTCTGAAATATCAGGACCCTGACCGTTTATTTCTGTTTCGGCGTCTGATTTTATTTTCACGTTAATCCTCGAAAAACCGTTGTCAAGCTTTATAAAATCGGTTTTACAATTCATATCGGCAAGTATATTTTCAATCGCACCGCCCGTAAAACCGGATATAAAGCCAAGTGCCGTATTTTCGACACCCATATATTGTTCAGCACAATTGAAACATTAATACCTTTTCCGCCTGCCATAATCTTTTCGGATTCCGTCCGGTTTACTTCACCGCTTCTGCAAGACGGAACAACCATTATATAATCCAATGCGGGATTGAATGTTATGGTATAAATCATAATTGAGCAGCCCTTTATATTATATCCTTTAATATTTTCCGTTATCTTATCCGTTATTACGGTTATGTCACTGCCAGCCGCAAAAGTTGCTTTTGATATTTTATTGAATTTTGACGAATCGCAAAGTACAAATTTCTTTGCACATCTTCTCATCGCAAAATTTTTAATATCCGCCTCTCTGACATCGGGAGTTGTGAACCCTCTGTCACTGCTCAGTCCGTTAGTTCCGAAAAAAAGCCTTTTGTGAAATTGTATTTTGAGAGTGATATAATCGCCTCAGGAATCTATAATCGCCTCTGTCACCGATTTGATAAGTCCGCCGATTATATATACTTTAAAGCCTTTTCTCGCAAGACCGACTGCGTGAGATAAAGCGTTTGTAAAAAAAGTTGCGTCCTTGGCGGTTATATACTCAATCATATATTCGGTGGTAGTTCCTGCGTCAATATATACAAGGTCGCCTTCATTTATCAGTGACGCCGCATATTTTGCGATTTTAATTTTTTCATCACTGTTTTGAATACGTCTTGCACTGACTTCCGAATCTTCCATTCCTCCGCCCGATACAACCGACATTGCACCGCCATGTACTCGTATAACTCTGTTATCATTGGCAAGAGTTGTTATATCTCGTCTGATTGTCGATTCAGATGCACCAAACATCTTGACCAATTCTTGATTAGATATACTTCCTCTTTCGTTTACTATCTTTACTATCTCATCAAGTCTTTCTTCAAGTAACATTCTCTCGCCTCCTTTTATCGTTTGAACGTTTTTGACTGTTTCTATTTGTATTATACAATCAAATTCGCTCATTGTCAATCAAATTCATTCACAAATTATATACAAAATAATTGTATATGTTGCACATATTTCGCTGACTTTTTAGTTATATTGTATATTCTAATGATTGTTTATGAATGTTTTTATCTGTTTTGTTCTTGAAAGTTTGAGGTACTAACCACATTAAAAATCATAAATTACATCACAGATGTAATTTTTAAGCTGTCGACATTTTGTCGACATACTCAGTATTTATACTCTCATATTATATTATAACACTTTAATTTATCAAGTAGCCATATTTATGTTGACTATCGTCAGACAAATGTGGTATAATAATATTGTTGTAATAATGGTCGGAAAAAATTAAATAACGGAGGTAAAATTGTGGCAAAAGCTAAAAACTGAAAATCATACCATTAGGCGGACTTGATGAAATCGGAAAAATTTAACCGCCCTTGAGTACGGAAACGAAATTATAATGGTAGATTGCGGTATGGCTTTCCCTGATGATGATATGCAGGTGTAGATATGGTAATAAACGATATTACCTATCTTGAAAAGAACTGGTCAAAAATCAAGGGAATTTTTCTTACTCACGGTCACGAGGACCATATCGGCGGATTGCCTTATTTCCTAAAGGCTATCAACGTTCCTGTTTACGGTACAAGACTTACAATCGGTCTTGTCGAACATAAATTAAAGGAACACAATCTTTTATCAAGCGTAAAGCTTGTTCGTGCAAAGTACGGAAACGTAATTAATGCGGGACAAAACTTCTCTGTTGAGTTTGTCCGCACCAACCATTCTATAGCAGACTCTGCTGCTCTTGCAATCAAAACACCTGTCGGAACGGTTATTCATATGGGTGACTTTAAAATTGATACTACTCCAATCGTCGGAGATATGATTGACCTTGCAAGACTCGGTGAACTCGGAAAAGAAGGAGTTCTTGCCGTTCTTTCTGACAGTACAAATGTTGAACGACCGGGATATGCAATGAGTGAAAGAAGTGTCGGCGAAAAATTTGAACAGATTTTCAAAGGCTGTAATAAACGTATTATAGTCGCTACTTTCGCGTCAAACGTGCACAGAGTGCAGCAAATTATCGACGCTGCCGCTAAAAACGGACGTAAAGTAGCAGTTTCGGGAAGAAGTATGGAAAATATCGTTGAAATATCAATTCTTCTCGGATATATGAAAGTACCAGAAGGCGTACTTATCAATATTGACAACATAAAAAATACAGACCGAACCAAGTAGTTATTATTACAACAGGCTCACAGGGCGAGCCGATGAGTGCCCTGACAAGAATGGCTTTTTCTGACCACAGAAAAGTCGAGGTCACAAAGGACGACCTTATTATAATCAGTGCGACACCTATTCCGGTAATGAAAAGTCGGTTTCAAATGTCGTAAACGAATTGTTTAAAATAGGTGCGGAAGTAATTTATAAATCACTTGCGGAAGTACACGTTTCGGGACACGCTTGTCAAGAGGAATTAAAACTTATTCTTGCACTTACAAAGCCGAAATTCTTTATTCCTGTACACGGTGAACACCGTCATCTTGTTCTTCACAAGGAACTTGCGCAAAAAGTAGGTATACCGGAAAAGAACAGTTTTGTACTTTCAAACGGTCAGGTGCTTGAACTTGACTCAAAAACCGCAAAAATCGCAGGCACTGTTCCGGCAGGTAAAATACTTGTCGACGGTCTTGGAGTCGGTGATGTCGGAAATATCGTACTTCGTGACAGAAAACATCTTTCACAGGACGGACTTATTATTGTCGTTGTTACAATATCACACGACAGTAAAGAAATCGTTTCAAAACCTGATGTTATTTCAAGAGGTTTCGTGTATGTACGCGAGGCCGAATCGCTTATCGAGGGCGTTAAACACGTTGCCGGCGAAAGCATTTCGGATTGTCTTGGCAAACGTAATATGGATTGGTCAACTCTAAAGAGTTCAATGAAAGCGTCTGTCGCAAAATATATTTACGAACAGACAAAACGCAGTCCTATGATATTGCCTATCATTGAAGAAATCTAACAAAAAATTAAGCGTAGCTGAAAAATGCTGCGCTTTTTATTTGTCCACTTTTTCTATATTAAGCACATTCTTCGTAAGTGCTGTGTATGAAATGCAATATTTCGCATTTTTTCATACTTATCAGAATTAAAATTTTTAAAAGAAATAAGATATTCACTTTCTGTTTTAACAAATTGAAAATATTGCAAAGTAACAGTTGGAGGAAATTTATCAACATAAATTTTCTTACCCCCATAATCGCACTCGGTATGTCAAGCACCAACGCAAACACCGCAAAAGAAATTGCAACTATTACACCCATCTCACAACCAAGTTCACTTCTGTCGTTTTGTTTCTTAACCGAATACCAAGTTATAGTTATCAGCACTGCCAATACTACACTGCAAAATATTAATATACTCCAATACCCCATAATAAATTCCTCCTATATGTATAATCTCTTGTATATCTCTCACACTATACTTGTAAAAATCACAAGTACTCTTTGTTAAAATAGGTAAAAAATATGATAAAATATATAATAATATTTTAAAGGTGGTGTTTTGTTTGACTTTCGACTATAAAACTGTTGGCGGCAGAATAAAACACTACAGACTTTCAATCAACAAAACACAAGAAGAATTAGCAGAACTCGCAGACATCAGCGCCAATCATTTGTCCGCTCTTGAAAACGGTAGATCAGCAGGAAGTTTAGATAAATACTACAGTGTCGCTCAAGCGTTAGGTGTCACTGTTGATATGCTTATTGACAACTCATCTGATCGTGCATCCGGAAACGACTACTTCTTTTCAAACCAACTCTTACCGCTTGTTTCTTCAATTTCCGTTGAGCAACGTAAAATGTTGATAGATTTCATCGAACTTTTAAAAGATTACGATGTCGATAAGAATAACACCAAAAGAGGTTAAAATAACCTCTTTTTTTTAGTGTTTTACTATATCCATACATATTATAACACATTTATTTTTTTATGTAAATAGTTTATTATAAAAAAGTAAGAAACTATACTGTTTTGGTATTATTCACTATACTTCACCAATGTACACCTCTGTGTAATTCGGCACTGTCGCAATACCGTTTTTTTCGTATTTGTCAAATAATTCATTCAATTCTTTTACATATTCATCAAACTTTTCATCATTCGCCGTAAGAGAATATGATGCAGACAACGAACGTCCGACAAATTTTTCACGGTCAAACTGCAAATTGTTTTCAAATCTTAAAAGTTTATATTCACCCTCAAAAACTTACCGAAACCGTCATAATTTTTCAAACGGCTACCGCTTAAGCAAGTAAAGTTTTTGCAGTATTTTTAAAAATCTCCACATTTCCCATTACAATATCACTTTCCTCGTCCCTGTTGTTCCAGACCAGAACCGCTTTACCGTCTTTTTTCAAAAACACGTCTGCATTCCGTCTTGAATTTTTCCGCGTCAAACCAATGAAATGCTTGTGCCACCGTCACAAAATCAATGCTTTTATTTTCAAGCAACGTATTTTCAGCCGTTCCGCTAAGCACCTTTAAATTTTTAAATTCTTTCTGCAGACCGATTAATTTTGCACGCATATCGTCGTTTGGCTCAACAGCGATAACGTCCGACTTTCTTTCAAGCAACTGTCTTGTAAAAATTCCCGTTCCCGCACCTATATCCGCAATCTTCGATTCATCCGAAAAACCGACTTCGTTGTATAAATAATCCATCAGCTTTGTCGGATATGACGGACGTGATGAAACGTATTTGTCCGCTTTATCAGTAAATTTCTTCGTATTGTCCACTCGAATCACCTCTTATAGTTATAATAGCACAAATACCGCAGATTTTCAATCTGCGGTATTATAATCAATCATATATTCAAAAAGTTTTCAATCATTTTCATTCCGTTGGGTGTAAGTACCGATTCAGGGTGGAACTGTATTCCGTAAACAGGACGTTCATTATGTTGTACGCCCATTATACAATCGTCATCACTTCTTGCCGTTATGTTAAGACAATTCGGCAAACTTTCCTCGTCAATCACAAGTGAATGGTATCTTCCAACCTCTGTTTTTACACCTATTCCGTCAAATATAGGGCAATCCATATCGACCGTTACAACGTCACTCTTGCCATGCATTATTCTCGGTGCGTGAACAATCTTACCGCCGAACGCCTCGCCTATCGCCTGATGTCCAAGACACACTCCCAAAATCGGAATATCTCCCGCCTTCTTAATCAAATCCACGCATATTCCCGCATCAATCGGAAATCCCGACCCGTGACAAAATAATATGACTCGGCTTTTTTTCAAGCACTTCTTCAACCGTTATTTTATCGTTTCGATACACCTCTATATCGGGATTTATCGTACCGATATATTGGTACAAGTTATATGTAAATGAATCGTAGTTATCAATCATTATAATCATACTATGTCACCTGCCTCCCTCAATCGCTCTAAGCACCGCCGACGCTTTGTTTATCGACTCCTGATACTCATTTTCAGGAACAGAATCGTAAACAATTCCTCCGCCGGCTTGGATATATGCCTTGCCGTCCTTGAATACTCCTGTACGAATTGTTATACAGCTGTCAAAGTTGCCGTTAAAGCTAATGTAACCGATTGCTCCGCCGTATGTTGAACGTTTTGTTTTTTTCAAGTTCGTCAATGATTTCCATTGCACGGATTTTAGGTGCACCCGAAAGTGTTCCCGCAGGAAGTGTTGAACCAAGTGCGTCAAAACAAGTTTTGTCACTTCTTAATTTACCTTCAACGTCTGTTATAATGTGCATAACGTGCGAAAAACGCTCCACATACTTAAATCGCGTAACCTTTACCGAGCCAAACTCGCTGACTCTGCCTATATCGTTTCTGCCCAAATCAACAAGCATTGTATGTTCCGCAATTTCCTTTTTGTCAGCCAAAAGCTCCTTTTCAAGTGCCATATCTTCCTCGACAGTCTTACCTCTCGGACGTGTGCCGGCAATAGGTCCTGTCTGAACGACGCCGTTTTCAACTCTCACAAGCATTTCAGGTGACGCACCTGCAATCTGATAATCACCGAAATTCAAATAGTACATATAAGGTGACGGATTGATAAGTCTTAACGCTCTGTATGTGTTGAACGGACTTACATTCGTTTCAACCGTAAATCTCTGTGAAAGCACAACTTGGAATATATCGCCGTTTTTATGTACTCTTTCGCTTTTTCAACATTCGCACAAAATTCTTCTTTCGTCATATTTGAAACCATCTTTGAAGAAGAACGATATTCGCGTTTCTCTTTTTCATAAGTCCGGAAAGATCCGTCATTTCCTGCTGAATGTCAAGTAATCTGCCTGTTGCCTTTTGTACTGATTTTCAATATCACCCTCTGCGTGAATATTTACTATTATAACAATCTTTTGACGCATATGGTCGAACGCGATTATCTCGTCCATCAACATAAAGTGCATATCAGGTAAATGCAAATCATCTTGATTTATGTTCGGCAAATGTTCATACTGACGTATAATGTCATACGCAAAAAATCCTACCGCACCGCCGTTAAATGACGGTATATTTTCAAGTTTCGGTGCTTTGTACTTTTCAATAAGCTTTTCAAGCTCCTCCATCGGTTTGCCTTTATATGTATTTGTTTTTCCTGTGTAATCGGAAATTGTTATTTCATCGTTAAGACTTTTAAAACTGATAAACGGATTTCTTCCTATAAATGAAAATCTTGCTGTAACGTGGTTTTGACCGATACTTTCAAGCAAGAAACAATCCTTTTCTGTCTGCATACGCTTGAACACGCTTATCGGCGTATCCATATCGGCATGACATTCAATCGTCAACGGTATCATATTGTACTTTTTTGACAATTCTTTTACTTCATCTACGGTTAAATTAAACATCAAATCCCCGCCTTTCTTATTTTTATTAAGGCGGCTTTTCTGTGAAAACAAAAAAGCCTTTTTTCTTGTATTAGAAAAAGACATAGAAATATCAATATAAATTTATTCTCGTCTAATCTAATCTCATCTGTAGTTATTATATTACATTTATTTTTTTGTCAATATGTCTTGATAATATTTATTTTTGAAGGTATAATTAAGGTAATAATATTTTGAAGTAGAGCCACCACTCCGCCTTTCAGGCACCTCTCCTCAAGGAGAGGCAAATCTGGCTCCCCCTTGAGGAGCTGTCCGCAGTTGACTGAGGGGTGGCATTTGCAGCATTAAAATACAAAAGGAGCATATTATGGAGAAATTCAGTTTAGACAGAGATTGGAAGTTCTACAACGGTGATTTTGAACTTCCGGAAACAAAAACACATACAGAATGTTATATGGCAGCCAAAGCCGGCGGTGCACTCGGTGCGGCGTCACCGGATTTTGACAAAAGCGATTGGGAAACCGTAAACCTACCGCATGACTGGGCGGTATACAATGAATTTGAAGAAAAATGGGGACCGTCGCAAGGATACAAAAACGCGGTAAAGCGTGGTATTCAAAAGATTTCGTCTTGATGAAAGTGACAGAGATAAGCAAATTTTAATCGAATTTGAGGGTATTTCTTCCTATGCAACAGTTTATCTAAACGGCTCCGTTATCGGCAGAAATTTCTGCGGTTACAATTCGTTTGTCGTTGATGCGACAGATATGGCACTTTACGGCGACCAAGTGAACGACCTTGTCGTGTTCGTTGACGCGACACAAATTGAAGGTTGGTGGTATGAGGGAGCAGGCATATACCGTCACGTCAATCTGTACAAGAAAAACAAGTTACATATCGCACATTGGGGTGTGTTTGTTCACCCTATAAGAAAAACAGTTGACGTATGGGACGCGGCTACAGATACAACGATTGAAAATTCATCATATGAAAACAAAATTTCAGATTGAAAACATATATACTCGACAAAGAAGATAATATTGTCGGCAAAGATGAAAAAAGTATTCTCGATTGCCGGCGGCAGTAAAACCGAAATCAATCAAAGTATTTTGACATACAGCCCGCTTTTATGGGACATTGACGCGCCTAACCTATACACGATGGTCAGCGAACTTTATGAAAACGACAGTCTTGTTGACAGTCAAAAAACACATTCGGTTTCCGTACAATCGCGATTAACAAAGATAAAGGATTCTTCATTAACGGCAGACACGTTCCGCTGTACGGCACTTGCAACCATCAAGACCACGCCGGTGTCGGTGTTGCCGTTCCTGACAGTGTGAACGAATACAGAATTAAGCTTTTAAAAGAAATGGGTTCAAATGCGTACCGTTGCGCTCACGGCAACCCTAATCCCGAAATACTCGATTATTGTGACAAATACGGTATTCTTGTCATGGACGAAAACCGTAACTTTAATTCAAGTGCCGACGGTATCAAACAAGTGCAGGATATGGTTATGCGTGACCGAAATCACCCATCTGTCGTTATGTACTCGCTGTTTAACGAAGAACCGCTTCAAGGCACTCCGACAGGCAGAAAGCTTGCCGAAAGACTTCAATGCGAAAAAAAAACTTGACGCCACTCGTTTTCTTTTGGGTGCTATGAATACAGGCGTCACAACCGACGGCGGTGCTTGCGATATTCTTGATATGACCGGCTTTAACTATATCACCCATACTTATGACGACTTCAGAGAAAAGTACCCCAATATGCCGATGTTGGGCAGTGAAAACGACAGTGCTTTTCAAACTCGCGGTGTTTACAAGACCGACCACAGCAAGAATATTATCGACTGTTACGACAGTGAAGCCGCTCCTTGGGGCAATACATATCGTGACGGTTTTAAGCAAGTCGATATTCGTCCGCACATTATGGGACTTTTCATATGGACAGGCTTTGACTATCGCGGTGAGCCGACTCCGTTTGAATGGCCGTCAATCGGTACTCAATTCGGCATCATGGATACTTGCGGTTTCAAAAAAGACGCTTTTTATCTTAACAAAGCATTCTTTACAGATGAGCCGATGATTCACATTCTTCCCCACTGGAATTTTGCGGACGGTGAAGAAGTGCATGTTATGACGCACACTAATTGCAGTGAGGCTGAACTTTTCTTAAACGGCAAATCGCTTGGCAAAAAGAACGTTGATAAGTACGATATGGCGGATTGGTTTGTTCCGTTTGAAAAAGGTACTCTTAAAATGGTCGGATATATTGACGGCAAAGAGGTTTGCAGTGACGAAGTTTCAACCGCAAATGCGGCAAAAAAATCATTATCACTCCGCAAAATGAATTTGTATATGACAGTTGCGATGACGCAGTAATATTTAATATTTCAGTTGTTGACGAAAACGGTATAAGTGTACCGACCGCCGATAATCTTATAAAATTCACTGCCGACGGCGGCGAAATAATCGGTGTCGGAAACGGCGATCCTAATTCTCACGAAGCCGACAAAGCCGAAGAAAGACACCTGTTTAACGGTTTGTGTCAAGTAATAGTTAAGCAATCGGACGGTGCGGAAAATGTTACAGTTACTGCAGCGTCGGACGGACTTGAAAGTGCAACGGCTACTGTAAAATCAGTTGCAAACGAAAATAAAAAAATATTTATTCCGTCAGTGAATGAAAAATATATTTCAAAATGGCGTCAAGCGGTTGATTTATCAGAAACACGACCTGATCCGAATGTTAAAATTGAGGACCACGATATGAATACTTGGGGTATCGTGTCGGTTGGCAGCGGATACGACGATAAATTTAAAAACGTAACCGGATACGGACTTTACAAAACTACCGTTAATATTAATGAAAACGATAATTTCATTGTGTTCAGAGAACTTACAGGCAATGAAGTTGAAGTTTTCGTAAACGGCGAGCAGAAATTCAAAGACGATTGCCAATGGGGACGTAAAGTTGAAATAAATGTTTCTGACGTAAACGGTGATGCCGATATTGCGGTTATCGTAAACAGCACCAAAGCAGACGGTAACGGCGGTATTTCAAAACCTGTTGTTATTACAGATTAAACAAAAAGCAAGGCAGAGTGCCTTGCTTTTTTAAATCGAATTTTCTTCGTACTTCATCGAACTTCTTAATATTTTTTCTCCTTGATCGGTTCATTGATTATTTTATCTATAATAATCGTATTAAACCAACGGTTAAACTCAAACCCGCACTGCTCAATTTTTCAGACTAATCTATAACCCATTTGCTCATAACCTACTGTTTTGCCGTTTAGTTCCGCAACAATATGGTGAATTTCTCAACCGTCGGCAATTAATAGTCATCTACTATGGAGGTCTGTTCGACATAGTAACTGTAAATATCCAATAACGTGTTCGCACCATTAACATCAGCATTTATATTGTTACTTCTGAATCCGCACTGTGCTCCCTTATTACAAAATCATTTCCATAGTTGTTTTTGAGGTTTCAGACCTTGTTTTTCATAGAATTTTTGAGCCGATTCATTACAGCTCAAACATTTAACGTCAAGTTATAACAGCCGATTTCCTTTGCATACTTCTTGACATAATCATAAATGACAGTACCAACGTGTTTATCTCTCATATTTTCATCAACGCACAAATCATCTATATACAAATTCTTCATATCTGTCAAAACGTTATCATCTTTACGGTCGGTTATCACGCAAAATGCGTAACCCATAACAACTCCGTCATCTTCTGCAACGAATATCGGACGGTTGTCGTCTTTACGATTTCAACAAGCTCGTCATTTTTATACTTACGGCAATTTGCCTTAAACAAATCAGGTCTGCCATAGTGGTGTACCATAGCTACCTGCAATAACAATTCGTTTATTTTCTCAATATCTTTTATTTCTGCTCTGCGTACCAACATAATTTTTTCCTTCTACTTTTTTCTATTAAATAAAGAGTGCATAGGCACTCTTTATAATTACAAAATTCAATATGTGAAAAACACTATCGTTGCAATATTAAAATACAAGAACAGCGAACAACAGTCCACTATTGTTGTTATAAGCGGTGTCGCCATAATCGCTTGGGGGTCAAGTCGGCATTTTTTGCAAGCATAGGCAACATTGAACCTATAACCTTTGACAAAATAACTGTTGCGATAATTGACAATGCAATCGTCAGTGCAAGCATAAACGGATAATCGCATTTATGCTGATACATTATATAAATTCGCACACCGTTTACCACCGCCAATACCGAACTGACTATAATAGAAATTCTAAATTCCTTGAACACCACTTTAAAAAAGTCCGAAAAATGAATTTCGTCAAGTGCAATACCTCTGATTATAAGAGTAGAACTTTGTGCGCCGCAGTTACCGCCGGTATCCATTATCATAGGCATAAACGAAACCAAAAGCGGTACTGCCGCAAATGCGGCTTCGTACCTATTCGTTATAATCTGTGTAATCGTTGCACTTATCATAAGTATCAAAAAGCCATACGATACGGCTTTTTGCGTGTTTAAAAATACCTGTTCTGAAATACGATTCCTCATTCGGTGCAATAGCCGCCATTTTTGAGAAGTCCTCTGTATTTTCATCTTGAATGACGTCCATAGCGTCGTCAAATGTAACGATACCGACAAGTCGATTATCCTTATCCACAACCGGTAATGCAAGAAAATCGTACTTTTCTGAACATATGTCCGACAATTTCCTTATCTTCAAGTGTATCAACGCTTATAATATGCGTTTCCATAATATCGGCAATCTTATCGTCCTCATCAGCCATAAACAAATCCTTTACAGTGATTACACCGATAAGTTTTCTGTTCTCGGTCACATAACAAGTATAAATAGTTTCCTTATTCACACCGACTTTACGAATTTTTTCAAAAGCTTCCGATACCGTCATATCCTTATGCAGACTGACATATTCTATTGTCATTATACTTCCGGCACTGTCCTTCGGATAACGCAGAATTTCATTAATCGCCTTACGCTCGCCCGTTGTTGAGTTTTCAAAATTCTCGAAACAACGTTCGCCGGCATTTCTTCGATTATATCAACAGTATCATCAATAAAAGATTCATCAAGAATATCTCTGATTTCTTTATCGGAAAACATCTGTATAAGATGGCTCTGCATATCGCTGTTCATATGCGCAAATGTTTCAGCCGCCAAATCCTTTGGCAAAAGTCTGAACAAAATCATAAATTCAGTCTTTTCACCGAACACTTCACCGAACAGTTCGTCAAACAACACCGCAAGGTCTGCGGCATTCTCATCTTTCACAATATTTTTTACTTCAAAAATTTTTTCTCTTTCAAAAAGACGGTCTATTTTATTCAGCAAATCTTGCATTGGGGTACCCCCTATCTTATATGAAATTTTCCCATTCTCATATTTATTTTTACTGAAAAGTTCTCGGACGTTTGTCACTGTAACCAAATGCGTAAAGAATAGCTTCAACAGTTCTTCTTGACGCTTCACCATCACCGTAAGGGTTAGCGGCGTGTGCCATTTTATTATACGCATCTTCACTGTCAAGCAATTCCTTTGCAAGACGTACAATATCGTCCTTTTCAACACCTGCTATTTTAACCGTGCCTGCCGCAACAGCCTCAGGACGTTCTGTTTCTTTTCTAAGTACCAAAACAGGCTTTGCAAGTGCCGGTGCTTCTTCCCTGTATTCCGCCGCTGTCTGTCATAACCATAAACGAACGTGACATAGCATTATGAAGTTCCTCAACGTCAAGAGGATCAATAAGATGTACTCTGTCCATATCGCCGAGAATACCGAATGCAGTTTCACGAACAGCCGGATTTAAGTGAACAGGATATACAAGTTCAACATCTTCATATTCCGTAACAATCTGCTTTAGCGCATTACAGATATTTTCAAGCGGTTTACCAAGATTTTCACGTCTGTGAGCAGTTACAATAATTACTCTCTTATTGTCAAAATCAAGGTTGTTAAGGCACTCATCCTTGAACTTATAATCATCACGAACAGTTGTTTTAAGCGCGTCAATAACCGTATTACCGGTTATATAAATAATATCGTCGAAACATTTTCTTTAAGCAAATTCTTTCTGTTTTGCTCTGTCGGTGAAAAATTAAGATCGGCAATTCTGCTGTAAGCTGTCTGTTCATTTCTTCAGGGAACGGAGAATATTTATCGTATGTTCTTAGACCTGCCTCAACGTGTCCGACCTTGACTTGATTATAAAAAGCTGCAAGTGCCGCAACGAAACTTGTTGATGTGTCGCCGTGTACAAGCACAATATCAGGCTGTTCCTTTTTAATAACTTCGTCAAGACCTTCCAAAAACTCTTGTTGTTATTCCGATAAGACTCTGTCTTGTCTTCATAATATCAAGATCATAATCAGGTGTTATGCCGAATATTTCAAGAACTTGGTCAAGCATTTGTCTATGCTGTGCCGTTACACATACGATTGATTCAATATTGTCATATTTTTCAGTTCAAGTGCAAGCGGAGCCATTTTGATTGCCTCAGGTCTTGTACCGAAAACTGTCATAACCTTTAACTTTTTCACTTTTCTCTATCCTTTCCTACTTATCCTCATTACCTTTTTATCGGAAACTTCTTCAACTTCAATATCATTATCATCAGTCAAATTTCTGTTATCCTGATGTTGATGTACATAACTGTTCTTTCCAAGCATACTTCCAATCAAAAGAAGTATAAGCACGCATATTACAATTAGCACTGCTCTGAGTACGCCGCTTTCAGCCAAAAGTACAGCCGTTATTCCGAGCACACCGCTTATTGCGTACAATATAAATACGGTTTGTTTCTGGGAAAATCCCATATCCACAAGTCTGTGGTGCAAGTGTCCTCTGTCCGCAGTCATCGGACTTTGTCCGCGCAATATACGTCTAATCATCGCAAACAATGCGTCAAACAACGGCAATCCCAAAATCAAAAAGCGGTACTGCAAACGATATTACCGCATAACTCTTGAACACACCTTGTATAGACAATGTTGCAAGCATAAATCCCAAGAACGTCGAGCCTGTATCACCCATAAATATTTTTGCCGGATTAAAGTTAAACGGCAAAAATCCGAAACACGAACCCATAAGTGCAATACCCAAAATTGCAATCGAATATTCACCCACTCTTATCGATATAAACACAAGCGATATAGACATTATCGCCGACACGCCTGCCGCCAATCCGTCCAAACCGTCAATAAGGTTTACGGCATTCGTTATGAATACAATCCATATAACAGTAAGCGTTACCGAAAGCCATTCGGGAAGTACCCAATACGGATTGTCGCTTAGGAAATTTGGGTTTGTGAACACATCGATTTTTATATCGCCTGCAAACACAACCACAAGTGCGGCAATAATCTGAATTACAAATTTCAGCTTAGCGGGCAGGTTTTTGCAGTCGTCTATAACGCCCATGACGGCAATAATCGCCGCACCTGCGAGCGTTCCGTAAAGCTGCCGTGACGGCTGTGCAAAGCACAATGTCGCCACCGTAAATCCAAAAATAATTGCCAAACCGCCTATTCGCGGTGTAGGTTTTTTGTGCATTCTTCTGTTGTCTTTCGGTATGTCTATCGCACCGATTTTAAAGCAAATCGTCTTACCAAAGGAGTCGTTGCAAACGTAAATGCGAACGATACGATGAATGCAAATATCATAAATAAAACTTGTCGAGTTAACATATTACCCTCCATTACAGCACAAAGCCGACTTTCTTATACACCTTTTTCAATGTTCTCTGTGAAATTCTCTTTGCACTGTCAGCACCTCTTTGACATATATCCATAAGGTACTGCTTATCGGCAATAAGTTTATCATATTCATTTCTGATCGGGCGGATACATTCAACAACCGCCTCCCGCGACGTCATTCTTAAAGTCACCGTAACCCTTACCGCTGTAATCCTTTACGATTGACTCGATATTCCTGCCTGTTACGGCTGACATAATGCTCAAAAAGGTTGTTAATTCCGGCTTTTTGTCGGATCGTTTTCACGATATTCAATAACACCCTCACTGTCCGTTACCGCACTCTTTATCTTCTTGGCGATAACATTCATATCGTCCATCATTGAAATATATCCCTTAGGGTTAGGATCGGACTTTGACATCTTCTTTTCAGGCTCTTGCAAGCTCATTATCTTTGCACCCGACTTTGAAAGCATACCTTCGGGAATTTTGAATACATCACCGTAAAGCGAGTTAAATCTCTGTGCAATGTCACGGCAAATTTCAATATGCTGCATTTGATCCTTACCTACAGGCACATAGTCTGTTTGGTAAAGCAAAATATCTGCCGCCATAAGTACAGGATATGTAAACAATCCCGCATTGATGTTTTCGGCATGACGTGCAGACTTATCCTTAAACTGCGTCATTCTCTGCAATTCACCCATATATGTGTAACAGTTAAGTACCCAGCCAAGCTCTGCGTGTGCAGGGTTATGCGACTGAATAAACAAAATTGTTTCTTCCGGATTAATTCCGCAAGCGATGTACAAAGCAAGCACTTCAAGAGTTCTTCTTCTTATATCAGCAGGAGTTTGACGAACTGTAATTGTATGCAAGTCCATCATTGAGTATATACAGTTATAATCTTTCTGTATGTCAACCCAATTTTTATCGCTCCCAAATAGTTTCCGAGTGTAAGATTTCCCGACGGCTGCACGCCTGAAAATATGATTTTCTTATCTTCCATTATTATCTTCCTTTCACAGATTAAAGCATTTCTGTCAAGACTTCTCCCAAACGTCTTACACCTTCTTCTATATTTTCAATAGTAGCTGATGAATAGTTAAGTCTGAACATATTTGACGGAGCATATATATCCGTTGCAAAATTTGAACCGGGTACGATAGCGACTTTCTTTTTCAAGGCACTTATCGACAATCGGTGTGATATCTTCGATAGTAGGGCATTCGCACCATAGGAATATACCGCCCTCAGGCACTACCCACTTAACTTTACCCTGTGGGAAATATTTTTCCATTGCACTGACCATTGCGGCACATTTCTTTCCGTAAAGCTCTCTGTTCTTTGCAATGTACTTATCTATATCGTACTTCTTCATAAATTCCACACACATAAGCTGTGTAATCATCGGTGTATGTACGTCATTTACCTGCTTTAGCATTTCAATCTTTTCCGCAAGCGGTGCAGGTGCTACAATGTAGCCAAGACGCATACCCGGTGAAAGAATTTTTTGAGAATGAGCCTGCATAAACAACTCTGTCCTCTGTATCAAGCGACTTGATTGTCGGCACGTCCTCACCTGCAAAACGCAAGTCACCGTAAGGATTGTCCTCAAGGATTAGCACGTCATACTTTGATGCGATTTCAAGCATACGCTTTCTCTTTTCAAGCGACATTGTACAGCCTGTCGGATTTTGGAATGTAGGAATTGTGTAAATCATCTTTACACCGTCCGTATTCTTCAGAGTTTCTTCAAGCTCGTCCATATTCATACCGTCAGCCTCAACAGTAACGCCGACAAGTTCAGCCTCATATGTTCTGAACGCATTAAGACTTCCTATAAAGCTTGGACTTTCAACTATAACCTTGTCACCCTTATTCAAAACAGCCTTTGCAGTAAGGTCGATACCTTGATTTGCACCTGTCATAATAAGAATTTCATCATTTTCACCGACTGAATTAACTTTTTTTCCGCACGCTTTCTTGCACAGTCTTTCATTTTCGGATAGCCGTCTGTTGTACCGTACTGCAAAGCAAGAGTAGGGTTTGTCATAAGAATTTTACCCGCAATTTTTGAAAGTTCGTCACCCGGGAACAATTCAGACGCAGGGTTTCCTCCTGCAAGTGAGATAATCTCAGGATCAGCCATACGCTTGAACATTTCACGAATGGCACTGCCTTTCATCGTCTTAACTCTGTCAGCCATAAATTTTGTATATTCCATTTTTCAAAACTTCTTTCTATTTATTAATTTTCTTCCATGAATCATTTAATGCAACAGTTCTGTTGAAAACAGGCTTTTCAGGTGTTGAACCTTTATCAACGCAGAAATATCCCAATCTAAGGAATTGGAACTTATCTCCTACACTTAGATTTGTCAAATTGCTTTCAAGTTTTGCATTTTTAAGAACTATCATAGAATCTTTGTTAAGATTGTCTGTAAAGTCATTTACGCCTGTTTCGTCAGACGGATTTTCAACCGTAAACAATCTGTCGTAAAGACGTACTTCCGCGTCTATTGCGTGTGCGGCACTTACAAAGTGAATTGTACCCTTTACCTTACGTCCGTCAGGTGAGTCACCGCCGCGTGTTTCGGGATCGTATGTGCAGTGTACAGCAATAATATTGCCGTCCTCGTCCTTTTCACAGCTTGTGCAAGTAACGTAATACGCACTTTTTAGTCTTACTTCTCTGCCGGGTGAAAGTCTGAAATACTTCTTCGGAGCGTCCTCCATAAAGTCGTCTTCTTCTATATAAAGTTCACGCGAAAATTCTACTGTTCGCTTACCCATTTCAGGATTTTCAGGATTAACTTCAACTTCAATCTGTTCAACCTTATCTTCAGGATAATTGTCGATTATAAGTTTAATCGGTCTTAAAACCGCCATTGCTCTCGGTGCTTTCTTATTCAAATCTTCTCTTATACAAGCCTCAAGCAAAAGCAAAGTCAACAACGCTGTTTGCTTTTTGAAACACCGATTCTTTCACAGAAATCATCACGAATAGCCTCAGGTGTGTAACCGCGTCTGCGCATACCGCAAAGTGTTGACATTCTCGGATCGTCCCAACCCGACACAATATTTTCACGAACAAGTTTCAGACAACGTCTTTTACTTGTAAGCGTATAGTTAAGATTCATTCTTGCAAACTCAATCTGTCTTGAAGGGCTTTCATAGCCGACTTCTTTTAATACCCAATCATAAAGCGGTCTGTGATCCTCAAATTCAAGTGAGCAAAGCGAATGAGTAACACCCTCAACAGTATCTGAAATAGGATGTGCAAAGTCATACATAGGATAAACTACCCACTTATCACCCGTTCTGTGATGATGTGCACGAAGTATTCTGTAAATAATCGGGTCACGCATATTTAGGTTAGGTGACGCCATATCGATTTTTGCTCTTAGTACCTTTGCACCGTCAGCAAATTCACCATTTGTCATTCTCTCGAACAAATCAAGGTTTTCTTCAATCGTTCTTTTCTCTGTACGGACTGTTCTTACCGGGAGTTTTAAGAGTACCTCTGTACTCTCTTATTTCTTCTGGTGACAAATCGTCAACATATGCCTTACCCTTTTTGATAAGTTTTACAGCCGCCGCATAAATATCGTCAAAATAATCAGACGCATAAAGCACCTTGTCCCACTTAAAGCCAAGCCACTTTATATCCTCCATTATTGCGTCAACGTATTCTGTATCTTCCTTTGTAGGGTTAGTATCGTCAAGACGCAAGTTACATTTTCCGTTATACTTTTCAGCCATACCAAAATCTATGCTTATAGCCTTTGCGTGTCCGATATGAAGATAACCGTTAGGTTCGGTGGAAAAACGCGTTTGTACATGGTCGTACACTTTTTCCTCAAGGTCTTTGTCTATTGCTTCTTCAATAAAATTTCTGCTGAATATTTCTTCCATATATCTTTATCCCCTTAAACTTTCTATTGCTTCGTCAAATCTCTTCATCACTTCGTCCTTACCAAGCACTTGAAGTATTTCGTAAAGGTCCGGAGGATTTCTTCTGCCTGTTGCCGCAACACGAATAACGCCTGCGACATCACCGACATGTCCCTTTATATGAATCAGGGTCTTTTTTTATAAACCTTAGGTGCTTTAGCATAACCTATTGTTTCCGCCATATCTCTTACCTGTGGGAACCAATCGTCGCTGCTGACGTTTTCGTCGTAAATCTGCTTGTAAAGTTCAAGTATTTCTATCATATCATCATTTGAAAGATTATCCGGAAAATCAAATTTTCTGTCCCAAAGTTCGAATAGAAATACGAAACGTAATTTTCAACGTCTGTCCAAGCCGAAATATCTTTACGCGGTTTTGCGTTTCCACGCTCTATCGCAAATATTGCCTTTGCATATTCTTCGTCATCAACAAGAAGTTTGTATAGTTTCTTATTGTTTTCCTTTGCCCAATCAGTAACCATTTCATAAACTTCTTCCGCACTCAAACGGCAAAATATAGTTTTTGCTTACATCCGCAAGCTTAACCATATCGAAAAAGTGCGCCTGTTTTTACTCATTTTCGAGAACGAAAACTTAAAGTTATCTATATCCTCATTAGGATTTGCAAGACGCCAATCTTCATAATTTGAATTGGCAAGTGTCATTAAGTATTCCCAAATTGCACCTTTCGGATAACCGACCTCACTGTAATAGCTTACTGCCGCCTCAGGGTCTTTTCTCTTTGAAAGTTTACGCTTACCGCCGTTTTCCTCTTTCATAATAGGCGAAATGTGCGCATACTTAGGCGGTTTTAAACCGCATAGCCAGAACAACTGCAAGTGTATCGGCACTGATGAAATCCATTCGTCACCACGAATAACGTGAGTTGTACGCATTAAATGGTCGTCAACAATGTGAGCAAAAGTGGTATGTAGGAGTTCCGTCCTTTTTCAAAAAGTACAACGTCAAGAATATTTTCAGGCATTTCAATTTCGCCCTTGATAACATCCTTAAACTTAATTCTCTTGTCTTCCCTTACCCGGTGACTTCAATCTTACAACGTATTCATCGCCGTTTTCAATTCTCTTTTGTGCTTCTTCAACAGTGATGTCGCGATACTTTGCAAATTCACCGTACACACCAGGAAGTAATTTTCACTTTCCTGCTTTTCTCTGATTGTTGCAAGTTCTTCTTCCGTCATAAAGCACGGATATGCAAGTCCCTGCTCAACAAGCGACTTAACATATGCCTGATATATATCTTTTCTCTTACTTTGAGTATATGGACCGTATGCACCCTTTTCGTCAGTTTCTGACAGCATACCCTCATCGATTTCTATACCGAAATCGTTAAGTCCCTTTACTATAAGGCTTTACACCGTTTTCAACCTCACGTTTTTTATCGGTATCTTCGATTCTAAGATAAAATACACCGTTTGTTGACTTTGTCGCCGTCTTTCCGATAAATGCGGCAAACAATCCGCCGAAATGCAAAAATCCTGTCGGACTCGGTGCAAAACGAGTTACAACCGCACCCTCTTCAAGATTTCTTTTGGGATACATTTGTTCGTAATCGTCGGGAGTTTTTTGTTATATTCTTGAACAAAAGATCTGCCATTTGTTTATTACTGTCCATTTTTTATTAATTCCTTTCATTATAGCTAATATACCTATTCTATATTATTATACCTAAAATGAACTCTAATATCAATGGTTTTTGGGAATTTTTTCGCATAAAGCAAAAAAAATCGGAGTATAACAGAATGTTATACTCCGATTTAATAATTTCATGAATTTATTTTGTCTAAAACTTCGTCATTTACGGTAACTTTTATACCGTATTCGTCAGCCCATTTTTGAACTTGTTCGTAAAATGCGTTGTTCTGCATTGTAGTATTGATAGTTTCCGCCTCATTTTCATATTCTTCTTCAAAACATTCCTGTGATTCGTCAAGCGGCAATCGTTTTATTACATAATATCCCGAATCTGACTGAACAATTGTAAATTCGTCGGTCTTTATCGAATCAACGCCTTCTTCAAATTCTATGCCTGTTTCGTTATCGGTGAAAATATATCCGTTTTCATCGGAATCATTTGCGGTATTCGGCGAATAATTGCTTATAAGCGTGTCAAAATCTTCACCGTTTTGTGCTTTTTCCAAAACTTCTTCCGCTGTTTTCTTTGCCTCTTCCTTTTTGTCGTCCGATACTTCGTCACCGGTTTGTGAGTCGATAGTCGAAATCAACACATACTTGACACGTCTGTAATGTTCTTTTAAAATATTCACGCAATTCATCTTCCGTAAATGTAGGTGTTTCCGTTTGTTTCTTCAATGCGTCCGTATAATAGCTTACCGACGCAAGCGTATCAATATAATCATCAGTCAGTTTATTGTCCTTTAAAACTTCTTATATCCGCCCTCACGGTCATAAGAATCTTTTATCGACTTTTGATAATCCTTTAATTTAGACTGCGTATCACTGTCAAGCTTTTTATATCCATCGCCTTTGCAACTTCAACTATAAGCTGGTTTCTTTGGCAGTATTCAAGCGATGATTTTTTCGCCTGACCCATATTGTAATTTTCCTTATATGTGTTCATATAATAGTTAAATTCACTCTCGGTAATCTGTGTATCGCCGACAGTCATAACAATCGGATTGTCGCTATTTGCACTTTGACCGCAGGCACTCAACATCATAACGCTTGCCAATGCCACTGCCGCAAGTTTTGTATATTTCATATGTCTTTCTCCTTAAAATCTTATGATTTTATTATACTATCTTTTCGGCACTTTGCAATTCCTTTATTGTACTTAACAAATTATTTACAATATTCAGGATTTTCTTATATTCACCCTTAATCGCATAGCTTATGACAGGTTTGTCGCCTGACAACAGCTTTATGCGTTTAGGGAACATTTTATCAAGTCCCATAATAAGATTTGCGTCAACGTAATTCTCGCCGAATTTCATCAAAAGATTGTCACCGCTCTGTGCTATTTCATATATACCACATTCTTTTGGCATACGTTTTAAGTGACGCAACTTCGATAATATTTTGTACGGCTCTCGGTATATCACCGAATCTGTCGATAAGTTCGTCCTCGATTTCAAACTTATCGTCCTCCGTTTCGATTGCCGCGATTTTCTTGTATATATCAATACGTTGATTGTGGTTTCTGATATAGCTTTCAGGTAAATATGCGTCAATATTTATATCAATCGCAACGTCCTGCACATCGTCAATCTTAATACCCTGTGCCTCATCAACGCTTTCTTTCAGCAATTTACAGTACATATCATAGCCGACCGCGTCCATATGTCCGTGCTGTTCAGGTCCTAAAATATTGCCTGCACCTCTGATTTCAAGGTCACGCATTGCGATTTTAAATCCCGAACCGAATTCGGTAAATTCCTTTACCGCACGAAGTCTTTTTGACGCAATATCCGATAATATCTTATCTCTGTGATACGTTAAATACGCATATGCCGCACGATTTGAACGTCCGACACGCCCTCTTAACTGATAAAGCTGTGAAAGTCCCATTTTATCGGCATTTTCAATTATAATCGTATTCGCATTCGGAATGTCAAGACCTGTTTCGATAATAGTCGTACAGACAAGTACGTCGGTTTTGCTGTTTACCATATCGTACATAATATCTTCAAGTTCGTCCTCTTTCATCTTACCGTGACCGACTGCAACGGTTATATCCGGAATATTGAACGTATCCATTCCGCTTTTTCTGTATATTCCTGTACACGGTTATACAGATAAAACACCTGTCCTCCGCGTGACAGTTCATTTCTGATAGCGTCCGCTATAACTGCGGGATTGTCCTCCAAAACATACGTCTGTACAGGGTATCTGTTTTCGGGCGGTTCCGAAAGCACACTCATATCTCTTACACCCGTCATTGCCATATGCAAGGTACGCGGTATAGGCGTTGCAGTCATTGTCAGAACGTCTATATTTTGCTTTAATTCCTTTAACCGCCCTTGTGCGCAACACCGAATCTCTGTTCCTCATCTATGATAAGCAAGCCCAAATCTTTAAATTCCAAGTCCTTTGAAAGTATTCTGTGCGTTCCGATAATTATATCAATTTCGCCCGTTTTAAGTTTTTTTCAAAATACGTTTTTGCTCGACGCGGTACGGAAACGCGACAGCATTTCAACCTTTATCGGGAAACTTTCCATACGTTTTAAAAACGTTTCATAATGCTGCATTGCAAGAATTGTCGTAGGGCAAAGATATGCGACTTGTTTTGAGTCGCCGACCGCCTTAAATGCCGCACGAAGTGCAATTTCCGTTTTACCGAAACCAACGTCACCGCAAAGAAGTCTGTCCATCGGCTTTGGCTTTCCATATCGCCTTTAACTTCTTCAATCGACCTTAACTGGTCGTCCGTTTCCTGATACGGGAACGTATCTTCAAAATCACGCTGCCAAGGTGTGTCTTCACTGTACGCAAAACCTTTTGCCTTCACGTTCCGCATAAAGTGCAACAAGTTTTTTCGCCAATTCTTCCGTTGACTGTTTTACTCTCTGCTTTGTCTTGTTCCATTCGTTACTGCCGAGCTTATTAAGTTTCAGCTTTTTATCGGTATTGCTGACATATTTATAAAGCAGATTAAGCTGGTCAATCGGAATATACAAAGAATCTTGTGCCTTGATACTGAATTTTAAGGTAATCCTTTGTTATACCGCCGACAACCATTTTCTTTGTACCCATATATTGACCGATACCGTGCGTTTGATGTACCACGTAGTCGCCTACGCTTATATCTGTGTAATTTTAATTCTGTTTGCATTTTCAACTTTACGTCTTGAACGGCTTTTCTTTGTTTCAAAATTTCTCTGTCGGAAACAAGCACAAAATTAATTTCGGGATACTCAAACCCCTTATTAAGTTCACCCTTTATTATAACGGTTTCGCCTTTATTGAAATTTGCTTTATTTGCGTCATCACCGATAAATCTCGCTCTTATCCCCTTGTCAACAAGCACACCTGCAAGGTTTTCGCCGCGGCCTCTTGACGTACAAAGAATTGCGACAGTATAATTTTACTTTGCCAATTCCTCAAATCTTCATACAAATACTCGATTTTACCGTGGAACGAAACAGTTGTTTTAGTTGTGAATGTTTCAAGGTGCTTGTATTTAAAGTCGGTTGACGAATGAGAAAGAACGTCAAGCGAAATAAGTTTTTCACCGACATTTCATGCACTTTATCGTGATATGAGCAATAAAAACTGTCCTTTGCCGCACCGATTATTCCCTTTTCTTTAAGTTCGGCTACTACTTCGTTTTTCTCCCATTCAAACGTCTTGCCGCGCTCGCTTATACGTTTCGGGTCAATTATAAACACAAGGTCATTATCCGAAAAATAATCGGTAATTGACGGTATTTTGTCATATACAAGCGATACATATTTGTCTATTGACGGGAAATATCTTACTTCCTTAAAACTTTCTATATCCGATTCGGTTGTTTCGATAAAATAGCTTTCGTCACTCTTTTTACGTTTCGCACTTCTTATGCGTTTTTCAAGCTCTGCTATAATTCTGTCACGTTTTTCGTCAGTGATAACCGCCTCATTCGCCGGTGTCACACGTGCGAAGTCAATCTTATCAAGCGAACGCTGAGTATATGTGTCAAACTCTCTTATAGAGTCGGTTTCATCATCAAAAATTCAATTCTGTACGGATTTTCGTTGCCGACAGGAAATATATCAAGTATTCCGCCGCGGATTGCGAACTGTCCCGCACCCTCAACGCTGTCCTCTCTTGAGTAACCCATTACAACAAGGTCCTCCGTCAGCTTTTCAAGATTAAACGTTTTTCCAAGCTCAAAATCTATACAAAGGCTCTTAAATTCTTCTTTATCGCAAGTATACTGCAGAATGGCGTCAAGGCTTGTCACAACTATATAATCGCCGCCGCTTACAAGTTTCTGTATAACGGAAATTCTTGCGTGCTCATTCTGATGACCGGAGGTTTCGATATTATAGAAAATATATTCCTTTGTCGGAAAATACAAAACATTATCCGAATACAATTCCATATCCGAATAAAGTTTTCTCGCTTCCATATCACTGTAACACACAACAAGCGCAGATGATTTATTTTCATTTTTCAGCGAATAAATAAGCTGTCCCTGAGCCGATTCAACTATTCCCGCAACAGAAACAGGCGTATTATTTAGATTTTCGACTATGCCTTTATACGGTGCATAATCGTTTAAAATATCAGAAAAATTCATATTTACAGCCTTTCTGCCCACAACCGTTCTTTACACACCTTGTCGTGGACGGACAAAATGCACTTTTTTATTTGCCGTTATACTTATTCATCGCAGACTGTACACCGTTTTTAATAATCTCCGCAACAGCTTTTTCCGCTTTCATTATTGCGTCCTCCATTACAGGAATTTCTTCCTTTGTAAATCTGCCGAGTACAAAGTCTGCCAAATCATAATCTTCGTGTTTCGGTGCACCGACACCCATTTTTACTCTTGGGAATGTATCGCTGTTTAGACGGTATATTATAGATTTAAGTCCGTTGTGACCGCCGGCACTTCCTTTCGGTCTTACTTTTATTCTGCCTATATCAAGAGATATATCGTCATTGATTACAATAATATTTTCAGGCGGTATTTTATAAAACTGTGCCATTTCACCGACTGAATCACCGCTTAAATTCATATATGTCTGCGGTTTTACAAGATACACCTTTTCACCGCTTATTGTTGCCTCACCGTACACCGCTTTAAACTTTAATTTGGTAAGTTTTGCACCGTACTTATCCGCAATATAGTCTATTGTGTGAAATCCGATATTATGACGTGTCATATCGTACTGCTTACCCGGATTTCCAAGTCCCACTATTAAATACATTGGTATAATCTCCTCTTTACGTTCAAAAAGGGCAGATAATTTATCTGCCCAAATATCTTTAAAACTCATATTACTTACGTTTATCCTTCCAACCCTCTTTATTAACCTGTCTTGCACGCGCGATAGACAAGCTGTTTTCAGGAATATCTTCTGTTATTGTCGAGCCTGCGGCAATATAAACGCCGTCACCGACATTAATCGGCGAAACGAAGTTTGTGTTACAAGCCGACAAAGCAATCGTCACCGATTGTTGTTCTGTACTTCTTCTTACCGTCATAGTTACACGTTACAGTACCACAGCCGAAGTTTACCCTCTTACCAACATCGCTGTCGCCGATGTATGTAAAGGTGAGAAATCTTTTGTACCGTCGTCGATATTTGAATTTTTAAGTTCAACGAAATCGCCGACTTTAACTTCTTTACCCACATGACAATTAGGTCTGATATACGCAAAAGGTCCTACGTGTGTACCCTCGTCAACTTCCGATTCAAGTATAACTGAGCTTAACACGTCAACGCCGTCATGTATAACCGCTCTGTCAAGCATACTTCCCGAACCGATAACGCAGTCAGAGCCGATTTTTGTACCGCTCTTTATTGTGACGTTCTGACAAATTTCCGTATCATTGCCGATTTCAACGCCGTCTTCGATATAAACGCTTTCAGGATTACGCATTGTAACACCGTTTCTCATATGGTATTCATTAATACGCTTTTGCATAATCTTTTCAGCCTCATTAAGCTGTACTCTGTCGTTTATACCTCTGATTTCGTCATTGTCCGAAATTGCGTAACCGCCGATTTTCTTGCCGGCACTTAGAAGTATTTCAAGAGTATCTGTAAGGTAATATTCGCCTTGTGCATTGTTCGGAGTAATCTTATCAAGTGCATATACAAGCGACTGTGCGTCAAAACGTACATTCCGGAATTTACTTCGTTGATTTTCTTTTCTTCTTCACTTGCGTCCTTTTGCTCAACGATTTTCAAAACAGAACCGTCATTATCTCTTACAATTCTTCCGTAACCTGTCGCATCGTCAAGAATTGCGGTTATAACAGTTGCTTGATTGCCGTTATTTTTGTGATATTCAATAGCCTTGTTTATTGTTTCGTCAGTTATAAGAGGAGTGTCGCCGTTTAGAATAACAACCTCGCCCTTTGAATTTTTATAACGTCGATAGCCTGCATAACCGCATGACCTGTACCCTTTTGTTCAGCCTGCAATGCAAATTCGCACACATCGCCGAGTACCTCTTTAACCGTTTCTGCCTTATGACCGACAACCGCGCAAACCTTGTCCGCACCTGCCGCCTTAGACGCGTCAATAACCCACTTTGAAAGTGGTTTACCGCATACTTTATGAAGTACCTTCGGCATTTTCGACTTCATTCTTGTTCCCATTCCTGCCGCTAAAATTACACTTGTAAACATAAATAACTCCTCTCAAAAACACTTATAAATCCATTTTTGATGTAACTTCCATATCGTGATGTATCTGTTCAATAAGTTTATCTACACCGTCAAATTTTATAACACCCCTAAGTTTTTTCGCAAAACTCACGCGTATATATTCTCCGTAAATATCCTCGTCAAAATCAAGGATATGACTTTCCACTGTCAAATTTCTTGCACCGAATGTCAGATTTTTTCCGACATTGACAACGCATTTCAAACGCTTTCCGCGCACATACGTTATACCTGCGTAAACACCCTCTTCGGGCAGTGCCATATTCACGTCATAATCAACATTCGCAGTCGGAATACCCATTTTCCTGCCGTTCTGCAAACCTTTCACAACATTGCCTTCAATGCAATAACGTCTGCCCAAAAAAACGTTCCGCTTTTTTCCATATCACCGGCTTTTATAATGCTCCTTATGTATGTACTCGAAACGATTTTTCCGTCAAGCTTTATAACGTCCGTAACAAACACTTTAAATCCGTATTTCTCGCCAAACCATTTTAAAGTTTGACGTCACCTTGTGCTTTGTAGCCGAAACTGTAATCATATCCGACACAAACAGCCTTTATATGAAGATTTTCAACAAGATACTGTACAAATTCTTCGGGAGTTTTTTCATAAACTCCTTATCAAATTTCTCCATATACACAAAATCGGGCTTTTCACGTTCCAAAAGCTCCAACTTTGCCTCATTCGGCGTTATAAGCTCAATCTTATGCCCCACAACGTCATTTGTGTTTTCTTCAAACAACAGCACACCGCTTTTAAGCCGTTTTCTTTTGCATATTTAATACCGTTTCTGATAATCGTCATATGAGCGATATGAAGTCCGTCAAAATTTCCGAGTGCAACAACCGTACCATCGTAATCTGTTTTATCACGGAATATCTTCATTTATATCGCCCCCTTAATTCCAGAAAGATTTTTGAAGTTTTAATTTGCCGTCTGTAATCTTTGATATACACAAAAATTTATTTTTTCGTCATACACACGGTAAGATTGTCCCTCTTTACCGCTGTACGTCATCTGTACACCGTTCGTAACGCTTTTAACTTGCTTTGGGTTAAGTTTAATTTTAGGATATTCCTCAAACATTCTGTCAACGGGAATTATGATTTTTTTCAAGCTCGCCGTTGTTTTTCAATGTTTCGATTTCCTTTAGAGTGTGGCTTTCTTCTATCGTAAACGGTCCTGTTTTTGTACGTCTTAATGTGTTCATATATGCACCGACGTGCAGTTTCATACCTATATCCTCGCAAAGTGTTCTGATATATGTACCTTTTGAACACGAAACGTCAATAGTCACACGTTCGCCGTTAATTTCAAGTATATCAATAGAATTTATCGTCACCTTACGGCTTTTTCTCTCAACTTCGATACCTTTTTCTTGCAAGTTCGTAAAGTTTCTTGCCGTTTTGCTTTATCGCAGAATACATAGGCGGTATCTGCTCGATTTCACCGACAAAGCTCATTATAGCTTGTCTGATTTCATCTTCACTGCAAGTCACTTCACACTCCGTAAGCACTTCACCGTCAGCGTCCTGCGTATCGGTCGTCATACCAAGCACAAGCTCAGCTCTGTAACACTTGTCCGACAAAGTAAGCATATCCGCAACCTTTGTTGCAGAGCCGATACAAACAGGCAGTACGCCCGTTGCCTCAGGGTCAAGCGTTCCCGTATGTCCAACCTTTTTTATACCCGTCATCTTACGCATAACATAAACCATATCATGCGAAGTACGTCCCAAAGGCTTATCTATTATAATTATACCGTTCATTATAATCTCCGTTAAATTATTTTATCCAAAGCTCTTTTGCAAGCGTCGATAACAGCCCCTTTCGGCTTTTTCGGTTGAATCAAAATCCAAAGTCGCGCCTGCCGCTTTAATATGACCGCCGCCGCCGAACTTCATTGCAACTTCCGCAACGTCGGCTTTACCGTTTGAACGCAAATTAAGTCTGAAACCGTTGTTTGTACGTTTTATGCAAACCGCAATTTCAGTACCCTCAATTCTTCTCGGAATATCAACCAAATTCGGAATATCTTCCTTACCCATTCCGTACTTTGCACCGATTTTTCATCGGTAATTACCGCTTTAATTTTACCGTCTGCATATTCCTTGATATTTTCGGTAATTTCTGCTTTTAATTTCGCCGCCGCAAGCGACTCACTGTCAAAAAGCAGTCTTGCCACTTCCGCATGGTCAAAATCATATTCAAAGGTTTGCCGCCGTACGCATTGTTTTAGGCGTAACGTTACTGTACTTAAAAAGCAACCCGTATCAGAGCATATTGCCGTATATAAATCCTTGGCAATATCATTATCAATTCAATGCCCATTTTTTCAAACAAAGCATACAAAATTTCACCTGCCGCAGCCGCTTTACCGTCAACATAATTTGCATCGGCAAAATTAGTGTTTGTTAAGTGATGGTCAATATTTATTGAATTATTTATTTCTTCAAAGAGGGACTTTCTCTCTGCTATACGTCCCAAATCACCGCAGTCAATGCACGCGCAAAGGTCGTGATTATGTTTCATACCCTCTTGATACAAAAACATAATCATCACCTATAAATGCCAATCTTGACTCAATTCTGCCGTTTACATATACGGTCGCCTCTTTTACCCAACTTTCTCATAACCTTTGCAAATGCAAAGCATGAGCCGATTGTATCCGGATCCTCATTCAAATGAGTAAGCACTGCTACGGATTTTGCCTCCATTATCTTATCAATAACAGCCTGCATAACTAATCCCCTTTATTTCTTGTTTATATTATTAAGAAGTCTTTCGATATTTGCACCATGCTCGATTGAATCATCAAGTTCAAACACAAATTCCGGCGTATATCTTAAATCAATTCGTTTACCCAATTCACGTCTTATAAAGCCGGCGGCACTCTTTAAGCCCTGCATAGCTTTTTCTTCGTTTCTTCATCGCCCATAACGGAAATATATGCTTTGCATATCTCAAATCGTTTGTCACATTTACAGTAACAACGCTCGTCATAAGCGGAATACGCGTATCTTTTAATTCACGAATTATATTTGCAAGTTCACGCTTAACTTCTTCATTGATTTTATCAATTCTTGCCATATTTATTCCTCTCTGATGAATGGCTGAATTTCAGCCAATAACTATCTTTCTATTTCTTCCATAACAAAACATTCGATAGTATCGCCCTCTTTAATATCGTTGAAGTTTTCAACACCGATACCACATTCAAAGTTTTCCGCAACTTCTTTTGCGTCATCTTTAAATCTCTTTAGAGAATTTATAGTACCCTCGTGAACAATGATACCGTTACGAACGATACGAATTTCAGCATTACGCTGAATTTTGCCTTGTGTTACATAACAACCTGCGATAGTACCCACGTTTGACACCTTAAATGTCTGACGCACTTCCGCATAACCGATAACGACTTCCTTAAATTCAGGGTCAAGCATACCCTTCATAGCAGCCTCGATTTCTTCGATTGCCTGATAAATAACTCTGTAAAGTCTTATATCAACTTCATTCTGTTCAGCCGACGCAAGCGCACCTGCGTCAGGTCTTACGTTAAAGCCGACAATGATAGCATTTGACGCATTTGCAAGCATTACGTCAGATTCGTTAATCGCACCTACACCGCCGTGAATTGCTCTTACTCTGACTTCATCGTTAGACAATTTTTCAAGTGACTGTTTAACAGCCTCAACGCTACCTTGTACGTCAGCCTTGATGATAACGTCAAGCTCTTTCATGTTACCCTCGTCAATCTGGCTGAACAAGTTATCAAGTGATACTTTAACAACTTGATTAAATTTATTTTCTTGAAGTTCCTGTTTTCTCTGTTCAGCAACGTCACGTGCAAGTTTTTCGTTTTCAACGACCATAAATGTGTCGCCGCCCGACGGTGCCTCCGACAAGCCAAGAATTTCAACCGGTGTTGACGGCGGTGCAGTCTTAACACGTCTACCCTTATCGTTTACCATCGCACGAACTCTGCCGACAGCGGTTCCGGCAATTACAAAATCACCGACTTTAAGTGTACCGTTCTGTACAAGAACAGTCGCAACTGGACCTCTGCCCTTATCGATTTCAGCCTCGATTACAGTACCTTGTGCATCTCTGTTAGGGTTAGCCTTTAGCTCCTGCATATCTGCAACAAGAAGTACCATTTCCAAAAGTCCGTCAATGTTAATTCTCTTTTTAGCCGAAATTTCAACGCAGACAGTATCTCCGCCCCATTCTTCAGGTACAAGATCGTACTCGACAAGCATTTGCTTAACTCTTTCAGGGTTAGCACCGTCTTTATCAATCTTGTTAATTGCAACAACGATTGTAACACCTGCCGCTTTTGCATGGTTAATAGCCTCGATTGTCTGTGGCATAATACCGTCATCAGCCGCAACAACAAGTATTGCAACGTCAGTTACCTGTGCACCTCTCGCACGCATTGTTGTAAACGCTTCGTGACCGGTGTATCAAGGAATGTTATAAGTCTGTCGTTTAGTTTAACGCTGTAAGCACCGATATGCTGTGTAATACCGCCAGCCTCTGTGTCTGTTACGCTTGTGTCACGGATTGCGTCAAGAAGTGATGTCTTACCGTGGTCAACGTGACCCATTACAACAACTACAGGAGGACGCGGAACAAGATCTTCCGGCTTATCTTCTTCCTCGGTTTCAATCATAAGCATATCTTCTTTTGTAAGAACAACTTCCTGTTTAACTTCAATACCGAAATCGTCACCGATAAGCTGTGCTGTTTCAAAGTCGATAGCTTGGTTTTGTGATGCCATAACTCCAAGCATCATAAGTTTTTAACAACTTCTGCCGATGTCTTACCCATCTTAGACGCAAATTCACCGACTGTAATTGTTTCAGGGATTTCAACCTCTGTTATAACCTTAGCCTTTATTTCCTTTTTAGGCTGTTGGTTCTTTTCCTTTTCACGACGGTTTTGCCGCCCTTTTTATTTTTAGCTTTACCGCCCTTTTTATCCATCTTGATATTATCAGGAACCATATCTTCAATACGTTCACGGGATTCTATTGTATCAAGTTCAACAGTTGATTGACGGGTATCAACATAACGTTTCTTTTCTCCGTCTTTACAACATACTCTTCTTCCGTATTGGTATGGTCGATATTGCTTAAGTCAATTCTTTGACCCGACTGTTTCTTTGCAACTTTCTTATGCTTTTCTTGCTTTTTGCTTTTCTTCTTTCTTTTCAGCCTTTGTTTCAGTCTTAACTTCGGCTTTTTACCTCTGCTTTTTCTTCAGTCTTTTTAACTTCTTTAACAGGTTTTTCTTCTGCTTTCTTTTCTTCTTTCTTAGCAGGTTTTTCAGCCTTTTCTTCAGTTTTCTTTGCAGGCTTTTTTTCGCCGGCTTTTTCTTCGTCATTGCCGTCTTCGCTTGCTTTCTTCAAAGCCGCCTCACGCATTTCGCGAATTTCTTCATCTGAAACTTGGTTCATCTCCGTATAAATATCGAAAATCAAACCGATAGTTTCTTCGTCAACCACGCTTGCCGAACTCTTTAGTTCTACTCGAATTCCGCAAGTTTAGCTATTATATCCTTATTTGTAATCTTTAGATTTTTGAAATCTCACCTAATTTTATCTTATCTGCCATATTTGCATCACCCTTTCTCCATGTCCCAGAGGGATTAGTCGTTTAATCTATCTAAAATTGCTTTCGCAAAATTGTCGTCATTTACGGAAACTACCGCACGGCTGTCTGATCCTGTAAACTTGCCAAGCTCCGCCTTACTTCCCGCCTCAACAAATTTCGTTTTATAAAATTTGCATGAATCGGTTATTGATTTTTTGTATTATCAGATGCGTCACATGCTACTATAATAAGCTTTGAAACACCGCTTTTAACGGCTTTTGAACATATATCTTCACCTGTCTGCACCTTACCGGCTCTTTTTGCCAAGCCGAGCATACCTAAAAATTTGTTGTTCAAATCAATTCCTCCGCCGCTTTATATAGTTCCTTTGGGACGGCACATTTAAAATGACGCTCAATCCCTCTTTTTTTCTCCGCATTTCGAATACAGTCTATATTCTTGCAAATATAAGCACCACGTCCGAACAATTTTTTATCACAGTCGAATTTAATCTCACCTGTTTTGTTGTCACGAACCAATCTTATAAGTTCATTTTGCGGATACATTTTTCTGCACGCAACGCACATCCTTTGTGGTATGTGCTTCATATATATTAGTCCTCCGCACTGATGTCTATTTTCCAGCCTGTAAGTCTTGCCGCAAGACGTACATTCTGACCTGCTCTGCCTATTGCAAGCGAAAGCTGATATTCAGGTACAACAACGTGTGCACTCTTTTTCCTCTTCGTTGATTTCAGCTGAAATAACCTTGGCAGGACTTAAACTTGCCGCAATAAATTCGGCAGGGTCTTCGCTCCACTTAACTATATCAATCTTTTCATTCTTCAATTCTTCGCCGATATTCTGAACTCTTATACCCTTCGGTCCGATACAAGCACCTTGTGCGTCAACGTTAGGATCGTTTGAATAAACGGCAATCTTTGTTCTTGAACCGCCCTCACGCGCAATGTTCTTTATCTCAACAATACCCTCGGCAATTTCAGGTACTTCTGCCTCAAACAACTTTTAACAAGTCCCGGATGAGTTCTTGAAACTATAATCTGTGTACCCTTTGTTCCGCTTTTCACTTCGCTCACATAGCATTTAAGCACTTGACCTACTTCATATGTTTCGCCGATTGGCTGTTCTTTTTCAGGCAGCATTGCTTCGATTTTGCCGATGTCAATAAATACGTTTCCTTTTTCTATTCTCTCGATTGTTCCCGAAACTATGTCATTTGTCTTTTCGGTGTATTCACTGTAAATTATTCCTCTTTCAGCCTCTCTTATTCTCTGCGTAACAACTTGTTTTGCAGTCATTGCACTGATTCTGCCGAAATCTTTCGGTGTTACTTCTATATTTACCATATCACCGATTTGATAATTACCGTTGATTGCTCTTGCGTCCTCAAGTGAAATTTCTTCAAATTCGTCATATACAAGGTCAACAACTTCTTTCTTTTGCAAATACCTTTACAGTTCCGCTTTCTCTGTCTATTGAAACCTCAACGTTTTGTGCTGAATAAAAGTTTTTCTTATATGCCGCAACAAGAGCCGCTTCAAGAGCGTCTATAAGCACCTCTTGACTTATGCCCTTTTCGTTACAGATTTCCGTAAGAACCTCAAATAATCCCTTTTCCATTTTTATAAATCTTCCTCTCTAAAACTTAAATGATAATCTTATATAAACTGCTTGCTTAACAGGTATTTCTTTCACTTCCCCATCAAGTTCAACAAATGCTGTTTTATCCTTGTAATCCTTTAAAACGCCTGTAAATTCCTTTACGCCGTTTTCTGCTTTGTAAAGCTTTACGTCAACCTCTCTGCCGATATAATAAAGAAATTCACGTTCCTTTGTAAGTTTTCTGTCTGCCCCCGGCGACGAAACTTCAAGCGTATAATTTTCTTCAATAAAATCTTCTGCGTCAAGAAGTTCCTCTACTGCCTTTGAAAACAATTCACATTCGTCTATACCAATTCCGCCCTCTTTGTCAATATAATAGCATAGCGAATAAGTGTCGTCGGCTTTTTTGTATGTCACATCAACAATATATACATTTTGTTTCTGTGCAATTTGTTCTCCGAGTTCAAGTGCTCGGATTTCTGTTCCGTTAGCCATTTGTACCCTCCGTAACTTTTCAAAAAATCTTTTCATATAAATATGAAAGAGTGGGTAAACCCACTCTTTCTGAATATAGTATATTCCGCTTTGAAAGATATTATATCACATAAATCCAACAATTTCAAGACTTTTTGTGATTTTATCTTTATTATTCATCGCTGCCGTCATTGCTTTTCACTGCTACTGTATTCAGAACTCGAAGATTCACCGCTTGATTCTTCGCTTGATTCATATCTTTCGCCTGTACTCTCGTGAGAAGAACTTGATGTTCCCGTACTTTCTTCGGTCGTTTCATGATTTGATGACGAACCGGATGATGAGTTTGATGAACCGGATGATGAGCTTGATGAACTGTTTGAGGTACCTGAGCTTGATGAACCCGAAGTTCCCCGATGAACTGTATGATGAATTTGAACTTCTGCTTTTTGAGTTTGATGAATTTGATGAATTTGATGAATTTGAAGTGTTTGACGAGCTTGAAGATATACCGCTTGATGAAGAACTACCGCTCTCTCTTGTAGCATTTTTAGGATTGTCTGTTGTTATATTATCTGCAGGATAACCGAACACATCTTGTACCATCGTTCTGATTTCGTCCATATTAGGTATCCAAACGTCGCCGTTCGCTGAATCTGAACTATATTCACCGGGCAATGAATACGAATGAATATTCACGCTTGATAAATCAGCCAAATATTTTGAATACTTAATAACTTCACTTACTGTAAAGTTTGTCTTAATTTCAGAGCTTATATCCTTGAATATTGAAGGAATTTTCAAAATCAAAGATGCATTAACCTTTTGGTCTACAACAGCTTTCAGGAATTTCTGCTGCATTTCAACTCTGTCACTGTCACCGTTTACATAACCTTTAAATACACCGGTTGACGGATTAACATTACCGTGTCTGTAACGCATAAGCCATACAGCCTGCTGACCGTTCAGCTGATAATCTCCCGGCGGAAGATTTATATGCAGACTCTGTACAGGGTCATCATATACCATACCTACACCGTCGCCGTAAAGGTCCGGAATTGTAAATTCAATAGGACCAAGTTCGTCTATAACGTGAGCAACAGCGTCAAAGCTGAAATCAACATAGTAATTTATCGGAATACCCGTTATTCTCGTTACCGCCTCACAAGTTGCTGTCGCACCGCCGATTTCTCCGCTTTCATCCACAAATGCGTGTGCGGCGTTAATTTTTTGATAACGGTTTCCTATATACATTTTTGTATCACGAGGAATTGAGAGCATATTCACCTCTTTTGTTTCGGTATCAAAACTTGCCAGCATTATTGCGTCTGTTCTCAAGCCGTCAACGTCAACACCCATAAGTAAAACGTTTATCTTTCCGTCTGCCGCCTCAACAGTCGAAGTGTTGTCCACCGCTTCCTCATTGTTTAAGCCCGAAAAGTCAATTCCCATACAGACAGCTGCCGCGGCAATAATCACTGCGAGTGATATTCCAAGCACTTGAAAATATCTTTTACATTAAATTTAACTTTCACTCTTTAACTCCAAAAAAATATTCATCTATGTTTCAAAAAAATACAATATATTTTAATTATACCATTCAAACTTACTCTCGTCAATAGAAAAAACACTTTATGTTTTTAAACTATTTGTAAACTTTACATACATATCCAAAAGTCAAATTGCATTTCAGATAATTCATCAGCACACAAAAGGGTGATATTTCCATACCACCCTTTAATTATTAACCCATATTAAATTTTTATACTAATGTGCAATATATGAAATTTTGTTAGCTTTCAGATATTCTTCGGCATATGTGCCTTTTACACATTTCACGTTGACTTTTTCACAGCCGTCAAACGCTCCGACGGCAATGTATTCAACGCTCTTTGGCAAAACTACGGTTTTAAGATTTTTGCAATTTTCAAATGCTTTTATATCTATGGCTTTCGTGCCGTCAGGAATTACGATTTCCTTTAAATCTGTGTTTGAAAATGCTTTCACTCCGATTTCCTGTAATTTTTCAGGTAACTTGATGTTTTTCAAGGCTTGTGCAGTCAGCAAATGTCATATCTTCAATCTTCATCACATTTTGAGGTATATTTATATCAGTAAGATTATCGCAGCCTTCAAATGCTCCCCATTCGATATATGACACTGTTTCGGGAATTTCTATACCTTTCAACTCTTTGTTGTTTTTAAAGGCATCCGCTCCGATTCCCTCTACCGTCACACCTTCAAGTTCCTTTGGTATTACCGCATATTCGCCGAGATTATCCGCAGCTTTCAGAACAGCTTTCTCATTATGAACGGCATATGTCGCATATGATGAAGCGAATGCACTGATTTGAGTCATCATAACTATAAGCATAAGCGCCGCAACTAACATTTTCTTCTTCATATTTGACACTCCCTTTCATTCATTTCCTGTTCTCTTTATAAGTCTATTATACGCCGTATGAATATTTATTACAACAACAACAGACTTACAAAATTGTTTAAATGATTTAAGAAGTTGTTACAAATTGTTACAAAAAATTTTGTTTTATTTTGCATTCAAAAAATACACCAAATTTGCGAAACCAAATCAAAGAAAAATATCAAATATTCCGTTCAAAAACGTTCAAAACAATATTATACAAAAAATCAGAGCAAGCTGTATACAGCTTGCTCTGATGTGGTGGAGAGGATGGATTCGAACCATCGTAGACATAGTCAACAGATTTACAGTCTGCCCCCTTTGGCCGCTCGGGAACTCTCCCAAACTATGAGGGATAAACCCGAAAGTTTATCCCTTTTATGGAGCTGGTGATGGGACTCGAACCCGCGACCTGCTGATTACAAATCAGCTGCTCTACCAATTGAGCTACACCAGCATATTAAATTTTATCCCTACCCCTTAGGGGTAAAAAAACCACTTTATATGAAGTGGTTTTTGGTGGGAGAGGATGGATTCGAACCATCGAAGTCGAAGACAACAGATTTACAGTCTGCCCCTTTGGCCACTCGGGAACTCTCCCATGTGTTAGGGATAAACAAAAGCTTATCCCTGTTTGTGGAGCTGGTGATGGGACTCGAACCCGCGACCTGCTGATTACAAATCAGCTGCTCTACCAATTGAGCTACACCAGCATCATATTTAAGAACATTATTTAAAAAGTGGTGGGAGTTACAGGGCTCGAACCTGTGACATCCTGCTTGTAAGGCAGACGCTCTCCCAGCTGAGCTAAACTCCCATACTTTTGGTCGGGATGACAGGATTCGAACCTGCGGCCCTCTGGTCCCAAACCAGATGCGCTACCAAACTGCGCTACATCCCGACGTATGTTCTCTGCCGTTTTGCTCTCGCCAAACGACTTGTATATAATAGCAAAGATATTTAATTTTGTAAACCTCGATTACAGTCGATTATGTTTGTTTTTTGCTAATTTTACTTTTGTATTCTCATTTTTACGTTCATTTTCTACTTTATTCATATTTTTTATAAAATTATAAATAACATAGAAAACAAGCACCAATCCGCCGTAACCGCAAAGTCTGTAAGCTGTATTTATAATTTTAGAAAAACCCGCACCGCTCATAGCAACCGCAATTACAGTCATAAAGAATACAACAACATTCTTCCCTATTTTTCTGCTTGCTATGTCAAGTACGTTAAATCCGTTTGATACATCTGTGGTAATGACCGCAAAGAAAAGCATTGTTCCGTAAATCGCCCCAAACACTTTGTTTTGTCTGAGAGCCATTGTGAGCATAGGTATTTCTCCGAGATTTATTTTGCCGTAATATATTTCAAGCACAGTCCATATAAGTAACATCATAACAAACAGCACCACTCCGGACATAACGCTTGCCAATGCCGCCTCTTTCCTGTCTTGCAAAAAACGGCTCATACCCGCAAGAATTGCACCTGTTGTTATAAGATTGTATCCGGCATATGAAATACTTGAAACAGTCATTTTAACTTCATTTGAAAAAACTTGATGTTCTCGAAATCTCAATATATAGAAACAACAAAAAATGATACCGAAAATTATTATTGCACCCAAAATCGAATTTATCCCCATAATTTTTTATTGTTCATAAAAATATCATTCCGCATACTGCATTAAAAATAATTGCGCCGAATATTTTTTAATTCCGAACAATATAAAAAACATTTCCCCTGCACACGCCGTCATAACGCATACTGTGGATATTGCAAAAAGTAAAGTTATAATTTCGACAATTTTTCTTATATTATGTCTAAAAAAATTGTTCAGATAATCCGAATAAGTTTCTATATTTTTTCTACACACACCGATAAAACCGCATACGCAAACACCGAAAAATAATACACGAAAGCAATACACCTATAATACTGTATTTTCCGTATTTCACAAAAAAGCTTATAATCTCCTGTCCCGACGCAAAACCTGCACCGATAACCGCCGCCGCATAACCGCATACGACGCTTAAAATATTCCGTATATTCCTCATAGCCTCACCCCTAAGAAAATTTATGCAAAAAACAGTGCGGTATTCAAATACCGCACTTAAATTTCTTATTAAATTATTTTTTGATTATTTTTCAATAGAAAGAATTTTAAATTCAATCTCACCGCCGGGGAGTATTTGCCTTTACAGTTTCGCCTGCCGCTCTGTTAAGACAAGCCGCACCGATAGGTGATTCTGTATGACAGCTTGTTCTTGTAAGGATCAGCCTCTGTTGAACCGACGATTGTGTACTTTTCTTCACCACCGAATATTGCAAGAACCACCTTTGAACCCGGAGTTACAACGTCTGACTTGATTTCTTCATCGTCAATAACTCTTGCATATTTAAGCATATATTCGATTTCGTTAATTCTTGCCTCTACTTCTGCCTGTTCATTTTTTGCTTCATCATATTCGGCATTTTCCGAAAGGTCACCAAATGAACGAGCCTCTTTAATTTTTTTCAGATACTTCTTTTCTTGTAACATTTTTAAAGTATCAAGTTCGTTTTCAAGTTCCAATTTACCTTCTCGTGTTAAAACAAATTCCTTTTCATCAGCCATTTTATGTCATTCCTCTCTTATTTTCACTTACGATTTAACTATTATAACTTTTTTGAGTGAATTGTCAAGCTGTATTGGGATTTTAACACTAATTTCTCCCCTCAAGCAAAACATTCGTAGAGGCGGTCATCATTCACCAAAAAAATATATATTTAGCCCCTCAATCGTCTTTGTCGACAGCTCCACTCGAGAGGAGCCTTTTTAGTATGGATTTCCCAACTTGTACGGGACGGTGCCTCGTCGTTCCTTGCCTCTCCTTGAGGAGAGGGGTACCGCTTGCGGTGGTGTGGTGGCTTTTCTATTCGTGTGATGTTCTTATTTTAGCCACCCTCAGCCGACTTTGTCGACAGCTCCCCTCAAGGGGAGCCTTTGATACGGCTTATCCATTCGTACGAGCAATCATTGGTCGCCCACTTTTGCATTTTTTCTCAACGGGCGGCCAATGACCGCCCCTTTTACGGAAATATATTAATATTGACGTTAGAGTTACACCAATCACACACGCTTCGTAAGGGCGATCATCGGTCGCCCGAATATATACCATGGTGGCAAATCACAATGAATTTAATTCAAAATTATGGGCAAGCTAATAAAAAGGAGTGATTTTTTTGAATTTTCTCACTTTAAAAGAGGACTTTTACAAGCGGTACGAAACATCAGGCAAATTTCTTCACTACACCTCATACGGCGCATTATGCACACTTCTCGGACATACAGATATACCCACTGCACCGTCGTTATGCTGTACATTATCAATGCGAGTTGAAATGTTCGCACGAAAAAGCGGCGGCAACTATGTAAAAATCGAAAACACCACCACAGACAAATGTCTGCAATACCCTTTCGGCACGTCCACAGACCTTTTTAAAGGCAAAACAAAATTCTTTGCCGAGTTAATACACGCACTTGAAAACAGCGGTTTAAAAGGTGCAGAAATACTGTACAATAACACGATACCGAATTTTATATCCTCAAAACACGCTTTTTCGGCTGCACTGATAAAATCACTTATGCAAGTAAGTGATATAGAACTCACCCCTCTTGAAACCGCCGCAATATGTGCATTAAGCGACGATTTAACGCCTTATCTCGCCGTACTTTTTTTCTAAAAAAGGCTACTGTACACTTATGAACAGTGGTGAGCCGAAAAACCTGCCGTTGCCGCTTTCCGGCTACAAAATTCTTACCGCACACTGCACAGAACCGTTAAGCAACCATTCAAAGCACATTAAATATGCTATGTCCGAAATACGAAGATTATACCCTCACATCAATTCAATATCAGACTTGACGCCCGAAATACTGAGCACCGCAAAATCATCGTTTAAAAACAGCAAAGCGGCTAAATATATGTATCACCTATCCACCGAAAATACACGCATTAATACCGTTTCCGCCGCATTAAAACGATGTGATATAAAAACACTTTTCCGCGAAATAAACAATTCGGAACAATCCATGGAACGTTTTTGGGATATTGGCACAGAACATAAATTCCTTTGCAAACACTGCACGCAATACAGACGGCATAGCCGCCGCAAGATGTCAGGATAAAGGTATTTGGGCAATCGTTGAAGAAGATAAGGTCGATTATGCAATAAATGTGATTAAAAGCGATTTTGAAAACATAATCGGCTATAAACCGACTTTTTGTGTATGTGACACTTTTAAAAAAAAAATGAGTCTGTCGATAAAATGTCGACAGACTCATTCGGTTTAGCTGTTCATTTTTTAAGAAATTTTTCGTGTGCGGCTCTAAGTTCAACAGCCATTGCTTCAGGAGCAGTTGTGTTACAGTGAGCCCAAGCACCTGTTTCAGAAGATGCGTTATACTTAATCTTATCTGCACTTCTCATCGGCGGATAGAATGCGATATGGAAGTGGTAATAATCAGATACATCTTCACCGTTTACAGGGTTTTGATACATACACATCATATAAGGGAACTTATAATCAAACAAGCTGTCAAATGTACCTGTTGTTTCCTTTAATATCTTTGCAAGATTTGTCTTTTCACTGTCTGTAAGCTGTGACAAATTCTGTACGTGACGCTTTGCGGCTATGTACATACCGTAAGGGATATTCGCTGAAGAATGGCAGGAATGTAACGAAATCTTCGTTTTCCATAATAATTCTGTCACCGCAGTTCATTTCATCTTCAAAGCATATCGCAGATTAGACAGTTATGTGTTTCGTCAAAATGTTCCTTACATGATTCCATTTCAAGCTGTAATTTCTTCGGAATTACAGAATAACCGTAAATCTGACCGTGAGGGTGAGGCATTGTAACACCTACAACGTCACCTCTGTTTTCAAAAATAAATACATACTTAATCTTTTCGTCCTTGCTTATTTCAACAAATCTTTCTGTCCACAAATCAACAAGTTCTCTGATATGGTCAACAGGAAGCTCCGGCAATGTTACAGTATGCTCCGGTGAGTACAAAATAACTTCTGCACTTGCCGTATGCTGGCTTTGTCTTGTAAATTCTTGTTTCAACATCATCCGGTACAGGCGGATTTTGTGAAAGTGCAGGGAAATCATTATCATATTCATACACTGTAAAGTGGTCAGGAACCTTTCCGAACCCGGACAGAACGGACACCAATCCTTTGGCATCTGAGGTCTGTTCTGACGGTGTGATGCAATCATTACCCAATCCTTTATTAGTGGGTTCCAACGTAATTCAGCCATTAAATTTTTTCCTCCTTGAAATTCATATAATACTATTTTACACCTATTTTCATTGTCAGTCAATACCAAAATCACGCAAGTTCAAGTGTGAACGTGAATTTTGTATATTTAACCGTTGAGCCTTCCTTTGTATCAACACTTTCAACCCAAACGTTTTGCTTATGCAATGTCATAATATTTTTAACAAACGACAGACCCAGTCCCGCACCGCTCTTTTCATTTACGCGTGACTTATCGGTTTTATAGAAACGATTGAAAATATTGCTCAAATCCGCACCGCTTATTCCGTCACCGAAATTACCTACGCAAAATCTCGCTCTGCCGTCCTCAATCCATGTTCTTATACCGATTGTTGTATTCGGATAACTGAATTTTATCGCATTGTCAAGCAAGTTTATGATAACTCGTTTTATTGCGTCTTTATCTGCTATAACTTTCAAAATGTCATCTTCAAAATCAACATTAAGTTCAAGATTTTTCTCGTCAATTCTGTTACATAAACCGATTATACAAATTCTTGTAAGCTCGTTCAAATCAAATTCAGACACATCAAGTTTATATTCGCTTGATGACATTTTTGACATTTCAAGCATATCATTAACCATTTTCGTAAGACGTTTTGATTCGTCAAGCACGATTTTAAGGTATTCCTTTTTCTTTTTCCGGCGGAATTGTACCGTCCAAAATACCCTCGATAAATCCCGAAATACTTGTCATAGGAGTTCTGAGTTCGTGCGATACGTCGCTTATAAACTCACTTCTTGTATCCTCCAATGCCTCTATGGAATCCGCCATAAAGTTAAAACTTGACGCAAGCTGTCCTATTTCATCGGCACTTGTCACCTCAACACGTTTGTCAAACTTACCTGACGCAATTCCCCTTGCAGCCTTATTAATCTCCTCTATCGGTTTCGAGATTTTCTTCGACTGCATATACACAAGCACAAACGCTGCCAATACAGAAAACAATGATGTAATAATAACCATCATAAACAACTCAAGTGTTGTTTTTCTTATATCAAAAATGCCTGTCACATAAAACGACGCTCCGACAATACCTCCTGATATTTAATCGGTACACCTATAACCATCATTTTATTTTTATACGAACCGTTTAATGTGCTGTATTTCTTTATGATATTTCCGTTTGTTACAATATGTACAAGTTCGTCCGGAACGGTCGCGGAACTTGTTGTACTTTCCAAAACCTCACCGTTTGAATTAGTTACTATAATATCCGAGTTCAAAAAGCTGCCCCACGACCTTAAAAGCTGTTTATATGCCGCTCTTGCACGATAATCGGTATCTTCTATTTGCAGTGATCCTGTCCAATACTCCAAATTCTGCGATACGCTTATGACATTATTCATATGAGTGCTTATTGCAAAATGATTTACAAATATACCTACCGTAACCGCAACCGACGTAAAACAAGCATAAGTATTATAGCATACGTCCAAAACAAACGTCCCAAAATACTCTTAAACATTATCTTACCTCGAATTTATAACCTACGCCCCATACGGTTTTCAGCTGCCAATTTGCCTCAACACCCTCAAGTTTTTCTCTAAGTCTTTTATATGAACGTCAACTGTACGCGAATCACCGAAATAATCAAATCCCCATACTTCTTCCAAAAGCTGTTCACGCGTGAACACTCTGTTCGGGTTTGACGCAAGGAAATACAAAAGTTCAAGTTCTTTCGGCGGTACTTCAACTATATTTCCGTTTATTTTAAGTTCGTAGTTTGAAAGGTTTATTGTAAGGTTAGGGAAAACAATTTCTTTTTCCGCATTTGATTCCTTTGTATCACTTCTTCTCAACACAGCCTTAACTCTTGCAAGAAGTTCTTTCGGCTCAAAAAGGCTTAACCATATAATCGTCCGCACCGAGTTCCAAACCAAGCACCTTATCGAATGTTTCGCCTTTTGCGGTAAGCATTATAATAGGAATATTACTTACACGTCTGATTTCACGGCACACCTGCCATCCGTCCATTTCAGGCATCATAACATCAAGAATTACAATAGCCGGTGCTTCTGACTTAAAAAGTTCAACGGCTTTTTACCGTTGTTTGCGGTAACGGTATCAAACCCCTCTTTGTCCATATAAAGTTTTATAAGTTCTACTATATGTTCATCGTCATCTACTATAAGTACCTTATTGTTAGCCATTATTTTGTCCTCCTGTTTTTTCATCTTAATATGATACATTTATTATACCATAAACCGAAAAAATAATAAAGAGTATTGCGAAAATGTTTTTAAATGTTATATAATAAATTCATAAAATTTTCACAAATTGGTGTCGAATATATTTTCAGGCACTACGAAAGGACGAAAAACATAATGAAACTTGGAATCGTAGGCTTACCTAACGTAGGTAAATCAACATTATTTAATGCAATAACTCAGGCAGGTGCAGAATCGGCCAACTATCCGTTCTGTACGATTGAGCCGAATGTCGGTATAGTTGACGTTCCCGACGAACGTCTTGACAAACTTGCAGAAATGTATCACCCTAAGAAAGTTACTCACGCCTATATCGAATTCGTTGACATAGCGGGTCTTGTAAAAGGTGCTTCAAAGGGTGAGGGTCTTGAAACAAGTTCTTATCTCACATTCGTGAGGTTGACGCTATTGTTCACGTTGTACGTTGTTTTGAGGATGCAAACATCACTCACGTTGACGGTTCAATCGACCCTATCCGCGATATTGAAACTATCAGTCTTGAACTTATTTTCTCTGATATTGAAATGATTGAGAGAAGAATTGACCGTACAAAGAAAGCTATGAAGGGCGACAAGTCACTTGCAACAGAGCTTGCACTTTTGGAAAGAGTTAAAGCGACTTTGGAAGAAGGACTTCCTGCAAGAAGTATTGAATACACAGACGATGAAATGACTATAATGAAAGAAATTTCACTTATTTCAATGAAGCCTGTTATCTATGCTGCAAACGTTGCGGAGGACGATTTCTCAAAAGGTATCGAAAACAACGAATTTGTAAACAGAGTTAAAGAACTTGCCGCAAAGAAGGCTCACAGGTTATGCCTGTAAGTGCAAGAATAGAAGAAGAAATTTCTCAGCTTGACGGCGATGAAAAGGCAATGTTCCTTGAAGAACTTAATATGAGCGAATCAGGTCTTGACAGACTTATCAAGGCAAGCTACACATTGCTTGGTCTTATCAGTTACCTTACAGCCGGCGAACCTGAAGTTCGCGCATGGACTATTACTAAAGGGTACAAAAAAGCACCTCAGGCGGCAGGTAAAATTCATACAGACTTTGAACGCGGCTTTATTCGTGCGGAAGTTGTTCACTATGACGACCTTATGGAATGCGGAAGTATGACAGCCGCTAAGGAAAAAGGTCTTGTAAGAAGCGAGGGTAAAGACTACGTTATGAAAGACGGAGATATTGTTTTGTTTAGGTTTAATGTATGATGAATAAAACTATAAAAAGCGTTTTCAACCATTGCATTTGCAGAGGTTATACGCTTTTTATTTTAGGACTTTAATATAAGGAGCTTTATAAATGTTTACTTCTATTTTATCAAGTATAATCATTTGGAGTGCCGTACTTATTATAGAATTAAAAGTTGTAACAAATTCAGGTATTCAATTTTCAAACAACAAATACATATCTGAATTGACTTGTTACAAAGGTACTTCATCAAATTATAAAACCACAAAAAAGGATATACTATGCGTATTTCTTTTTGGCATTCTCTTTCAGAATTATAGTATTTTTGTTTTCCGTAGTGATAATATATATGTTCAATGACAACATAAACAGTTTTGGCGATATACTTGAACAGTATATGAAATGGGACGCAAATAACTACGTTCGCATTGCTACAGGCGGATATACATACTATACGGAAGGTGAAAATTTTACAACTCTTGCATTTTTTCCGTTATATCCTTGGCTTATGAGGATTGTCAATATTATTTTCAGAGATTTGAGAGTAAGCGGACTTTTGACTTCATTCGCACTGTATTCGGGTGCGTGCTGTTTCCTATACAAACTGTTTTCAATAGATTACAGTAAATCTGTTGCCGTTCGTGCAATAGTGTATATGTCGGTATTTCCACACGCACTGTTTTTCGGAACACTTATGAATGAAAGTATGTTGCTTTTCACATCTGCTGCAACTTTATATTATATAAGAAAAACATAAGTGGTACCTTGTCGGTATATGGGGTGCCGCGGCAGCACTGTCGAGAATGCTCGGAATACTGCTTGCGATACCTGCGGCAGTTGAATGGCTTGAACATTACAAAATATTTGAAAAGCTTAAAAACAAGGATATAAAAACAGTATGGCAACTTTTCTACTCCAAAGGACTTTGGATATTTTTAATGCTACTTGGAACAGGAATTTATCTGTTCTGTAACTATAAAGTCACAGGCGACTGCTTTAAATTCCTTGAATATCAACGAACAATTTGGGGACACGGCTCCGCATATTTCCGGAACGGGTATCAATTCAATCGTTTCAAAATTAAATTTGGGTACTGACAAAAGATATGCTTGCGTCTGTATGGATTCCGTCTTTGGCTGCAATAATTTTTGTAACCGCAAATTTATTTTACGGTATCAGAAAGCACAAAAGTATGTACACTGCATATCTCGTTGTGTATCTGATTTTAAACACAAGTTTCGACTGGGTTATAAGCGTTCCGAGATATATGACTTGTGCAATTCCGGCATTCCTTTTCCTTTCAGATTTTTCGGAACGACACAAATGGACAGAACCTATTATCACAGCCTCAATGGCAATAGGTTTAGGCATTTATTTGACAGGATACTTGTGTTGGAAACAAATTTTATAACGGAGGATTAATATGAGCACAGTAAAACCATTAAAAACAAAAAAATACGGACTATATAAATATTCTTGTACTTTGTCTTTGTGTTACAGCCGTTTTCTTCGTCGCCCGGACATTTACGGGACAATGGCCTTGGAAATCACAGCCATATAATTCGTACATACTTCAAGCTCAGTCTTGGCTTGAGGGCAGACTTGATTTAGGGCGTGACTATCCGTATCTTGAGCTTGCGATTTTCAATAATAAATATTATGTAAGCTTTCCGCCGTTTCCGTCTTATGCTATGCTGCCGTTTGTGCTTATCGGCTGGAACAGTTGTGACAGTATGATTGCATTTGCGGTATCGCTTTTGGGAGCGGTATACGCATTTAAGATATTAAAAAGCATTTTGATATTGAAAGTAAAACCGCAATATTTTTCACATTACTTCTTACAGTCGGTTCAAACTGGCTTATGACTGCACAAAATGCTTGGGTATGGTTTATCGCTCAAAATATGGCTTTTACATTAAGTCTTATGGCAATATACTATGCTTTGAAAAACAAAATAGGTCTTTCACTTGCATTTTGGGCATGTGCGGTAGGTTGCAGACCGTTCCAGATATTATATCTGCCTGCACTTCTATATCTGATATACAACGCACACAAAGCAGTCAACCCAGAAGATAAAATCATCGATATTATAAAAAGCGTTATCTCACCCTTGTTCCTATGGCGGTCATTGCATTATCGTATATGATTTTAAACTTCGCTCGTTTCGGCCATATTACGGAATTCGGTCACAACTATCTGCCCGAATTTACACGTTCGGAACTCGGTCAATTCAATATCGGATATATGGCTGAAAATCTGAAAAATATGTTTTCCGTTCCCGAAACACAGAACGGAATTTGGCAATACCCTTATGCCAACGGAATGTGCATATTCTTGGTGAGCCCGATATTTATATCTTACTTGGTATATATTGCACGTTCAATTATAAAGCACGAAAAATTTGATATGAAGTTTATGATTCTTGTTTTGACAATCGCAATAATCGAACTTCTTTCAATAACTGTGCACAAAACAATGGGCGGTGCCCATTTCGGTAACAGGTACACAAATGACGTTCTTCCTATTATCTTTATAGGAACAGTTATGTTACTGCCGAAGGATAATGATTGGGAAAGTTTCAATTATCCCCTATTCTTTATCGGTCTTGCGATTAATTTAGTCGGCTCAATTATGTTTTTTGTACAATAATTATTAAACAGAGGTGATTTAATTGTTAGGAGTTATTTATTATTTGCTTTTTCTTATCATCGGATTTATTTACAGTTCGATGTTCTTCAAAGAAAAAGATATTTATTACAAACTATGGTCGGGACTTGTTTTCGGAAATATAATACTTATGGCAGGAATTATTCCGTTTGCCTTGATTTTTAAATTCAAATACATAAGCCACATACTTTTACTTATTACGGCGATTATACCGATAGTTGTATTGGGGAATTAAGCACAAAGACGTTGTGCAAAGTATTTTTCTGAGAAAACAGTATATTTAAAGAAACATCTTGTATGCAAAGAAAACGTGGTTATATCAAATAAGATTTTTCTGTTTTTGATTATACCTGTCACGCTGTTAATATGCTTGCTTATGGTAAACCATATCCTTGCACCTTATGCCAACGGTGCTGTAAGCTCGGGACAGTCTACATACGGTGACTTACAAATGCACCTTGGATTTGTTACATCAATAGCCGAACAAAAATCATTTCCGCCGGAATACTGTTTCCTTTCGGGAACAAGATTAAACTATCCGTTCCTTATTGATTCGCTTTCTTCAAGCCTGTATATGTTCGGTTGTCCGCTTAGAATTGCCGTACTCATTCCAAGCTTTATATTTGCACTTTGTATAGTAATGGGATTTTACATTTTTTCATTCTCCTTACCAAGAGTACAACCGTATCTGTTATTGCAACATTGTTCTTCTTCTTAAACGGCGGATTTGGTTTTGCGTATTTCTTTGAGAGTGCAAAAGAAGACCCTTCAAACTTTACAAAGTTCTTTACGGAATACTACCAGACACCGACAAACTATAATGAACACAATATACGTTGGTCAAATGTCATTTGCGATATGATTATACCACAAAGAACAACAATGGCTGGTTGGTGCGTAATCCTGTTTGAACTTGAAATGCTTGTAAATGCGGTAAAGAATAAAAGACATCTTATTTCATTATTCTCGGAGTTGTCGCCGGCTGTATGCCGATGATACACACACATTCATTGCTTGCACTCGGAATTATAAGTGCCGGAATGTTCTTCCTTTATCTTTACGATGAAAAAAGACAAGAAAAGCTATATTATGCGTTGGATATACTTCGGAGGCATCACTCTTGTACTTGCTATGCCACAGCTTTTCTTCTGGACATTCTCACAAACTTCGGGAAACAGTTCATTCCTAAGATATTCATTTAACTGGGTAAATGAGGCTGATCCGTATTTATGGTTCTATATCAAGAATTGGGGAATTCCTTTCTTGTTCATTATCCCTGCGTTTTTCAATACATCAAAGGATAATAAAAAATTAGTGCTTAGCTGCGGATTGTTGTTCTTAATCGCCGAACTTATATTGTTCCAGCCTAACGATTATGATAACAACAAACTGTTCTACATAGCATATATGATTGCGGTAATCATTGTTTCGGAATATCTTATACTTATTTATAATAAACTTAAAGGTATCAACTTACGTGGTTTCCTTGCGGCATTGGTTATTATTTCCGCTACGCTGTCAGGAGTTATGACAATTATCCGCGAATATCACTCAGGTGCAATGTATCAGACATATAGTGCCGCTGATATTGAAGTTTCTGAATATATTAAAGACAACACCGACGCAAACGGTGTGTTTATGACAAGTACAAATCACATTAACCCTGTAGTTTCACTTGCCGGAAGAACAATATATGTAGGTTCTTCGTTGTATGTGCATTTCCACGGGTTCGGAGAAGAATATACTAAGAGAAGTGAAGAATTAAAAACAGCATATGAGGGTTCTTCTCAACAGTTAAAGTCATTTGCAGATGAAAACAACATTTCATATATTTATATAGGAAACAACGAAAAACAGGATTTCAATATAAATTACAATTCACTTTCACAGTTTGAAAAATATATGATGAAAATTCAATACAGATATATAAAGTAAAATAAATGCAAAAGCAGACAAAATCGTTTATGATTTTGTCTGCTTTATTTTTAACAATTCAGCATTTTCCCGCACTTTTGCAAACTTCCTTAATAGGACATACCGCACATTTAGGGTTTCTTGCCGTACATACCGCACGACCGTGTGCCACAAACTGATGGCACATTCTAAGCTGATAATCGGACGGTACAATCTTTTTCAAGTCCATTTCGACTTTTGTAGGATCGTCGTTCGTTGTAAGACCTATACGCTTTGCAATCCGCTTACAGTGTGTATCAACCACAACAGCAGGCTTACCGAATATATCGCCAAGTACAAGGTTTGCTGTTTTTCTGCCCGTTCCGGCAAGACTTGTCAAGTCCTCCATTGTATCGGGTACTTCCCCACCGTAAACGTCAATAAGCCTTTGACAGCACAAGATTATATTTTTCGCCTTGTTGCGGTAAAATCCCGCCGATTTTATATCTTCACAAAGCTCGTCATAATCCGCATTTGCAAAATCTTCTGCATTCCTATACTTTTTAAAAAGTGTTTCGGTAATTATATTAACTCTTGCATCGGTACATTGTGCCGACATTTGAGTGGCAATAAGCATTTCAAGCGGTGTTGTGTAATTAAGCGAACATTTGACATCGGGATATGCCTTGTCCAAAAGCTCGCAATTTCAAAACTCGTTCTTTCTTCGTCAAAGAAATCACCTCAATTCAATTTTTCTGATAAGTACATTATATAATTTTCGTAAAAAAATTGCAACAAAGACTTGCACTTTTATTAAATAACATATATAATATTACATAAAGTTGTTTTCAACTCAACACTTTTTATAAGAAAGGAAATGGGAAAATGGAAAAATACGAAAAGATGAAATCTTTTGATCCGGAAATTTGTGCGGCAATTCAAGATGAAACAAAGCGTCAGAACAATAAAATTGAACTTATTGCGTCTGAAAACTTTGTATCGGAAAGAATTATGGAGGCTAACGGCTCACCGCTTACAAACAAATATGCAGAGGGTTATCCGGAAAACGTTACTACGGCGGTTGCGAACACGTTGACGTTGTAGAAACACTTGCTATCGAAAGAGCAAAAGAATTATTCGGTGCAGACTTTGCAAATGTTCAGGCACACTCAGGTGCACAGGCAAATATGGCTGTATTCTTTGCACTTCTTACACCGGGCGACACAGTTCTTTCAATGAGCCTTGCTCACGGCGGTCACCTTAGTCACGGAAGTCCTGTTAATATGTCCGGTAAGTATTTTAACATTGTACCTTACGGTGTTACAGAAGATACTAACACAATAGATTATGACGAAGTAAGACGTATAGCACTTGAATGTAAGCCAAAACTTATCCTTGCAGGTGCGTCAGCTTACCCAAGAATTATTGATTTTAAGAAATTTGCTGATATTGCAAGCGAAGTCGGTGCATACTTTATGGTTGATATGGCACATATCGCAGGTCTTGTTGCAGCAGGTTGCCATCCGTCACCAATGCCGTATGCAGACGTTGTTACTACAACAACTCACAAGACTCTAAGAGGTCCTCGCGGCGGTCTTATTCTTACAAATAACGAAGAAATCGCTGTTAAGATTAATAAGGCTATCTTCCGGGTATTCAAGGCGGTCCTCTAATGCACACAATCGCAGCTAAGGCAGTATGCTTTAAAGAAGCACTTGACCCAAGCTTTAAGACATACGCAGAACAGGTTGTTAAAAATGCATCAGTTCTTGCAGATACACTTATGGCAGAAGGCTTTAAACTTGTAAGTGGCGGTACTGATAACCACCTTATGCTTGTAAACCTTACAGATACAGGCGTTACAGGTAAAGAAGCTGAAAAATGCTCGACGAAGTCGGTATTACAGTAAATAAAAACGCAATTCCGTTTGATACAAAGAGTCCGTTCGTTACAAGCGGTATCAGAATCGGTACTCCTGCCTCAACTTCAAGAGGTTTTAAAGAAGAAGATATGGTCGAAGTCGTTAAACTTATCGCTATGACAATCAAAGACTTTGAAAATAATAAAGAAGAAGTTAAGACAAGAGTTAAGGCTCTTTGCGATAAATACCCACTTTACAGATAAACCTATCGAGCCTGTCACCAAAATATCGACAGCTCCAAAAGATTATTATGCGGATTTTGATATTTTTCAAAATCCGCTATTTTTCTATTGACAAATATAAATTGATGTGGTATTATAGTATTTGTTAATGGCTCGTTGGTCAAGCGGTTAAGACTCCGGCCTCTCACGCCGGCAACGAGGGTTCGATTCCCTCACGAGTCACCAAATTTTAAAATCACATAAAACCGTATAAATGCTTGAATATCAAGTGTTTATGCGGTTTTTTAGTGTTTTTATAAATAAAATCAATGTGATAAAATGTTATACTTTTTTTTTATTAGTCTGTTAGTCAGATTTGAGTCAAAAGTTAGTCAAAAACAGAGTATGATACTCCTTTAGTTTCTGATGTAGTTTCTCTTTTATCAGTTCCTCCGTGTATTCCCTCGCTATCATCTCTGACATCGGGTCTGTTTCTTTCGTTTCCAACTGATTTTTGCAGTCCTTCGTTGCTATCGTCGCTATGTGACGTATGAACTCTGTCAATTCTGCTTTAGTTCGGGCGTGTAGTCCTCTATCATCATTTCTACCTTTTCCGTCCAATACTCCTTGTTGCGATATGCCATTTTCTTTACCTCCGTTTTCTTGATTATCTGCTTTTGAAATCATCTTGTAATCGTGTGTTTGCTTAAAGTTTTCCATACCGCCGATATGAGAGAACGTCTGTTTACTGTCACTCTTATCAAGGTTTTTAAAACTCATATTTAAGCCTGTTTGTGTAGCTTCCCATTGCCTGCCATCATACTCGATTACATCGCCGATTTCCAAGTCAGGTTCCTCTTTCATTGTATCATTTTCGGATTGGCTGTTCAATACACTTTTCTTGTTTTCTGAAACGTTTTCTTCGTCACTTTCTGTATTATTATTTGTTGATTGACTATCTTTGATATTTTCATCTGCTTGTACATCATCTGTTTCTTTTAAAATGCCTGTGGTTCCAAAGAAATCATTAAACACATCAAAAACTTCTTCTGTTGGTTCACTTTTAAAAATAAAACCCGGTATCGGTTTGCCGTCGGGTGTTTTTGCATATCTTGAATAATAGCCACCTCCTGCTTTTTTACTTTTGCCTTTAACTTTTTGTATTCATCTGCTGAAATTCTCTCTTTTAAGCCTATAACCCATAAATCCTCGCCTGTTTTTTGTATGTTGAGTTTTTATGACACTACACTTGTCAGCAAGTAGCTCGTTATTTACGGCTTCTGAATTATTCTGCACATCATTGTTTGGTACGTCGTTGTTTAAATTATCTATCATACCGCTTTTTGATTTTTGATATTCTTCGTGTATTTCTCTCAACCATTTTGTTTGTGAAGAACGGCTTTCGTTATCAATCCATTCCGAACTGTCCGTTTTAGTTTGGAAAATATAATTTAGAAAATCAAATTCTTCAGGTGTTTTTGCTCTATGTACCCACTTATCGTAGAAATCTTTTTCTTATGGCTTCTGCCCAATTAATTTGTTTTTGCGAACCTGTCAATGGCGCAAGTGTAACCTTTGATATAGCATTATCATCAGATACGCTCTCGGTATGCTGTTCCTTTGCTCTGTTTCTGTCGTTTGAGCTGTGTTATCATTTGTTTGGACTGTGTTATCATTCTCTGTGACGCTATCGTTGTTTTGAGGCTCATTACTTTGAACATCATCTGCGGTATATTTATCCTCAATATCACTTTGTATATTCTTTATCACGTTCATAAAAGAATTAACATCACCGCCGACTGCAATTTCACCGTTTTCGGTTTTGTATAAATAAAGCAGATATTTCTTTGTGCTTTTTTCTGCTTCAATCACAAATTTGTCAGCTTGTTGTCTGTCAGGTACAACTGCTACCGCTTTTCCTATCGGTAAATATGTAATGATTATACCACCTTTTGAATTTGTGTGCATTCCAAAATGACCGTATGTAATTCCGTTTCTTGTTCCGTACTCTCCGTTTTTTTGTTTTACCGTAAAGTCACTTTCGCTTAGCTCGTTAGAATAACCATTTATGTTCGGTGCCGTTGTCGTGTTTTGCTTTCCGTACAATGTATCAATTTTGTTTTTAATTGATTACTCTGTTGTTGTGAATCGAAATTAAAAAGGCTGTTTACCTTATTTCTTATTGTATCTGTCAAACCCATAGTCATTTACACCTTATCAAATCTTGATTTTCATAAGTCCTGCAACAAATTTAACTGCACGATATACAACAACACATACCCACAATTTTGTATTGTTTAGATTAAGGTGCGCGTCGTCTGTACCAATTAAAGCGATAACTTCGGTTATCGCTTTTTTATTTATTTCATACAAAAAGCACTCACTGTTCAGCAAGTGCTTGACATTGCATTGTCACCTCATTCATTGTAAGATATTTCAACATTAAAATAGCAGCTGAAAAATCAGCTGCTATTTCTTATTTATTTAACTCTTTGAATTGTAACAGTTTGTTCTGTTTCATTCCACTCAACCGTTGCACCCAGATTTTCCGAGATGAAACGTATCGGTGTATATGTACGATCGTTTTCAACAAAAGCAGGACTATCGAGTTTAACGTCCTCACCGTTTACTTTTGCATAATCCGAGCCGATTGTGATAAGAATTATTACGTCCCTCTTGTTTTTCCGTCTTACCTGTGATTGTTACAAGTTGTTTTTCGCCGTCCCATTCAACTGTTGCGCCAAGATTTTCCGCAACAAAACGAGCAGGCAACATTGTACGGTCATTCACAACCTTTGAGCAACATCATTTGTCTTTGTTGTTCCGTAAACGAGTGCGTCATGTTCATCGATTGTCAAAACTATTGTATTTGAACTTTCTTTATTTTCATTTCCGCTATTATTATTTATGACATCTTCACTTCCGCCGTTTTTCCTGTTTCTGTTCAGTCCACTTTGCGTAAAGTGTAAAACTTTTGTTACTTTTTTCCGTAAAATCGTACTTTGTTGTAAGTTCCTTATCAGTATACCATCCCGCAAATTCAAAGTTTTCTTTTATCGGAGCAGTCGGTTCTTTGACTGAATTATCTTTTGCAACAGTCTGACTCGTTATCTTATTACCGCCGTTTGTGTTAAACGAAACTGTATAACGTTTTGTTCTGCCGCTACCGCCACTGCTCTTACTACCGGTTGCCGCATATACAGCAGTTATTGTCGCAGAGTCTGCCTCATTTGTGACTGTTTGTGCACCGCTTACGGTATAACCGTTTTCTGCAATTCCTTTTACCGTATAATTTGCTTTCGGTGTAATTGTTATTGTTGCGGTATAAACTGTACTATATCCGAATTTATCCGTAACTTCCGGCGACCAAGCTACCGTTGCTGTATATTCGTCTGTTTCTATTTCTGTCTGCGGTACTCCGTTTTTAACAGGTGCAGTCAGTATTATTGCAGAATTTATTGTTTTCGGCAATATTGTAAATAATTTTTCAAGTGTTCCTTCATAATTATTTGAAATTATCTCAACCTTAACTTTTGCCCCTTCCGATGCGTTTATATTTTTTTTCATATGCCACTGTATAATCTGTATCAAGTACAAGAATTTTATCCCCATCTTTGACCTCAATAACAGGTTTAATCTCCTCACCCGTATATGTTTGGTCTGCTATTTTTGTTATGTTGTCATTTGTAAGTATTTTCTTTCCTATTACAAATTCAACTGCGTCACTTTCAAGCCCTGTATACTTATCTGTTTCTTCAACCTTTGCTTTTTACATAATATATTCCCGCATCTGTCGGAACAATTTCGCTATATTCTCCGTCTGCCGCTGTTGAATATGTATATTTTATTGTTCCGTATTTTGCCGTAGCTGTCGGTGCATTTGGTGTGTCACCGTATGTCCATCCGACTATTTCAAGCGGTTTGGTAAATTCGTTTGTATCAACTGTGTCATAACTACCTGTCGCAGAATACACTGCCGTTACCGTAGCAGAGTCTGCCTCATTTGTAACTGTTTGTGCACCGCTTACGGTATAACCGTTTTCAGCAATTCCTTTACAGTATAATTTGCTTTTGGTGTGATTGTTATTGTTGCTGTGTAAATGGTATCATATCCGAATTTGTCTTCAACTTCCGGTGACCAAACTACCGTTGCTATATATTCGTCTGTTTCTATTTCTGTCTGCGGTACTTCATTTTTAACAGGTGCAGTTAGTTGTGTTATTGCTGTATTTATTGTTTTCGGCAATATTGTAAATTCAACTGCATTGCTTTCAAGTCCCGAATAGTCTGCTGTTTCTTCGACTGTTGCTTTTACATAATATGTACCTGCATTTGTCGGAACTTCTTCGGTATACGTTCCGTCTGCCGTATTTGAATATGTATATTTTATTGTTCCGTATTTCGCCACTGCTGTCGGTGTATTTGCTGTTTCACCGTATGTCCAACCTGTTATTGCAAGCGGTTGTGTAAATTCGTTACTGTTTTTGTTTTCCGTTGCAGAATATACTACTGTTACCGTAGCAGAGTCTGCTTCATTTGTAACTGTTTGTGCACCGCTTACGGTATAACCGTTTTCCGCAATGCCTTTTACAGTATAATTTGTTTTCGGTGTGATTGTTATTGTTGCTGTGTAAACCGTATTATATACGAACTTGTCTGTAACTTCCGGCGACCAAACTACCGTTGCTGTATATTCGTCTGTTTCTATTTCTGTCTGCGGTACTTCATTTTTTAACAGGTGCAGTTAGTTGTGTTATTGCTGTATTTATTGTTTTCGGCAATATTGTAAATTCAACTGCATTACTTTCAAGTCCCGAATAGTCTGCTGTTTCTTCAACCGTTGCTTTACATAATATGTGCCTGCATTTGTCGGAACTTCTTCGGTGTACGTTCCGTCTGCCGTATTTGAATATGTGTATTTTATTGTTCCGTATTTCGCCACTGCTGTCGGTGTATTTGCTGTTTCACCGTATGTCCAACCTGTTATTGCAAGCGGTTGTGTAAATTCATTTGTTTCAAAAGTCGATATTTTTTTCCAAACTGCATATAGCGTTGTATTGGAACTTATTGTAATACTGCCACCCGAACTGTATTCTGCTGATGTTGCGTCTTTATTTGTCGCCCAACCAAGAAAAATCATATCCTGTTCTTGTCGGTACACTGTCACTTATTGTAAAAGTTGCACTGTTGCCCGCAACTATTTCGGCACTGCTACCGTTCGGTGCATTTGTACCGTTGTTTGCGTCATAACCGAGATAAACAGGAAATTTTGTTTCTCCGCTTGATGTTTGAGTAAGCTTTATTTGATTATTCTCAAGTTTCAATGCGTAAGAGCTGTTGCTAAGTCTAATCTTTGCCATATCATTGTATGTAAGCACAACACCGTCTGCCGCATCAGCAATAACTCTGCCTTCTGATTCGCCCTCTATCGCAAGTATTAACGGATTTTTTATTGAAGAAGTTATTTCAACATATTTAGTAGCAGAGGTATTTGACATCAAATAAATATCATTTCCTACATTAATATTTGCATTACCGCCTATTTGTAATGTAGCCTCTCCTGTTGTTTTACAACTATGAAAAATTGCAGAACCACTTGGTGAATCGCCTACCGCCGTGTTACCCTTTATCACACCGCCGTTTATTATCGTTGTACCGAATGATGTATTATAGATTGCACCGCCGGAATTTGACGAATTATTTTTTGTATAAGACCGTCATTTATAATAAGAGTAGCTTCTCTTACATAAAACGCTCCTCCACCATATCCGGCACTTGAAAGTGTCGTCTTATTATTTTCAATAATACCGCCGTTCATTTCAAAGCTACCGCCATCTAAATATATAGCACCACCGTAATTTCTGCTTTCGCAACCCGAAATTGTGCCGCCCTTCATTTTAAAATTACCGCTGGTCATATAAACTGCAGGTCCATAACCACTGGTTCTTTTATGATTTGTAATCTTTGCCCCATCATTCATTATAACAGTACCGCCGGCCATATTAATCGCAGCCGCTGCCCCGCTGTCAGAAATTATCACGTTGTTACCGTCTATTGTAACATTGCCAAGTGTAAGACTTCCGCTTTCAACTTTTATCAAATTTCCCGATGTACTCATTCTGTTAAGCGTTCCGCCGCCCGTGAATGTAACATCGCCTTTGATAGTAATTGCCGCCGTGATACCGACATCACCGTTTATTGTCACGGTTCCGCCTGATATTGTAACACCGCCTACCGTATCACCGTCATTCCATGTTGTGTCTGCGGAAATTGTTTCTGTAATTTCATCGGCATATACCAAAACGGTACTTGCAGGCAACACAGAGAACATCATTGCCAACGCCAGTATGATTGATAATAATTTTTAGATTTCATGATTTTCCTCCTAAAATTATATTATTCCCACAAAAATATTTTCTAAAGAATTTATTATATTTATGTATCTGTTCATACTTAAATTATACACCGTACACTGATGTACGATGCAATAATTTTTGAGTATTTTTCTTCCTTTTCGACATTACATTTTTGTTACAGAGCATTGCTGTTTGAACCTGTCGATAATCTGTCAGCAACTCACGAAATCACATTTTATGATGTGATTTTTGAGTATTTTCCGAGCAGACAAACTGATAAATTTTAAAAAAAACAGTTGCAAAATTGAAAAAAACGTGTATAATATAAATGAGTGTATCTTCAGGGCAGGGTGTAATTCCCTACCGGTGGTTAAAGTCCACGACCCTACTCAGTACAGTAGGCTGATTTGGTGAAATTCCAAAACCGACGGTTAAAGTCCGGACGGAAGAAGATGTTTTTTGTGTATGGTTTGCCCTGTAGCTATGCTATGGGGCTTTTTATTTCCCATTCATAGCGTCAAGACAAAATTTATGCGAAGAACTTTTCCTAAAGATACAAAATAAATTTTTAGGGGAGGCTTTTTAATTATGGAAGCAATCAATGTTCAAAACAAAACAAGGTTTACACCGAAATTTATCGCAAGTGTAGGAATACTGTCGGGTATATCTATTGTACTTATGCAGATTTTAGAATTTCCTATCCCGTTTATGCCGCCGTTTCTAAAGTTTGATTTTTCAACTTTACCTGCTTTGATAGGCGGATTTGCATACGGTCCTGTTACTGGTATTGCGATAGCATTCATCAAAGCGGCTCTACACCTGCTAAGAACAGACACAGGCGGTGTCGGTGAACTTGCCGATTTCCTTGCAAGCGGTTCACTTGTATTTGTTTCATCACTTATTTACAAGCGTATCAAAACAAGAAAAGGTGCTGTTTTAGGTCTTGTTCTCGGTGCAATAGCAATGGCAATCGTAGGCGGACTTGCAAACTACTTTATCTTGATACCGTTCTATACAAACGTTATGCCTATGGAGCAAATTATATCGCTTTGCGGCAAGGCTAATCCGCTTATAACAAACACTTTGGGATATGTTTTATACGGGGCAATTCCGTTTAATTTAATAAAAGCACTGTTGTTATCAATCATAACATTCGTACTATACAAACAAATTTCAAAGATTTTACATTAATTTGATATAGTAATAATTGCTTTTTAGAAAAAATATAGTGTATAATGAATTCTGTGATTTTTATTTTAAGGAGAAGTTTTATGGATTCTATTGTACAATCTATTGTCACAGCACTTTCAGGAAAAATATCAAAGGAATTAATTGTTTTTTCTTGTATCAATGGTACCGTTGTTGGAGCTTAGAGGAAGTATTCTTTGCGGCAGGACTTATGAAAATGAGTTTCTTCCCATCATACATTGCCGCAGTACTGGGTAATATGCTCCCAATACCATTCATATTGCTGTTTATTGAAAAGATATTTGCGTGGATGAAAAAAAGTAAACACCTTCACAAAATTCCCGATTGGCTTGAAAAGAAAGCACTTTCAAAATCGGCTCAAATCGAAAAATACGGCTATCTCGGCTTATTCCTTTTTTGTAGCCATTCCGCTGCCGGGTACAGGTGCTTGGACAGGAAGTCTTATCGCAGTATTATTCGGTATGAAACCTAAAAAATCACTTTTGTTTATCTTTTTTTAGGTGTACTTACTGCAGGACTTATAATGTCGCTTTTATCATTCGGCGTTTTAAAACAACTTATTTCTTAGACATATCAAAAAAATCGGACTGACAGTCCGATTTTTTGTTCTGTTTTTCCAAACAAAATGCCCTCCACAACAGATAATGCTGTCGTGAAAGGCATTTATATTAACTTATAACAAGTTTAAATGTTACTTCACCCTCATAAGCAGGTGTATAGTTACTGTAACCGATTCCTGAACGGATAATACTGAAAGCATTGACGTCAATCTGTCAGAACTCGTTGTGTAAAATTCACCGTCTTCATCGTATGAATATTGTCTTATAACGCTTAACGCCTCGTCTGCGTCCTTTGCGGAAATTACGATTGAACCGATAGGTTTATTTTCTTCTTGGGCTTCAATCGGATTGCCGTCTTTATCCAACTTATAGTATCTGCCGTATGCGATTTGGGCTCCGCCCGCAAGCGAATAATCATCTTCAACACTTGATTTTACTGTTCTTGAATTATTGATATTGTCAGCAGTTCCGTCATATACGGAACGATCGTCCGACTGAACATCAATACTTGCAATCGCTATTCCGTCATCTTGTGAATAAGCTTGAATATCGTTTGAATTATCAGCAACCTCAGCAGTTGTTTTCTGCGAAACCGCACCTTCGTCCGACTTTGCAGGTTCTGCAGAAACAGACGGTACCGCATTATTTTGTACCTTTGGACTTACAGACGGAGCAGATGTGGATTTACTGTTATTTGCAACCACACTGCTTTTTACCGAATTTGTACTCGTACTTGTTTGCGGCTTTGCCGTTGCAAACGATGATGTACTTTTCGCTGTTTTATTTTCGGGAATAGTGTTTTCAACCGTTTCTTCAAATACTGTCGGTTGATTTTCTTCCGCATTGTCTTGAGCAGCCACTGCTGCTGCTGTCGTACTTACGGCAGTATTTCCGTCACTGTCAGTCACGACTGTTTCCTCTTGAATAACACCGTCATCATTTCCGTTCATCTTATCGACGAACATATTGCTGTTAGCCGTTACAACAGCTACCAACGCAAAGCAAGCCGCTGCCGCAGTATACTGTTTCCAATTACGGCGAACATTACGCATTACACGTCTTGTTATTCGTGCTTTTTTCTTTTCCTCTTCATCTATGCGGACATTTAATTTCTCCATAAAATCCACAGGAACATTTATGTCAGGGAGAGATTTAGCCGTTGAAATAATTGAACGCATAAATTCAAGTTCACTTTTACAATTTGCACATTCCAATGCGTGTTTATCCATTTTCTGCTTTGTTTCGTCACTCAAATTTTCATAGTTGTCCAAGCATTCGTTAAATTTATCACAATTCATTTTTACTCCCCCTTTCTTTAAATTTTCATTAATTTCTTTTTACAATATATTAGACGTAAGAAATATCAAAAAGTTCCCGTTTATTCATTAAATTTTTCTTTAATGCACTTCTCGCACGATTAATTCGCGACTTAACCGTTCCTGACGGTATTCCGAGTACCTCAGCTATGTAATCGTAACTCAATCCCTCAATATCGCATAGTGTTATTACAGTTCTGTATTCTTCTTTGAGTTCGCTTATCGCCTCTCGTACAGCTCTCTGACGTTCCGATATTTCCATATTTTCTTCCGGTGTAGGACTTTCGTCCCTAATATCCATATCTTTTTTTCGTCAATCGCCTGATTGATACTTATTACACCCGAATGTTTCTGACGTTTTCTCAGAATATCAGAGCAAACATTCTTAGTTATCCTATAAAGCCACGTGGTAAAGGAAGATTGCTCCTTAAATGACTCTATACTTTTATACACCCCTTACGAATACCTCCTGTGCCGCGTCATATGCATCCTCTTGATTTGAAAGCATTCCGTAAGCGATATTTATAACTAGCTGTTGGTAATTTGAAACTAATATATTAAAAGCTTCTCGGCTACCTTTTTTACACTTTTTAATCAAATCATTTTCGGTCAAAAATCCTCACCACCTCTCATGGTTTATTTGCCCTACGTTTGATTTTAGAAATTCTTAATTCTGTTCATATATACATCGTAATATGCCTTTACGTCAGCCATACAGTCACCGCTGAATTTATCCAAAAACGCCTTTGCGATTTCAAATGCGATTACCGCCTCAACGACAACCGAACAAGCCGGTACAGCACACACATCGGAACGTTCGACAGTTGCCTTATGCTCCGATTTATCGTCAATATTGACTGTTCTAAGCGGATTATACAAAGTAGGTATCGGTTTCATTGCCGCCTTAACAATAATCGGCTCACCGTTTGACATACCGCCCTCAATACCGCCGGCATTGTTGGTAAGTCTGTGGAAGTCGTCCGAATATTCGATTTCATCATGTACCTTTGAACCCGGTATTTCGCTCACACCGAAGCCCATACCGATTTCAACGCCCTTGATAGCCTGTACACTCATAACACCGAAAGCAAGGTTTGCGTCAAGTTTTCTGTCGTAATGAACATAACTTCCCAATCCGGCAGGCACACCTTTTACGATAGTTTCCACTATTCCGCCTACGCTTTCACCTCTTGCCTTGATTTTGTCTATGTATTCCATAGCCTTTTGAGCGGCATTTTCATCGCCAAACCCAACAGGTGAATTTTGTACTTTTTCAAAGAAATCTGCCGCAGTAAAATCGGATGTATCTTCAACCTCGCCTATTCTCTTAACATGGCTTAAAAATTCTATTCCAAACGGTTTTAAAACCTGTCTTACGAGTGCGCCGACAGCCACTCTTGCTGCAGTTTCACGGGCACTTGCTCTTTCAAGCACGTTTCTCAAATCTCTGTGATTGTACTTCATACCTCCGGTAAGGTCAGCGTGTCCCGGTCTTGGGCATTCGACAGACTTTTCATTATTCGCCGTTTCAGTACCCATTATACTTTCCCAATTCGCCCAATCTCTGTTTTCGATTTTAATTGCGATAGGACTTCCGAGAGTCACTCCGCCTCTCACACCCGAAAGAATTTCGGCAGTATCTTTTTCAATCTTCATTCTTCCGCCTCTGCCATAGCCCTGCTGACGCTTTGCAAGCTGTTCGTTTATCTCATCAAGGCTTATCTCAACACCTGACGGCATACCTTCGATTATAACTGTAAGACACTTACCGTGTGTCTCTCCCGCCGTGAAATATCTAAGCATATTTTTTATCTCCATTCGTAACTACAATTTGTATTTTTTTATATATAAACTACAACATAATATATATAATCTATTCTATCACTTTTTCGTTACTTTTGCAAGTTTTAACGACAATTTTACAAAACTCGCTTTGTGTAATTGTAATAAAAAAGATATATTTAAAATAGGAATATTATGATATAATTTGAATATCACTAAAGTCACTGAGCTATTTCATACAGAAAGGAAAGGTAATTTTTATGAAAACTACAATCTGGGGAAATATTCTTCCTGCCGTAACAATCGACCTTGAACAAGGCGAAAGCATTTATACCGAATCGGGCGGTATGACATGGATGTCGGACAAAGTAAAAATGGACACCAATATGAAAGGCGGATTTATGAAAGGTCTTGGACGTATGTTCAGCGGTGAGTCATTGTTTATGGCTACATACACCGCCGAGGCACCGAACCAATCTATCACAATCGCCTCATCTTTTCCCGGAGAAATCAAAGAACTTCACATTTCTTCCGACAAAGAATTTATTTGTCAAAAATCAGCTTTTTGTGTGCCGAGCAAAGTGTTGAACTTTCAACATATATAACAAGCGGCATAAAGAAAGGCTTGTTCGGCGGTGAAGGCTTTGTACTTCAAAAGCTTTCCGGAAACGGTACTGCTTTCATTGAGCTTGACGGTTCAGTTAAAGAAATCGACCTTGCTGCAGGCGAAAAACTTAAAGTCGATACAGGCAGTGTTGCGATTTTTTTGAATCAACCGTCAAATATGACGTTGAAACAGTAAAGGGCTTTAAAAATATGTTGTTCGGCGGTGAAGGACTGTTCCTTACAACTCTTACCGGTCCGGGTAAGGTATATTTACAAACAATGAATATGGCTGAATTTGCAAATAAAATTATCCCGTATCTTCCGACACCGTCATCAAAATAGCAAATAGAAATTATAACTAAAAAGAAGTGGCAAAAAATATTTTGCCACTTCTTATTTTTTATCTGGTTAAATAATTATAAATCATAATTATACTTTCCGCTCTTGTCATTTCACGGTTTGGATTGAAATTACCGTTACCGTCACCGCTTAACACGCCCATAGCCGAAAGCAATGCGATATATCCCTTTATTTTCCGTAACATCATTGAACGGTGTAACGTAAATATCATTATATTTTGCATAATTTTCAGCACCGATTGCACGAATCATATACACAGCAGCCACCTCACGAGTTACTTCCGCATCATCATCGCGTTCATCTTCTGAAATAATACTGTTTTGTGCTGAATTTCTGTACACCCAATTTGCCTGTTCTAAATTGTTTTTCAATACGATTATATCGTTACCGTTTATGCTCATCAAAAGTGCAAGAAAATCCTTTTTGAGTAATCCTTTCGTCAGGTTTAAATTCGCCGCCCTCAAAACCTATTCCGTAATAAGCAAGCTCTTTGATATACTTTTCGGCATAGTGACCGTCTATATCCGAATATTCAAGTTTACTGCTTGCATCCTCCGTAATTTCTTTGTTTTGATAGTCAACAAACTTACCTGTAAACGGATTGATATTTTCTGTATCTATTGTGTATACAGGGATAATCTCTCTTGTGTTGTCAGTATAATTCTGCATATATACAATGCTGTAATCTTTTGCGTCAAATAAAATCTTTTCAGCGTCTTCCTTGCTCATTGCATTTTCGATTGACGGAAATTCGGTGTCGGTATAATTCATCCTGAAATCAGTAAGTACGCCGTTGTTTGTTGTCACGTTGGCATAGTCGCCTGTTACCTTAATACCGTTGACATATCTGATATACTGATGTGAATTTTCATCATATTTGTATTCTTTTGCCTTATCTCCTGCAAGTGTATTTAAAGCCGAATCATCATTATTTTTACCTCACTGTCATCTTCTCCCCAACGTGAATAATACTTTATTTCACCTGTTTTAGCATCAACAGACGTATATATGTTGCACTTGTCATTTGACATTGATACAGCATATGTATATTCATCGTCATAATTTTTATATAAAGAAATGCTGTCTGTATTTATATTCTTAGGGATTGACAAAAGCTTGTTCGACTTTAATTTATTTTCCAAAGCGGTTCTTGAAATAAGTCCGTCTATATTGTCAAGCTCTTTTATTTCCTGTTCGGTAAGTCCGCCGTCTGCTGTTGCATCATTTGCACTTTCAGATTTGTTGCCGATGAAATATCTGTAATTTGTAACATCAACCGCATCACCCGTAAGTGCATTAATGTATTTGTCGTAGTCGTATTCCTGTGTGTATACAGGATAAGCTACCACGTTACCGTCCTCGTCAACATATGTACGATAAACCAACTCAAGTCCGAGTTTATCACTGTACGCTTTTTTTGCCTCATCAACGCTTATCGCATTATTGATTGACGGAAAATCCGCTTGTATATAGCCCAAATCAAAACCCATTACATATCCATCTGTACCGTCAATATTAACCGAGCCGTTTCCGTTCGTGAACAATATACCGTTTACATACGTTTTAATATAGAATGTATATCCGTTACCAAAAATACTGCCGTTGCTTCCATAAATTTTTATTTCATACGGAAAATCGGGATTAATTTGTTTTAAGAAGTTTTCCGCCGTCTTTTTTGCATCACTTTCGCTAATTTTCGGTAAATTCGGTGTGTTATTTTTATCATCAGATTTAAAACCGTGAATTGAATAGTTGGTTATAACTCCGTCTGCCGTACAAGTTATATTAACACTCTTGTTTCCGTCTTTTTCATTCCATTTAAAGTTATAAACTTTTTCGCCGTACTGTTCCTCTGTTCTGCTCGAAAATTCACTGCACTCACTCGGAATTTCAACTCTCTGTTTAACGCTTTCCAATATTTTCTGCATATTCTCTCTTGCAGATGTTTCTGTTTGCTGTGTGGCTAACGTTTCAGCGGCTAAACTGCCGGTGATACTGCCGATACAGTAAGAGCCAACGCTGATGCTACCGCTAATAATTTTTTCATAATTTTTTCCTCCTTGTTAAATTTATCGGATTATTTTTCCTTTCATATATAATACTTTTCAGCACACCAAAAGGTTGCATTAAATTAAAAAAATTTTTATTTACACAAAAGGGTGTTGTTTTTAACACAACACCCTTTCAGACTGTCGACAAATTATCCGGAACGTGCAAGATATGATTTTTATATTTTAAAATTTACCGCTGGCACCGCCGCCGCCGAAACTTCCGCCGCCGCCGGAGAATCCGCCTCCTCCGCTGCTGCTTCCGCCGGAAAACCACCGCCATAGTAACCGCCGCCGCTATGATAGCCGCCACGTCCGCCACGTCCGCCACGTCCTTTGATATTAGTGATAAATACCACAATCGCTAAAACTATGAAAACACTACATATGTCATTATTTCAACCATAGTGTCATCATCATCTTCTTCATCGGGTGTCGGGTCTTCGAGTTCGCCGATTACCGAATCATAAATCTGCTTAATACCCTCGCTGTAATCACCTGCCGACAAAGAATCTGTTGCATTTCTGATAAATCGACCGCACTTACCGTCATTTTAAAACGCCCTCAAGTCCGTAACCAACTTCGATACGAATATCACGGCTATCCATAACAAGGAGAATAAGAACTCCGTTATTCGCGTCTTTATCGCCAATCCCCATTTTCTCGCCGTTTCAATCGAAAAGTCTTCAAGATCGTTTCCGTCTATACTTTCCATTGTCAAAACAACAACTTGCGGTCCGCCGTTAGCATTGTACGCCTTACCTTTTTCAAATATATAATCCTCTGTTTCACTGTCAATAACATTCGCATAGTCATTTATAAAAAAATCTATCCGTATGATTCGGTATATCAACCTTTGCAAACGCACAAATATTTATAAATAAAACAAACATTGCGGAAATTAATGCCGCGAAACGTATCTTCCCCTACTCATATCAATCAAAACTTACAGAAGGAGCAGATTGTGCCGCACTGTCTGCCTCAAACTGTTGTTTCTTTTCAAAACCAAGCATATTTGCAAATATGTTTGTAGGGAATGAACGTATTTTACGTTATATTTTTGAACGGCGTCATTATAATCCTTTCTTGCAACACCTATGCGATTTTCCGTACCTGCAAGTTCATCTTGAAGTGACAAGAAGTTTTCGTTTGACTTTAATTCCGGATATGATTCCGAAATTGCAATCAATCTGCTAAGTGCCGATGAAAGTTCTTCATTTGCCTCACTTGCCTCCTCAACTGTTCCCGCACCGGCAAGTTTTGCACGAGCGTCCGAAACCGCAGTGAACACTTCCGTTTCATGTGCCGCATATCCCTTTACAGTATTAACAAGGTTCGGTACAAGATCCATACGTCTTTGAAGTTGAACCTGTATATCGGCATATGCCGTGTTGGCCGATTCTTCTAAACTTATAAGTCCGTTGTAACTTCCTATAATGCTTACCGCTATAATTACGATTACCGCTATTATAACACCGATAATTACACCTTTTTTCTTCATATTTTCTCCTCTTTTCTATAGATAATCTGTATATATTATACACTTACATTTTAACCTATGTGTCTATAAATGTCAACAAAAAAAGCAGACAAAACCATAAAAGATTTTGTCTGCTTTTAAATTCTTAATACACTGTAATTAAAATTACTTAGAAAGGTTAGCCTTTAACTTAGCAAGTTCGTCAGCCATTTCCTGTGGAAGTAAATCGCCGAACTGTGCAAAATATTCTTCGATATTTGCAACGTCTTCAAGCCATACCTGCTTATCGATTGTAAGAAGACCGTTAATATCAACATTTTCGTCTTCAAGACCTGTTAGGTCGATATCTTCAGGCTTTGGTAGGTAACCGATTTCGCTTTCAACAGCGTCAACCTTACCTGCACATCTGTTAAGAATCCAAAAAGAAGTACACGCATATTGTCACCGAAACCGGGCCACATGAAGTGTCCTTCGTCATCTTTTCTGAACCAGTTAACGTGGAAGATTTTTGGAGCTTTGTCGCCAAGCTTCTTACCCATTTCAAGCCAGTGACCCCAGTAAGTAGCCATATTGTAGCCTACGAACGGTTTCATAGCCATTGGGTCACGTCTAACAACACCTACTGCACCTGCAGCTGCTGCTGTTGTTTCTGATGCCATTGTAGCACCAACGAATGTACCGTGCTGCCAATCTCTTGATTGATATACAAGCGGAGCACACTTAGCACGTCTGCCACCGAATACAATAGCCTCTACAGGAACGCCCTGTGGGTTTTCGAATTCAGATGAGATACATGGGCAGTTGATAGCCGGAGCTGTAAATCTTGAGTTAGGATGAGCAAGATTGTTACCTGCTGCAGAGTATTCAGGACCGTTAACCTTTGAGCCCTTCCATTCTGTTGCATCAACAGGAGGATTCTTGTCAAGACCTTCCCACCAAACTGTATTGTCTGCATTGTTAAGAGCAACGTTTGTGAAGATTGTATTCTTCTTTGTTGATTCAAGAGCATTGAAGTTTGTCTTTACTGATGTACCGGGAGCAACACCGAAGAAACCTGCTTCAGGGTTGATAGCATATAGTCTGCCGTCAGGACCGATGTTTAGCCATGAAATATCATCGCCGACTGTCCATACTTTGTAACCTTGGTTCTTTAGGTATTCCGGTGGGATAAGCATTGCAAGATTTGTCTTACCGCAAGCTGATGGGAATGCAGCACAGATATACTTAACTTCGCCTTGAGGATTTTCAAGACCAAGAATTAGCATATGCTCAGCCATCCAACCTTGGTTCTTACCAAGATATGATGCAATTCTTAGAGCGAAGCACTTCTTACCAAGAAGAACGTTACCGCCGTAAGCTGAGTTGATTGACCAAATTGTGTTATCCTGTGGGAATTGAACAATATATCTGTCATCAGGATTTACGTCTTTCTTAGCGTGTAGACACTTGATGAATTCAGCGTTTTCGTCATTTCCAAGTTGATCAAGAACCTTTTGACCGATTCTTGTCATAATAGCCATATTAAGTACAACATAGATACTGTCTGAAAGCTCGATACCGATCTTTGAGAAAGGTGAACCTATAGGACCCATTGAATAAGGGATAACGTACATTGTTCTGCCCTTCATTGAACCTGCATATAGTTTCTTTAGCTTTGCATACATTTCGTCAGGAGCCATCCAGTTATTGATTGGACCTGCTTCTTCTTCTGTAGGAGTACAGATAAATGTTCTGTCTTCTACGCGAGCTACGTCGTTTTCAGCTGTTCTGTGATAGTAACATCCGAAGCTTTTTCTTGATTTAGTTTAATCATTTCACCTGTTTTAACAGCCTCTGCTCTTAGAGCCTCAAGCTGTTCTTCACTTCCGTCAATCCAAACAACATTGTCAGGTTGACACATAGCTTTCATTTCTTCAAGCCATGCAAGAACTGTCTTGTTTTCTGTCATGGTAAAAATCCTCCAATACATTTTTTTTAATTTTATACAGTGTTATTTTGTAACATTGTTTTCTATTTTATTGACAAGTGCATTATAACATATTTTTGTTTTTTTTAAAGAATTTATAATGATTTTTTTTTTTTTATCAGTTACTATCAGAAATACGTTATTTTTTCGTTAAAAATGTGACGTTTTGCACAAATAAATCATAACCTTTTTGAATTTGCAGAATACAACTTTCGTTTTTGTTCTTGAAAGGCAGTCTTTTAGGTGTTATAATAACAATATAACCGAGTCTGCCGACAAAATGTCGGCAGCTCCAAAATCACATCATAGATGTAATTTTTGAGCGTTTTCAGAGAAAAAAAAATCACAAAGTTCCTCCAAAGTCGAAACTTTGGATTTTAAGTCATTTCTGTCGCACAGGTCGCCAGAAATGATTTTCAGTGAGGTTACACCTCACACTCCAAAAAAATGTAGACAAAACCACAGTGGTTTTGTCTGCAATATAGCTATTTGAAAGGCAGCTTTATTACTTATGAAAGAACAAATTTATACAATACCGGTAAATGAAGTTTACGATACAGACTGCGAATGTCCGCTTTGTGAACTTGAGAAAAAACTTGAAAAAGAAACGCTTGACTACACACTCGGTGCGGCAATGATGGAGCCTGAATTTCGTATGGAATCAAACGAAAAAGGATTTTGCAACCATCACTATTCAATGCTTTTCGGTATGTCAAACAAACTTGCACTGTCGCTTGTGCTTGACACACATTTAGAGGAAATACGCAAAAAATTTGATACGCTGAAAAAATCCGCGTCGGCTTTAAAAAATCAAAAGGCGGTCTTTTTAAGAAAACAGGCTCGGCCGATTTTGCAAAAGCACTTTCCGAAAAACTTGACGGTATATCGGACTGCTGTGTTGTGTGTGATAAAATCAATCACACTATGGAAAGGTATGCCGATGTGCTTTTTTTGTATATGTGGGCAAATGACGAAAAGTTTAAAGAAAAATTCAATAAATCAAAAGGTGTATGCTTAAAGCATATGAAATTGCTTGTTGATACAGTACCAAAATCATTAAAAGACTCACAAGCCGCCCAATTCCTTGCCTGCCTGTTTGAAAAGCAAGAAGCCGAACTTTCAAGAATACAGGAGGATATACATAAATTCACACTTAAATTCGACTATCGCAACAAAAGATATGGAATGGGGTACCGCACAAGACGCACCAATCAGAACAATCGACAAAATTTCAGCTTTTATCAATAATGACTACGAAGAAAAATGACAAAAGGCGGTTGACAAACTATCAACCGCCTTTTTTGTGTTATTTTGAGCTTTTTCAATAGCCTCCACAAACCGTTTAGATATGTCGCACCCAACGCTCTGTCATAAAGTCCGTAACCCGGCATAGCCACTTCGTCCCATATCATTCTTCCGTGGTCGGGGCGGATAGGACCGTCAAATCCGATTTCGTAAAGTGCTTTCATTATTTCGTACATATCAAACGAACCGTCGGATGACAAGTGTGCCGCTTCCTCAAAATCGGTCGGTGAATTAAATTTAAGATTTCTGACGTGCGCAAAATGTATTCTTCCCTTTAATGATCGAATCATATCCGGCAAATCGTTTTCAAAGGTTTGTTCCGTATGAACCGGAACAGAAAGTAACGCCGTTATGCACATCGTCAACCATTTTCATCATACGAAGTATATTCTGCTTATTAATTATAATTCTCGGCAAACCGAAAACGCTCCAAGCAGGGTCGTCGGGGTGAATTGCCATTTTATATCGTACTTATTGCATACAGGCATTATTCTTTCAAGAAAATATTTTAAATTTTCAAAAAGCTTTTCATCGTCAACATCCTTATACATTTCAAAAAGCTCTTTTACTTTTTCCATTCTCTCAGGTTCCCAACGGGTAGCATAACCGTACCGTTCATGTCCTTTGAAATAGATTCAAACATCTTCTCGGGAACGATTTTATCAATATCATCTTGATTGTATGCAAGCACGGTTGAACCGTCGGGACGTTTTCTTGCAAGCTCACTTCTTGTCCAGTCAAATACAGGCATAAAGTTATAGCACACAAGATGAATGTCCTCTTTTCCGAGATTTTCAAGCGTTTCAATATAATTGTCTATGTACTTATCTCTGTCCGATGTTCCGACTTTAATTGCGTCATGAACATTTACGCTTTCAATTCCGCTTACATGAAGTCCGCTTTTTTCGACTTCATCTTTCATTTCTTTAATTCTTTCTCTGCTCCATACTTCACGGGTGCGGTATCGTAAAGCGTTGTTATAACGCCCGTAACGCCCGGTATTTGTCGTATTTGCTTTAACGTTACGGTATCAAATTTTGAACCGTACCAACGTAATGTCATTTCCATTTTTATCTCTCCTGTTAAAATTCCTTATAAAAATCGTCTTTCATTTCCGATATTACCATATAACATTCTTTGCCGTAAAGCAATTTACAAGGCACTCGCCACGTCTTACCGTAATAGTAATCATCTGCAACAAGTTCACCATCCGCATAAATTTGCGCCACGTCACCGACATAGTCAATCTCGGCAAATCCGTATCCGCCGTCAACATTTATTTTCTTCCATGTCAGTTCTCTTTCTCCGCCAATGCACAATTCTTCTTTGTACTTCGGCTCAAACGGTGCATTTTCCACGACTGTAATTTCAACATTTGATTGCTTTGCCGACTGAACGATTGTAAGCGTTTCAAATTCACTTCCGTTCCATTTTTGACAAATATATTCACCGTCCTCGACAGAGTGTATTTGTCCGTTTTCCTCATACAAATTACAACCGCCGCCAATATACACCGTTCCGTTTAATTTACGCATATACTTAGCATTTTCAAACGGCACCGTAACAATATTCGCACTGCCTTTGCTGAATTTGTATTCCGCTTTGATATTTGGTATTTCCGCAAAGAAATATGTATCATCGCACTTGCATAACGGCTGTGCTGTCGCATATTCAAGCACACTGTCGCCCATTTTCATATTAAACGGCATAAAGAAACTCACTTCACCCTTTACGTCAATCGGCGGAAACTCAACATTTTCCGCACTTATCACCGCATTTTCAATATCTGCAAATTCGGTCAATCTCTGATAATGATTTACAAACACAAACCCACTTTTGCCGTTCGTTCTCATACCGTAACGCAAAAGAATTTGTATCGTCTACCGCCACCGAATTTGCAGAATCAACCGCAATCATCGGTGCAAATTCTTCGCCGAAATCGTTTACAAACATATGCAGCATATTAAGCAATCCGTACTGTTCTCTGACCTCTCCGTACTCCGACAACGGTGCTTGAAAATCATACGAAAGTATCGGATAATCATTCGGATAGCCTGTCGCCTTTGTTTCGTTAAAAGTTGACAGTTCGCCTATTTTGTTCGTACCGCCGTGATACATATAATAGCCGACAAGATTGTTTCCGTCACCGAGTTTTACAAGTGACACCGCATATATATCCATAGGCTTTATAATCGGTCTGCGGTGATGTGTAACCTCTATACCGCCGCCAAGCTCACACGTTGCGAACGGATAACGCTCATACGGCAGCTGCCAGCCGTCACTCTGAGTTTTTGCGATAAGGTCCGTTCCGATTGCGGAATCGTTTCTCATTCTGTTAAAGAAATAGTGCGGTGACGGCGACAGTCTGTTCATATGATTTTCCCACGGTGCCTCACAATAACCGCCGAATACAGGCATAACCTCATCAACGGGAATTTTCGCACCCGATGCACTGTTCCAGCCCGTAACTGTGTATATAGGTGCAATAAATCCACATTCTACGGCTATTTCTTTAAGTTTTGCCAAATGCTCGGCATTGTCGACAAATTCATTTTCAATCTGTACCGCAATTATGTTTCCGCCGTCCTTGTAGAACAGTCCTTTCACTTCGTTATATATGCTCTGATACCACTTCTTAACAACCGCAAGATATTCTTCGTTGTTGTCACGAAGTTTATAATCCTTTTTCAAAAAGCCAATCGGGGAAACCGCCGTTTCTGCACTCGCCGTGTGCCCAAGGGCCTATACGAATTACAACGTCCAAGCCGACATCTTTACATTCTTCGATAAACGCTCTGATGTCATTGTCACCGCCAAAATCCATTTTACCCTCAATTTCTTCGTGGTATATCCAAAACAGATACGTTGAAACAATAGTTATACCGCCGGCTTTCATTTTTTGCAAGTTCTCTGTGCCAATTCTCTCTGCTGTATCTCGAAAAATGGAACTCGCCCATAACGCCTATCCAAGGTTTTCCGTTTCGTGTGAAATATCTGCTTGTGACGTTAATTTCTTCGCCTTTCGGATTTTTACCGCCCATATTCAAATGATTTATCAAAAGCGGTTCATCTTTAAATTCTTTAAATTTGTATATCATATACTGCCCTCCAAAAATTGTACTCCGTAACCGTCCAATACTCCGTTAAATTCCAAGCCGTCAAACAGCGACACTCCTTTAATTTTTGTATCAACTTCATTTTCATTGTGATTTAAAATAATTGTGCAGTCATCTCGCTTAACAACCTCCACACCGTTCGGTGTATCAACTGTTTCCACATTCGCCGACTTTGATATAATTCTTACAAGCTCTTTCATTGCGTCATTGTCCAAATCACAGCCTACATAATAAACTCTGCCCTTGCCGTATTCGTTTACTGTCACTGCACTTTCGCCCTTGTAGTATTCACTTCCGTATGTGCATATGGTTTTGCGGTATCCGGTTTTATTATATCACACCATATTTCCGCACTTCCGCTTACTTCGCCGTATATTTTTACAGGTTTTCTCGGTGCGTCAAATTCAACCGCCTCAATGCCAGCAATTTCCTTGAACACTCCCCCGCAGTGCCATTGGTCTTACTCTGTTATATTCATCACGCGTACCGCTCTAAACGTCAAAACAAGTGTACCGCCGTTTTTGACGTATTCCTTTATTTTTTCCTTCTTTGCGTCTGTGACTATGTTGTACGCAGGCATATACACAATTTTATAATCTTCATATTTGCCGTTTGAAACGGCTGTATTTATGTTCAAATCACAATTTGCCTTGTAAAATGAATACAAGTGATTTTCATAATTATAGTTTTGTGCGTGAAGTTTTATATCATGTCCCCATACATTGTCGTACGACTTCACAAGCAATGCATCATACTTATTTTTGAGCCGACAATATATTTTTCAAGTTTTTGAAGTTCGTGACCTGTCTTTTGAATTTCATAAAAACGTCTTCTCGGCACACCGTCATGGTCAAGTACACCGTACCAATATTGTTCCATACCGAAAAGAGCCGTTCTGAATCTGAAATACACAACGCCCTCGCAGCCGTGTGCGATTGCCTGATATGTCCATAATCTAAGCTGATTGGGACGCGGCGTTGAGCCTAAAATATCCCAACCGGCAGGGCCTGCCTGTTCCTCCATTACAACAAAGTTTTTGTTCTTCGCACCACGCATATTTTCGTGTGCCATAGACACATATTCATATTCGGACGTACCCCATTGATTGTCGGGATAATTGTCCCACGATACAAAATCAAGATCTTTTGACAAATCATACGCGTTTATATCCGAAAAATGTCCCATCAAATTATGAGTTATCGGATTATCGGTATATTTTCTCAAAATATCAATCTGCATTTTCTGATAATTCACCCAAGTGTCAGAAGAAAAACGTCTGAATTCCAAGTCAAGTGCGGGATTGTGCGACCACAAATCGCCGTATGTACCCTCGCACGAATTATATTTCGGAAGTATTATATCGTCAAAAGAATCATAGTTTAAACTCAGAATATGCTCCCCATTTTTCGTTTAGATTTTCTATTGTCTGATACCTTTCCTCAAGCCATTTTGCAAAAGCCTTTCGACAATGCTCGCAATAACATCTTGTACTTCCGTGACAGCCGAACTCATTGTCAATCTGCCATGCTATGACGTTTGGATTATCCTTGTAATGTTCAGCCATTTTTTCGGTTATAATTTTCGACTTTTCTATGTAGCTCGGATTGTTTCCGCAGCCTTCACGTCTTGAACCCCAATCCTTTTTTCTGCCGTATTTGTCCCTCTGCACGATGTCATATTTATCCGCAAGCCACTTCGGCGGTGCGGCAGTCGTTGTTCCGAGTATGGTTTTTATACCGTATTCTGCAAGTATCTCTATTGCGTCATCAAGGAATGAAAAATCAAATTCACCCTCTTTTTTCTCAAAAAGTTTCCAAGCAAATTCGCCCATTCTTACAGTGTTAAAACCACCCTTTTGCATAAGTTTAGCTTGACTTTCCCACTCATCTCTGTTCCAATGTTCGGGATAATAGTCTACACCAAATATCATTATTCCATCGACCTCATTTCTTTATAAAGTTCTTCGTCCGTCATATGATTATCCAATACCAATAACAGCATAACCTCTCTGTCCTCGGGCGCATACATCGTTTCGCGATACCATTTGTCATGTCTGATATTATCGCCGAACTCTCTGATAACCCCCATTACCTTTCTTGCCATATACGCGGTATGCTTAATATCCGCCAAACAATCGTTATGATAAAAGCCTTGCCAAACTCCGTTTTCACTGTTACGCATTTCCTTATTCGCCTTGTCAAATAAAACCGCACTGTCACCGCAAAGCAAAAATGCTTCTTTGTAATTTTCCCTTTCAAATTCCTCTATACTGTTGCAAAATTTTATTACGCCGTTTGCACAATAATAATGAATTTTCGCCTGTAACACTACAGTTTCGTCAAAAAGCTGTTTCTCGTTTCCGCTTAGTTTTTCACTCGTCTTTTTGCACATTTCGTAATATGAATTTATCTTGTCAATACCACTTTCGCATATAGCTTTGTAATCTCACCTGTCTGTAAAACCCGCCTTTTCCGACAAGCCAATTAAGCGGAGCAATACTGTTTTTATCGTCCTTCACAAACTTATTCACAATAATACGCACATTCTCGGTATAAAACTGTTCACCTGCGTGTTCATCTTCATTTTTACCGAATTTAATCGTTGACTTCGGATATTCCGCAAGGCATTTTGATACGTCATAAGCCGAATTAAAATAATCGTCCGCAAATTCCTTACTGTGACTTTCGTCCGATATATCTTCACCGAACCACTTTTTTCTCACCGCGTCAAGATAATATGTATGCGGTCTGACATTTGAACAGTTGATAACCCAAAAATCATCGCCGCCGTTTTCAAGTACGTCCGATAATTCTCTGTTCACAAAATCAACCGTATTCGGAAGCATTGTTATGTGGTTTGCGGCTTGCAAATCGTAAAACGAAACATGATAATAAATACCCTGTCTGCCGCCGTCTTTAACAGGCATTGACGACACTCGTGCCGTATGATTGTCACGTCGTCTTGTAACCATTTTACCGTAACCGTTATCGGCTTTAACCTTGATAATACCGTCGTCAAGTTCTATATAACCGTCCTTGTAAAGTTCCATTATTTCGCCGTACAGGTTGGTACAAAAAACAGGATTTTTGACGTATTTCTTAACAATATCGCATTGCTTTTTTATAATATTGCTTATCAGCTTACCTCGTTTTTGCGGAGTGTCAAATTGACCGCTCGTGTCGTTACTCAAAATGGGCAGTCACCCTGTCCTCTAAAGCACAAATTCAAACAACATTGCAGTCTTTCTGTTCAATTACCGCGTCTTCCCAAAGTTTATAAAAAGCTCCGACTTTTCCATAAAATTCGCCTCAACGCCGGATATGCTCTTGCAAAAATCTCCGCACCCAAAGGTTCTGCATGGTGATGAGTAATCCACAATCCCATATCCGCCGCCATTTGTCTGTTCAGTCTTGAATTTTTGTCAGTACCGGAATTGTCATATTTCCGCCACAACGCAAAAAGCGTTTCAAAAGCCATTCTCCAAGGCTCTTTTTTGTCACCGTTGATTTTCCATTTCATCATAAGCACTTCATCATTGAAAAACCAACCGCGATATTTTACCTTTGGTTTCGGTGAATTAATTTTACATTTTTCTATTCTAACACTGTCTTTCTTTTCGATTTTTTGGTCAAGCCAAAACCAAAACGGCTTAATATCAAGATATTTTTCACTTATTTTCAAAAGTGCATACACAAACCCCAAATCGTCCGCCGCACTTATCACGATATTTTCTGCTATATCAATTTTATAACTTTCCTCATCTAATGTATCGTCTTTTTTAAATGAATATCATTTCCGTTTTCATCACTTGCACCGAAAACCTTTACCATATCACGCTTTAAAATATTAATCGCATTCATAACAGGCTTTGTTTCCGTTTCGGTATGTACCTTCGTATTCAAGTTAAACAAAAAGCTCATTGATTTTGCTCCTTTTCATAAAATCTAATTATACATTACAGCAATTTAATCATATTTTCATCTAATATATTGGTTAAAACATTGATTATCTTGGCATTGTCTGATATAATGAAAGTGAGCCTGTCGACAAAATGTCGACAGCCCAAAAATCACATCTTACGATGTAATTTTTGAGTATTTTCTGAGAAAAAATCATAAAGTTCCTCCGAAGTCGAAACTTTAGATTTTAAGCCATTTCTGCCGCACATGTCGCCAGAAATGATTTTTTAATGAGGTTAGCACCTCAAGCTCCCCAAAAAGGTAAACAAAACCGTTACGGTTTTGTTTACAGAAAAAGGCAGATTGATATGACAGAGAAAACAGTAAAGATATTTCCGAATATGTATTTCGGTTTAACTCACTGCTACGATGAAGTACCCGACAACAATGATTTCAAGCTTCACAATCACGATGATGTATATGAAATAGTTCTGTTTCTAAGCGGTGATTCTGAATTTTACGCAGAGGGAAATGTGTACAAATTAAAGCCTTACGATATGCTCATAACGCGTCCGTTTGAAATGCACCATATACGTTGTTTGAGTGCGAAGCCGTATGAGAGGATTATTTTGTATCTGTCGACAGAATATTTCAAGCAAAACCGTTGTGAAGAATTTGAAGATATTTTCATAAACCGTCCGCCGGGTACGGGCAACCTAATACCGTCCGACATTGTAAAGGACGATTTGCTAAACCCGATAAACCGCATAAGCGTGTATATCCATAACGGCTCACTCACCGCCGCACACGGTGTCATTATAGAATTTCTCTATCTTTTGAATACTTCAAAATCGGCAATCTCACCGTCAAAATCAAAAGACAAACGAATAAGCGACATAATTATGTACATAAACGAACACCTTTCCGAAACAATAACACTTGACTTCCTTTCCGAAAAATTCTTTATAAATAAATACCACCTGTGTAAGCTGTTCAAGAAAAATACGGGATACACACTAAGTCAATATATCAATCATAAACGCATACTTCTTGTACGCGAACTGCATACGCAAGGTCAGTCACTCCTTGAGGCAAGCACCAATGCCGGTTTTAATAATTACTCGCATTTTTACAGACAGTACGTCAGAAAAAACAGGTATGACGCCAAAAAATATGAATTAAAAAAGGGAGATACATCTGTTGTATCTCCCAATTAGTTTATTTCATTTGATTTTCGTAGCTTTCAATCATCTTTTAACCATCTGACCGCCTACACTGCCGGCTTGTTTCGCTGTCAGTTCACCGTTATAGCCTTGACCAAGTGTTACGCCTACTTCTCTTGCTGCTTCCATTTTGAATTGTTCCAATCCTGCTGTTTTGCTTTTCTTTGACATGATTATTTCTCCTTTACATAAAGTATTTAAGTGAGTAATGAACTCATTCATAATTTATGTAAAATACGAAAATATAAACATACAATTTTTACTAATTCATAACAATGTCATCACTGATTATACTTTCGGCACGTTTACGAAGTCCGCTGTACTTTTCGGACTCCAAATGTCTGTCCTCAACCATAATCTTTTTGCCGCCTCCTGCGACATAGCAAGAATATCTCTGTCCTCAAACAGATTCGCAATTCTCATTTCAGGCAAACCGTGTTGACGTGTGCCGAAAAAATCACCCGTCCGCGAAGTTTTAAATCCTGTTCACTTATATAAAAACCGTCGTTTGAAATACACATAGTTTCCATACGTTTTTAGTCACTTCATTTTTACCGTGTGCAAATAATATGCAAAATGCCTGTGCATTGCCACGTCCGACACGGCCTCTAAGCTGATGAAGTTGCGACAGTCCGAATCGTTCGGCATTTTCGATAACCATAATATTTGCGTTCGGTACGTTTACGCCGACTTCAATTACCGTTGTCGATACAAGTATGTTAATCTCTCCGCGCACAAACTCGTCCATTACTTCCTCTTTCAGCTTTGCTTTCATTTTTCCGTGCATAAGACCGATTTTGAACTCGGGAAATATCGCCTGCAACTTTTCCGCAAGCATTTCGGCATTTTGCAAGTCGCTCGTTTCCGTTTCCTCAATCAACGGACATACAACGTACGCCTGCATACCTGCACTTACGTTTTTTGTAAAATGCAAAAATGCGTTTTCGCATACTTTCACCGACTGCGTACGTCTTAACGGGCTTTCTTCCCGGCGGTAATTCATCAATAACCGATATATCCAAATCGCCGTACAAAATAAGTGCAAGTGTTCGCGGTATCGGCGTTGCCGACATAATAAGCATATGCGGATTATTTCCCTTTGCCGCAAGTTTTGCCCTTTGTTCAACGCCAAATCTGTGTTGTTCGTCGGCCACCACAAATGCAAGGTCATAAAACTCCACCGCGTCTTGAATTATCGCGTGAGTTCCGACAACAACGTCTGCGACACCTGTCGCAATCAAGTCGTATGCACGTCTTTTTCCTTAGCTCGCATACTTCCGGTAAGCATTACCACCGTTATACCCGTACCCTTGAAAAATTCAGCCAATGTTTCTGCGTGCTGAGTTGCAAGAATTTCGGTCGGCGCCATCATTGCGGCTTGATGACCGTTTTTACGGCGGTATAAATTGCCGCCGCCGCAACAGCCGTTTTACCGCTTCCGACATCACCTTGAACAAGTCTGTTCATCATCTTACCGCTCTTGCAATCCTTCAAAATTTCATTCAGCGTTTTCTTTTTGTGCGTTTGTAAGCGAAAACGGCAGATTATCCGTAAATTCATGCACACAATTTATATCTTCAAACACAATACCGTCCTGCGATGTATTTATATCCTTTCTTCCGCTTAACGCAAGCTGAAGCACAAGCAGTTCTTCAAATACAAATCGTTCTCTTGCAATGTTGTAGCTTTCAAAGTTTTTCGGGAAAATGTATGTTTTTCATTGCAAAATTAAGCTCTGCAATGTGATATTTTTTCTCTTATATCGGACGGAATATATTCCTCCATTCGTCCAACTTCCTTTATTGCAAGCTCCATTGTCGACTGTAAAATTTTTCTGCGTCAGTCCGCTTGTAAGCGGATAAAGCGGTACTATTTTACCCGTAAATCTCTTTACCCTCTTGTTCACAAACAGGGTTCACCATTTCAAGTTTACCTCTGTTCTTAGTTACCTTGCCGTATAAAACATACTTATCGCCCGTCTTAAACTGATTTTTACATATCTGTTATTGTACCAAACCACATTCAAAACACCCGATTCGTCCGATACAATCATTGTTGAAATAAGCATATTCCTTCTTACTCTTGTTTCTCTGACAGGCGAAAAAACGGTAATGCTCACGCACACCGTTTCTCCCTCGACACAGTCGGCAATATCTTTCTTTTCCGTTCTATCCTCATGAGAACGCGGAAAATAGTAAAGTAAATCTTCGACTGTCTTTATTCCTTTTTTGCGAATAATTCGGCTCTTTTCTCGCCGACACCTTTCAAATATCTTATATCCTTAGGCATATTCTGACTCCATAATATTATTCTGCGGAAATAATATAGTAGTAAAGCGGCTGACCGCCTTTCTTAAACGAAACTTCGATTTCATCGTCCGCATACTTTGTTTCAAGTGCTTTAAGCATCACATCAGCCTGCGGTTTCTTGATTTCCTTACCGTAATATACGTTCAAAAATTCAGTATCTTCATCAACCATCTGTGAAACTACCCGGTTAAGTACATCATCAATATCCTTGCCTACCGTTACGATTTTACCCTCAACCATTCCGAGAATATCATCTTTTTAATTTCAATACCGTCGATTTCCGTATCACGAACAGCATAAGTAAGCTGACCCGATGTAACTCTGCCGATAGCCTTATTCATAGCCTTTTCATTAGCCTCTGCCGACTTTTTATCATTAAATTCCACCATTGCACTTATACACTGCGGAACTGACTTTGACGGAATTACAACGATTTTCTTATCCTCAACAAGTTCTGCGGCTTGATTTGCGGCCATAATAATATTTTTTTATTGTTCGGGAACACATAAAACCGTCTTTGCCTTGACACGTTTTACGGCTTTCAAAATATCGTCCGTACTCGGATTCATTGTTTGTCCGCCCTCAATAACTCTGTCAACGCCAAAGGTCTTTAAGAATATTTGTAATTCCCTTTACCCATACATACCGCTACAAAACCGTAATCCTTTAATTCAACAGGTGCTTTCGGTTTAGGAGCTTTTTTTAGGCTTTTCAGTCTTTTTCTCCGCCTTGACTTCCGCTGTTTTAACTTCGGCATTTTCCGAAGTCTGTTCATTACTTCCGTCAATAATAGACTTGTGCTGATGCTTCATATTATCTATTTTTAAATTAATCATTTCACCGAGTTTTATAGCCTCTTCAAGCACAAAACCCGGATGATTTGTATGAATATGCACCTTTACGATTTCATCATCGTCAATTACAAGCATACAGTCACCCTTTGGGGCAATAGTATCTCTGAACGTACTTACGCTAAGACCTTTTGCTTTTTCTCAACGATAAATTCCGTACAATATTTAAACTTTATATCTTCTGTCTTAATTGCCTCTTGTGACTTTTTCTTTACAGGAGCAGTCTGCATTTCAAGTGCTTCGCCTTGTCTTTCAACAACATTACCGCTCTTTAGATAAGACAGTGCACCCTCAAGCACAAACATCCAGCCTTGACCGCCTGCGTCAACAACGCCTGCCTGTCTTAATGCAGGTAGCATTTGAGTTGTCTTTTGAAGTGCCTTGTTACCTCTTTTAATAGCACTCTCCATTACGTCAATAATGTTTTCGTTTGTATTTGCGGCAAGCTGTGCACCTGTTGCGACTTCACGCGAAACAGTAAGAATTGTACCCTCTGTCGGCTTCATTACCGCCTTATATGCCGCATCCGAGCCGTCTTTTAAAGCAACTGCAAGTTCTTCCGCATTACATTCTGTTTTGCCTTTAGGCTCTTTGATATACCTCTGAAAACTGTGACAGGATAACACCGGAGTTACCTCTTGCACCTCTTAGAGTTGCGAATGACATTGTATCAGCCGCTTTTGTAAGAGTTGTGTCGCCTTTTTTCAAAAGTTCAGTCGCCATAGCCGTTGCGGTAAGCGACATATTTGTACCTGTATCGCCGTCCGGTACCGGGGAAAACGTTAAGTTCATCAACAGTTTTTCTGTTATTATATAAATTATTTGCTCCGCTTATAATCATTTGAGCAAATGTGTTTCCGTTAAGCGTATTAATTTTAATCACCCCTAATCAGTTTTAGTCAACACGGACACCTTCAACACGAACATTAATTCTGTTCACTTTAATTCCAACTGTATTTTCGATAGTATATCTGACTCTGTTCACAATACTTTTTACATATTGTATTAATATTTATGCCGTACTCAACGATAAGATGTATTTCTACGATAACTCCGCCTTCTTCAACTGTTATGCTGATACCTTTAGTCATACTGTCAGCCTTTAGGAGATTCACAATTCCGTCTTTTTTATTTCTCGATGCCATTCCGACAACGCCGTAACACTTTGTCGCAACCGCACCCGCAATTTCAGAGATAACGTTGTTTGAAATGGTTACCTCGCCTAAATCACCACTTGTTTTAAGTACCATCGCTCTATTCATTCCTTTCAATTCAAAATAATCCAAAATATCTATATATCTTTATTGTACTATAAAATTCAAAAATAGTAAATACCATTTTGAAAAAAAAGGCACTTGCATTGACTTAAAATAAATTATATAATAAAAAGGAGCCTGCCGAGGCTCCAAAAATCACATCTTGCGATGTAATTTTTGAATATTTTGGGAGATAAATCAGAGGTTATATATTATGAGCAAACATTCAAAATTAATGAATTTTCTTTCGGGTATGCCGGATTTTGTTTTTGACTATATCGAAATTGCGTATAACGGCGAAAGCATTAATACACAAATCGGTTACAGTATAGATATAAAAACATTTTTGGAATATCTGCAAAAATTCAATTTCAGTTATATAGAAAAAATTGAAGATTTCACGGTAGCTGATATGGAGAAAGTTACGCTCCGTGATTTAAACGCTTTTACGGCATATCTAAAAAGAATACGAAACCGACACCGTTTCGATTGACGGCAAACACATTAAACGAATCCGCCGCAACAGTGCTTACGGCATAAACCGTAAACTTTCTGGAATACGCGGACTTTTTTCGTATCTTTACAAAAACGACTTGATTTCTCAAAACGTAACGGATAAGTTGGATTTTAAAAAACTACATCAAAAATGAAACGTCCGCTTACATCACAAGAAACCGTCAACCTTCTTGACGTGATATATAACGGTGAAAAATATTATACAGGTCGTGACCTTACGGAATACAAGAACAGAAAAAACGTGATATTGCACTTTTTACCGCATATCTCGGTACAGGCTGTCGTGTGAGTGAACTTATCAACCTTGATATTCGTGACGTATGCTTTGATACCTCGTCATTCGTTGTCACCCGTAAGGGCGGTGACGAACAGGAAATATTTATGCCTGTTCAAGTGGAAAACGAATTGTTTACATATATGCAGGAACGTGTTGAAAACGAAAAAGCAAAAAGACGACGCACTTTTTATCAGCCGACTCGGAACACGAATGACCGCACAAGGTGTTGAAAAGGTACTGAAAAATATTGTGCGACTGTCGGTATATACGACCCCGACAAGGCACGTCCGCACGCATTAAGACGTACATTCGCCTGTAATCTTATCGCTGACGGCATTGATATAAAAATGGTTGCGGAGCTTATGGGACACAAAAACATCGAAGTAACCCACAAATACTACACTCAATACGCAATCGAAAAACGTAAAGAAGTTATGCAGAATTTTGACATTACGGGAAATCGATAAAAATTGAATACATAAAAATTTACCGCCGACAGTTTTAACTGACCGGCGGTAATTTTGCAAAAAAATACACACTCCGTAGAGTGTGTATTTTAATTTGCATTAGTCTGTTGTTGTTGAAGTGCTTACGCCTACACTAATATCATTTGTACCATCGTTGAATGTATACTTATAATTTGTATCTACAACGTTTCTTGTAGCTTCATTGTCGTATAGACCTTGCGCGATTATAGCTGCCCAGCAGTTAGCTGCATTATTTGTTGAGTGAAGTCCCTTATCACCGCTTATTTTAGAATTGTCTTCGTTCCAAACAGCATTGTTATATATACCCGCATTATCTTTATCTCCGACAAGTACATATCTTCTTGCTGCATTGTCCAAAGCACCATACTTGTCATTCAAGAATGCATAACTCTTCTTAGCAAGGTCAATAAGATTTTGTGCTTGTAACTTCCTCTGCAACTGTTCTGATAGCTGCTGAGTATATTACATCTTCCTCATAATCATGATATGATGCATTAGGAGTTACAAGGAATGTTGTAAGACCCATATCATTTGCAGTAGTAAGCATATCCGTTACAGCTGCCTTCATGTCTGCTTCATTTGAGTGAACTTTATCGTTATATCCGCTTTCAAGAACCATTATATCTCCAGGCTGTGCACTGCCTAAAACATTTGTAAATGCATCAGCTTTCATGCCTGTTGCCCATGCACCGCTGTTACCAAGGTTTACAACTTCTGCACCTGAAATATAATTTTGAAGTACTTGACCCCAACCTGTTCTTACAAGACCTTCTTTACCTTCAGGAGCTGTACCGTAGTAATTAGCAACCAATGAGTCACCGATTACATATACCTTCTTAGTTCTTGTAACGATTGAAGGTGATTTAGAGAATTTAACATTTGTAATTGTTGTACCGCTGCTTTGGTCATCTCTGTAATTGAACTTAGCATAACCTTGTGCAACAACTATATCATGTACAGTGTAATCTGTTGACTCTGCAACGTTTCTGCCTATAGTCCAGTTGTCACTGCCTTGGTTTATGTTGTTGAACATCATTTGGTCATTTACATATACGTCTGTTCTCTTACCGTTGTTAGCTGTAATTGTTACATCATAGCTGTCTGACGGAATTGCAACAAGTGTATTCATTGATGTTTCATAAATAGGTGCAACTTCAACCTTTGCAGCACCTGTTGTATCAACTGTTATGCTCTTTGATTCTGTAGCCTCAGTTGTTAAAGTAATAGGCTTCATTTCGGCCAAAGATGTCCAATAGAATACCTTTGTAGTTGCTGTGTTTTCATCTGTTATTTCAGTACCCTTTTCAACATCAGCCTGTACAATACCCTTAAGTAAACCGTTTTCATATGTAGCGGTAATCTTAACACCGTTTTCAGCTGTTTTTGTTACTCTTGCAGCTACTACATCCGCTGCATCAACCTGTGTTTGCTTCACAAGTGTACCGTCAGCTGTTGCAGTTGTTACAAGATACTTCTTAATATTGTCGCCCGATACGATTTTTGTTGTATCCACAACTGTCGAATCGCCGGTTGCATCTGCATTAATATAATATGTATCAACAGTTACCGGAATTGTTATTTTTGAAACTGCCGTACCGTTTGTTACTGTTGCTGTAACTGTTGTTGAACCTGAACCTACAACAGTAAGCTCACCTGCTTCTGTAATTGTAGCAACATTGGTATTTGATGATGTCCACTTAACATCAGAAAGAAGTGACAATACTTCATCACCGAATGAATCTACAGCACTTGTGAGTACATATTTACCCTTTTCATTATCTTTAGATGTATAAGCCTGAGGACCGTCAGCCTTTAAAGACAATGACTGGAAGTCACCGATAACTACATCTTTTGAAGCAGTCTTTGAAGCAGAAGATGATCCCGTACAAGTAATTGTAATTTTACCCGGTTCTGCTGTATCTGCAACAGAAAGGACACCGTTTTCTATAGTGATACCTGTCATAGCTTTGCCGTCTTTTTCTTGACAATGCCCATGTAAATGTTTCACCGTCATTGATAACCGTTTCCGATTTTTGATATTCTCTTGTTATTGTTTTACCAGAAACCTTAGCAACGCCCGATACACCGTTGATTGCAAGGTAATCTCTGTTAGGAGTTGTTGCCTTGATTTCCTTAGTCTGAAGCTCACCCAAGTATCTGTACAAGCCTGTACCCAAGCCTGTTACAGCCGTTGCATTGATTGTGTATGGCAATGAAACCGATGTATCATTATATGATACAGTAATAGCCTTGCTATTCTTATCTACTACGAAGTTTACCGTAAAGTCGCCTGACGGCAAATCACTTGAAAGCAATGCTCCGTTTGTGTATTTGCCTGTATCGTCATACACATTCATTCCGGCAGAACCTGTCCAACCGGTCCAAGCATACAAGCCGTTTGCACTGAATTGAAGACCTACAAGCTTACCGCCGTCTGTGTCAATGTACCATACCTTTTGACTTCCCGAAAGGTAGCTGCCAAAGCCCGCAAAGTTCATATCAACGCTTATGTTTGTCAAATCTGACAAGTTTTCAGAACCCAGCGATATTGAATCTCCTCTTGAGCCGGATGCTGAAATATATGCACCGTCTTTATTACCGAAATCTGATTCCATGAACAATACGTCGGAACTTAAAAGCCAACGGCTTATCCTGTGTAACATTGTCACTGTCAATGCTGATAGTTCCTGTTACGTCATTATAGCCAACTTTCTTCAATGTGTAGTTAATTTCCGTTCCGCTTGTTAAAAGAGGAATTTCAATCTTACCCGTTGCATCTGCATAATAAGTATTATCATCAGTTACCATAGTAGCATATCTTGTTGTATTGATTGTTGCCGTATAGTAAGTTACATCCGGAATTTCACTGTCTGTCGGCTTACGAAGCTTGATGTTATCTATCTGCATATGAGCCGTATATCGTCCTGATACATAATAAAGTCCCTTTATACCGCCTGCACCGTTTACCGGCATAATTTCATTGTCAACAACGGTTTCGCTTCCTTTTGTCACTGTCAAATAAGCTGTTGTACCGTTTACAACCACCTTATAGTGATACATATTTTCAATACCTGTAGGGATTGTCTTTGTAGAATTTGTTATTGCCCATGATGCTGCATTTGCAGGAGCGTCCATCTTTAATATATATCCGCTTTCACAGCCATAATTTGCATTTTTTCCTTTATAAGCATAATCCGAACCCAATACTGCAAATTGTGAGCCTTGGTCGTTTGAAGCCGCAAATGCCATATCAAATTCTACTACATATTTTGAACCTGCCGCAAGGTCACCGAAAAGCAAATATTGTCCACGGCTATTGGCACTGGCAATATGTGTTGTATCAACCATTTTACCGCCGTTGCCGTCGTCTACCAAAGTAATTGCACTCTGCATGTTTGGCGATACCCAATCAACACTCGCGTCTGCCGCGTCATAATTTTGTTCAAAATAGACATCACTGTCATCTGCCAATTCAACAGCTTCAGACTGCTCGTCTTCCGTTACCGCTTCGGTCGATGTTGTTTCATCAGCCAAAGTTATCTCGCTGTCAGCACTAATCGGCTGTTCATCTGTATTTTCGGCACTTGCTGTTACTGCAAAGCCTGTGAAAGCAGATGCTGTTATTGCCAAAGCTGTAACGATTGACAATAGTTTCTTTTTTGTTATTCATGTAATCTCTCCCTCTCTTTATTAATTTTATACGGCACACCACCGTATAATATAACATGATAAATATATTATACATCATTTACTATTTTTTTTCAATAGTATTTCTACGACTAAAATATTATCACTGATTTTTAAACATTATTTGTTACCTATATTTTTATAAGATATTGATTTTATATCGTTTTTCCCTTATAATAATAAGTAATAAAACAATTCGGAGTGATAAAATATTTTGAGTAAAGCAACGCAATTTTTAAAAAAGGTGCAAGGCTCGGTATGCCTATTGCACTCGGATACATACCCGTTTCATTTTCATTCGGTATGCTTGCCGTACAAAACGGAATACCCGCTTGGGCGGCAATAGTAATTTCAATGACTAACCTTACTTCCGCCGGACAATTTGCCGGTATGAACATAATTTCCGCCGCCGGCGGTATGTGGAAATGACAATTACAACGTTTGTGATAAATCTTCGATATATGCTTATGTCGCTTTCCCTGTCACAAAAAATCGGTAAAATGTCGCTTGCAAAACGGCTTATAACAGCATTCGGCATAACAGACGAAGTATTCGCCGTTGCGTCAACAACACCGATTGCCATTACATTTCCGTTTATGCTCGGACTGATTGCAATACCGTACATCGGCTGGACACTCGGCACAGTGCTCGGTGCTTTTATAAACAATCTGCTGCCGACATCACTTGCGGACGCAATGGGAATAACATTATACGCAATGTTTATCGCAATAATTATCCCTGCGTCAAGGAGAGATAAAACGTACTTTTTGTACTTATCGCCGCAGTTATATTGAGTTGCGTTCTGTATTTCGCACTTCCTTTTATATCATCGGGCTGGGCTGTTATCATAACGGCAGTGTTGGCGTCGGCATTCGGTGCGACGTTTTTCCGCACAATGAGGAGGGCGAAAATGAAAATGATTGCTTTAATGGCAGTTATGGCAATAGTGACGTACATAATTCGTGCGTTGCCTATAACGCTTTTCAGAAAAGAAATAAAATCAAATGGCTTAAATCGTTTTTATATTACATACCGTATGCCGTACTCGGTGCTATGACGTTTCCGGCTATATTTTTTCTCGACAGGCTCGGTTTTCTCCGCCTCGCTCGGTTTGGTCGGTGCTATGCTTATGGCCTTTTTTTCGACAAGGGGCTTATGGCTGCCGCTGTTACGTCTGTTGTAATTGCATTTGTAAGCGTATTTTTGTGTAATATACTACCGAAATTTACATATTATATTATCAGAAAGGAACGGATGTTATGAGCTACGATATTGATTATCTGACACTGCTTTCACAGCAGTATCCGACAGTTAAAGCCGCGTCAACCGAAATCATTCGATTGCAGTCAAGGCAAAAACTGCCGAAACTTACAGAGCATTTTATGAGTGATATTCACGGTGAATACGAATCTTTTTGCACATATTAAAAAATGCCTCCGGTGTAATCAAGGACAAGATTACGCAAATTTACGGTCGTACGTTGTCCGAACGTGACAGACAAGTTCTCGCCACTCTTATTTATTATCCGGAGCAAAAAACTTGAATATATCAAGGACGAAGTGGACGATATTAACGATTGGTACAAAATCACTTTATATCGCCTTATAGAAATATGTCGCGTTGTTGCATCAAAAACACACGTGCAAAAATCAGAGAATTTTTGCCGGAGGCTTTCGGCAGTACAATAGATGAACTTATACACGCAAATACCGATTACGGCTCGGACAAGGAAACATATTATAACGAATCTATTTCAACAATCGTTGAACTCGGACAAGCCGATGATTTTATTGTGGAAATTTCAACGCTTATCCAAACGCTTGCAATCGGTCGTCTGCATATTATAGGCGATATTTTTGACCGTGGTCCGCGAGCCGATATAATTCTTGACACACTGACGAAGTACCACAGTGTCGATATTCAATGGGGCAACCATGATGTTCAGTGGATGGGTGCCGCTGCGGGTAGTTTGGCTTGTATTGCAAATGTGCTTGCTATTTCCACCAAGTATTCAAACTTTGACTGTCTTGAGGACGGTTACGGAATTAATATGCGTCCGCTTACGGTATTTGCACTTGAAACTTATGCGGACGATCCGTGCGAATGCTTTATACCTCGAAATCCGAATATGGTTTATATTTCTCAGCATGACGAAAACTTTTGGGCGAAGGTACATAAAGCTATATCTGTAATTCAGTTTAAGTTAGAAGGACAAATTATAAAACGTCACCCTGAATTTAATATGGACAACCACCTTATGCTTGACAAAATCAATTACGAAAACGGAACAATTATGCTTGAGGGCAAAGAATACAAGTTGAAAGATACCAACTTCCCTACAATCAATCCCGAAAATCCGTTTGAACTTACAGACGCCGAAAAAGAGCTTATGAATTTATTGCGTTCATCGTTTTTACGCAGTGAAAAACTTCAAAATCACGTCAAATTCTTATACGAAAAAGGCAGTATATATCTGACATTCAACAACAATTTGTTGTATCACGGCTGTATACCGATGAACAGTGACGGTACTTTTACGGAAGTTACACTTTTCGGTGAAACGGTAAGCGGCAAATCGCTCATGGACAAAGCCGAACAGCTTGCACGTGACGGTTATTTTGCCAAAAACGGATCCGAAGAAAAAAGAATACGGCAAAGATTTTCTGTGGTTTGTATGGTGCGGTTGCTACTCCCCCTGTTTACGGCAAAAATAAAATGACTTCGTTTGAACGATATTTTATTGATGGTGAAAGTACATCGGTGGAAATTAAAGACGAATATTATCACCTTATCGAAAAACCGAGCGTATGCAACAAAATTTTATGCGAGTTCGGAATTGACCCGAACAATTTTTCTCATATTATAAACGGCCATGTTCCCGTAAAAATAAAAAAGGCGAAAGCCCGATTAAATCAAACGGCAAACTTTTAGTCATAGACGGAGGTCTTTCAAAGGCATATCAGAAAGTTACCGGACTTGCGGGTTACACATTGCTGTTCAATTCACACGGTTTGCTTTTAAGTGCGCATGACGCATTTGAATCTATCGAAAGTGCCATAAAGAAGAAAAAGATATTCACTCAACGCTTGACGTTGTTGAACTTGCTCCGAATCGTTTACTTGTTGAGGACACTGACGCGGGTAAATCGTTATCGAAAAAATCACCGACTTAAAAGCACTTGTTGACGCATATTTAAAAGGAAAAATAAAAACACATTAAATAAAGAGAGGAAATCCACAAATGAATTACGAAAAAGAACCACTGCATATTTCAACATCCGTACCCAACGGTACTTATGAAGTAACTGTCACAGTTACCGCACACGAAGATATTGTTTTCACAATACTTTCGCAGTCACGCCGTTTTATGGCACAAGATATAAATCTTGGCAAAGGAGAAAGCACAGACATTACTTTCAACGTCAGCGTATGTGACTACCACAAAACAACGAAGATTACACAAACGTAAACGGAGTTGAAATTGATATTATGTGCGACGGTGATTTTACCGCACTTTCCGCAGTATCGCCTGTCAATATTCCGACAGTTTACATCGCCGGTGACTCAACCGTCACAGACCAGCCTGCCGAATATCCGTACAACGCTACCTCTACATACTGCGGTTGGGGTCAAATGTTTCCGCAATTTTTAACACGGGCATTGCGGTTGAAAACCACGCTCAATCAGGTTCTACAACCGAAGATTTTAAAAATGTGAATTTCACCGCATTCAAAGACAAAATCAAAAAGGGTGATTTCCTGATTATCGAGTTCGGTCACAACGACCAAAAATAGATACTCTTGACGCGTTCGGCGGATACACGGAGAACTTAAAATATTTTGTAAACTTTGTCCGCGAAAAAAGTGCAAATCCGATAATATGTTCACCAATCAACAGAATTATATTCCAAGAGGACGGAACACTTCTTAACTTGCTCGGTGATTACAGAACAGCAGTTAAAAACGTATGTGACGAAATGAATGTACCGTTTATTGACTTGTGGTCACGCACAACCGAATTTTTTGAGGCAGCAGGAGCGGTAAAAGCTTGGGATTATTTCTGGGGCAACGGCACTGACCGCGATTACACCCACACAAACGACATCGGCGGCAACATCGTTGCACGATTTGTTGCAAACGAAATGATTAAAAACAACGTTCAGCCGATAGCAGACTTAATCAAAAAGATATGATTAACGTCGAAATGCCGAAACACGATTCAAGTGTCAAACCGCAAAATTCAAAAAGAAATCGAACACTTAAAAACAATCGGTCTTGTCAACGTTCCGAAAGCGTCCGAGCTTTGCCGACCTTGACAAAGACATCACCAATATCTAATACAGAGGCTGTCGACATAATGTCGCCAGCCCAAAAATCACCTCTTGCGATGTAATTTTTGAGTATTTTTGTGAAAAAATCTAAAGTTCCTCCACAGTCGAAACTTGAGATTTTAAGCCATTTCTACCGCACATGTCGTCAGAAATGATTTTCAATGAGGTTAGCACCTCATACTCCAAAAACAAAGCAGACAAAACCATAACGGTTTTGTTACCAAAATAATAAAAACTGCATTTTGAATAAAATCAAAATGCAGTTTTTTTATATCTTATCTTAATTGAGCACCGATTTGATTTTCAAGATTTTTAACAACCTTATCAAATACTTTCTGCACTTCATCACCTGTCAAACTTCTGTCTGCGCTTCTGTATATAGCACTGTATGCAACGCTCTTTTTGCCCTCAGGTATCTGTTTACCCTCGTAAACGTCAAACAACTGCAAGCTTTCAAGCATTTTACCCGATGCCTTTTGATTACATTTTCAATATCCGCAACAGGAACTGTCTTATCAACAAGCATTGCTATATCACGAGTTACGGCAGGATACTTAGGAAGTTCCTTAAACTTAATATCAGTCTTAATATTAAGGAATACATTTTCAAAATCCAATTCGGCAATATATACAGGAGTTTCAATTCCGTATTTTCTGCTTACTGCCGGGTGAATTTCACCGATTATGCCGATTACCTTATTGCCGGCACTTATCTTTGCACATCTTCCGGGTGGAATGTCGGGTTATCTGTTACGGCCTCATACTTAACATTCTTTACGTTAAGTTGTGCAAACATTGTTTCGCATCTACCCTTCATGTCATCGAAATCTACGTTATCGCCGTACATACCCATTGTGATTTTAACAGGTTCGTTCGGAAGTTCACCGTCCGTTGTCGGAATAAATATCTTTCCTATTTCAAACAACTTGGCAGACGGATTTCTGTAATTATAGTTTCTTGACAATATATCCATCATACTTGCGATAGTAGTTGTACGCATTACCGATGTGTCCTCGCCAAGCGGATTTGTAATTTTTACAACGTTTCTCATTTCACTGTCTTTCGGAATATTCAGTTTATCGAATATTGACGGACTTGTGAATGTGTATGTGTAAATTTCTGTACATACCTTGTGCTGTAAGAAGTTCGTTCACTCTGTCCTGTACCTGCTGACGTTCTGTTTTCATTCCGCAAGTAGCCTCGCCCGAAAGAAGTGTTACAGGTATTTTATCGTAACCGTAGAAACGTGCAACTTCTTCCGCAATATCCGCCTCACCTTCAAGGTCAGGTCTGAATGACGGAGGAGTTACAGTCATCTTGTCAAGGTCAACCTTGATTTCAAGTGCGTCAAAATACTTAACCATATCCTCTGTCGGAATGTCTGTTCCAAGGAACGCATTAATTTTATCAGGTCTGAAAGCAAGCGGCTGCATATCTGTTACGTTACCCATAACGTCAATCATTCCGCCGACATTTTCACCGCAGCCAAGTTCTTCTACAAGCTGACACGCTCTTTCAACGGCAGGAACTGTATTGTTATAGTCAAGTCCCTTTTCATATCTTGATGATGATTCTGTTCTAAGACCGACTCTTTGTGCTGTAAGTCTTACAGACGCACCGTCAAATGTAGCCGATTCAAAAATAACAGTTGTTGTATCGTCCTTAACTTCACTGTTAAATCCGCCCATAACACCTGCAATAGCAACAGCTCTGCCGCCGTCTGCGATTACAAGGTCGTTTGAAGTAAGTGTTCTGTCCTGTTCATCAAGAGTCTTTATAACTTCACCGTCATTTGCACGTCTTACGATAATTTTGTTATCCTGTAAATCTCTCAAATCAAATGCGTGCATAGGCTGACCATATTCAAGAAGTACATAGTTTGTTATATCGACAATATTGTTGATGGGTCTTACACCGCACGCACGAAGTCTTTCCTGCATCCAACTCGGTGACGGACCGATTTTAACGTTCTTAACCATTCTTGCACAGTATCTCTTACACTTATCCTTGTCCTGTACATCAACGCTGATTGTATCGGCGATATTTTCACTGTTTTCGTTAAACTTAACTTCAGGAATAGTGAACTTTTATTAAATGACGCCGCTGTTTCACGCGCAAGACCGATTATGCTGAAACAATCAGGTCTGTTTGAAGTGATTTCAAATTCAACGACAGTTTCATTCATACCGAATATATCCTTAATATCCGTACCGATTTTTGTATCGTCCGGAAGAATAAGAATACCGTATTCAGGCTCATAGCCAAGCATATCCTCTGTTATACCAAGTTCATCGTGTGAGCAAAGCATACCGTAAGATTCAACGCCTCTAAGCTTGCCTTTTTAATCTTTCCGTCAGGAAGTACCGCACCGACAAGTGCAACGGGAACGATTATACCGGCTTTACGTTCGGTGCACCGCAGACAATCTGCAAAATCTCGCCTGTTCCTGCGTCAACCGTACACATGAAGATGGTCACTGTCAGGGTGATCTTCACAGGTAAGCACCTTACCCGCAACTACATTCTGAACAGATCTGCCCATATTCTCCCAACCCTCAACTTTAGAGCCTGTCATTGTAAGTCTGTCTGAATATTCTTTCGGCGTAACGTCTATATCCATATAGTCATTAAGCCAACTCATAGGTAAATTCATTATATTTCATTCCTTTCAATTTCCGAATAATATATTAAAACTGGTCTAAGAATCTCAAATCATTTTCAAAGAAAAGTCTAAGGTCGTTAATATCATACTTACCCATTGCAATTCTTTTCAAGACCGATACCGAAAGCAAAGCCCGAATATACTTCAGGGTCAATACCGCAGTTTGCAAGTACCTTAGGGTGTACCATACCGCAGCCCAAAACTTCAATCCAGCCCTCGCCTTTACATACGCTGCAGCCTTTACCGCCGCAAGCGAAACACGAAACGTCAACTTCGGCTGACGGCTCTGTAAACGGGAAATGGTGAGGTCTGAAACGTACTTTTTGTATTTTCGCCGTAAAGACGGTGGATAAACAGTTCAAGAGTACCCTTTAAATCTGCCATTGTAACACCTTTATCAACTACCAGTCCTTCGATTTGGTGGAATACAGGTGAGTGAGTTGCGTCAACCGCGTCACTTCTGTAAACTCTTCCGGGTGCTATAATTCTGATAGGCGGTTTCTTCTTTTCCATAACACGAACTTGGATAGGTGAAGTTTGTGTTCTCAAAACCGTATTTTCGTTTATATAGAATGTGTCCTGAGTATCACGTGCAGGGTGATTCGGCGGAATGTTAAGTGCCTCAAAGTTGTAGTAGTCAAGCTCAACTTCCGGACCTTCCGCGATTTCAAAACCCATTCCGATAAATGTGTCTTTAATGTTGTTCATTACTTTTGTAAGCGGATGAAGTTTACCTGTTTTTGTGCCTTACCCGGCATTGTAACGTCGATTACTTCGCTCTTCAGCTTGATTTCTTCAAGCTTTTCTGAAATTTCCGCTTTCTTCGTATCTATGTGGTTTTCGATTACACCGCGAATTTCGTTTGCAAGCGCACCGATTTGCGGTCTTTCTTCTTTGCTTAACTGTCCCATACCTTTTAGTACGGCAGTAAGTTCACCCTTTTACCGAGAAACTTTATTCTTGCTTCTTCAAGAGCATCAATGTCAGTTGCTTTTTGAAGTACATCAAGGGCATTTTTTTTGATTTCTTCTAACTTTTCTCTCATTTCAAAATTCCTTTCAATATAAATTAAAAAACACTCCGTCCCATAAGGGACGAAGTGTGTAAATTCAAACTCCGCGGTACCACCCGACTTCCGATAAAATATCGGCACTCAATTATGTATAACGGCACTACTACCGTCACAGACTACTTGCAAACCGCTTTCACCTATGCAGCTCCGGAATGAAATTTCAAATAAATCCTTACCGTATCGGCTCACAGCTCAATAACCGATACTCTCTTTTTAGGCGGTATATACCTTACTTTGTTCCATCATTGCTTTTAATATTCAATAATAAAGTATTATATCACCTTTTTTTTATTTTGTCAATCAATAACACAAAATTATTTAAAAGGATTGATTTTTTTAACAAAAAATTATATAATTTATCCCGAAAGGGTTGATTTTAATTGAAAGAAGAAATTTTAGATATATTAAAAAATGCAGACGGATATATTTCAGGCGAACGCATAAGCGAAATGCTGAACGTTTCAAGAACGGCAATATGGAAGCATATTAAATCATTGCGTGAAAGCGGTTACAAAATCGAATCAGTCACAAACAAAGGCTACCGCCTTATTTCCTCGCCTGACATCATAACCGAAAGCGGCATCAAAAGCGGACTTACCACCGATTTTATCGGTCACAGCTTATTTATATATGATGAAACCGACACGACAAACAATCGTGCAAAGGAAAGCAATACCTCGCCCGACGGCAGTGTAGTTATCGCCGAAGTGCAAACGCACGGCAAAGGCAGTCGCGGACGCGGTTGGACTTCTCCAAGAGGGATAGGTATTTGGCATTCAATCCTTTTAAAGCCCGAAATCTCCCCGCTTGAAGTTTCACAAATAACGCTCGTTGCAGGTCTTGCTGTCTGCAAGGCTATCGGTCTTAATTCAATGATTAAATGGCCTAACGACATTGTTATTAACGGTAAAAAAATATGCGGTATTCTAACCGAAATGTCTGCTGAGATAAATATGGTCAACTACGTTGTATGCGGTATCGGTGTAAATGTAAACACAGAATCATTCGATGACGACATCGCCGACAAGGCTACTTCAATGTTTATCGAAAGCGGTCACAAATATGTGCGAAACGAATTAATCGCAAAATTGTTAAACGAATTTGAATATTATTATAAGAAGTTTCTCGACGGCGGACTCAGTGCAATTCTTGATGAATACAAAAAGTGTTGCGTCACGCTCGGCAGAGAAGTAAACGTCATTTTCAAAAACGAAACGGTTCGCGGAACTGCCGTTGACGTTGACGAAAACGGTTCACTCGCCGTACAAACCGAAAACGGTATTATTCACGTCACTTCCGGTGAAGTTTCAGTCAGAGGTATCTACGGTTACATCTAAAATCGGATATATTATGAATAAATTGTAAATTGTTAGCACTCACATCTGTTGAGTGCTAATTTTGTATTGACAAATCTTACTTTGAGTATTAATATATATTATGTAAATTAATTAAACTTCAAGGAGTGATTTATATGGCAAAAGGTAATATTTCAGTTGACAGTGAAAATCTTTTCCCTATTATAAAAAAATGGCTTTATTCCGATAAGGATATTTTCCTTAGAGAACTTGTTTCAAAACGGTTGTGACGCGGTCACAAAATTAAAGAAACTTGCAAGTATCGGTGAAGCTCAAATTGACGAAAGCGAAAAAATTCAAAGTTACCGTATCAATATTTAAGGACGCTAAAAAGCTTGTCATCAGTGATAACGGTATCGGTATGACTGCCGAAGAAATTGACAAGTACATCAATCAAATCGCATTTTCGGGTGCAAGCGACTTCCTTTCAAAGTACAAGGAAGAGGACGACAAAGGTTCTCAAATTATCGGTCATTTCGGACTTGGTTTTTACAGTGCGTTTATGGTTGCCTACAGTGTTGAAATTGATTCGCTTTCATATCAAGACGGTGCAAAAGCCGCAAAATGGACTTGTGACGGAAGTATGGAATTTGACTTAACAGACGGTGACAGAACAGAAAGAGGTACTACAATAACTCTTAACATCGCCGAAGATTCGGAAGAATTTCTTGAAGAAAGCACAATCCGTCAAATTCTTCATAAGTATTGTGCATTCCTACCTATTGAAATATATGTTGAAGTTCCTGAGGACAAACACGAAGATCACTGTGACTGCGGTCATGATCATGAACATGAACACGAGCACGAGGACGATACACCGTCAGAGCCAAAGCCTATCAACAACACAACACCGCTTTGGATGAAAAAAGCCGTCGGAGTGTACAGACGAAGAATACAAGGAATTTTACAGAAACGTATTTATGGACTTCAACGAACCGCTTTTCTGGATTCACCTTAATGTAGACTATCCGTTCAACTTAAAAGGTATTTTGTACTTTCCTAAAATCAATCATGAATTTGCAGGTCAAGAGGGACAGATAAAGTTATACAACAATCAAGTATTTGTTGCCGACAACGTAAAAGAAGTTATTCCCGAATTTCTAATGCTTTTGAAGGGTGTTATCGACTGTCCTGACTTACCGCTTAACGTATCAAGAAGTTTCTTGCAGAATGACGGTTATGTTAAGAAAATTTCTTCACATATTACAAAGAAAGTTGCGGACAAGCTTGCAAGTATTTATAATAACGAACGTGAAAACTATGAAAAGTATTGGGATTACATCAATATCTTCATTAAATACGGTTGCTTAAGAGATGAAAAGTTCTATGAAAAAGTTAAGGACGTAATTATTTATAAGGATATTGACGGTAAATATTTGACATTGGACGAGTACCTTGACGGCAAGGAAGAAAAAGACGTTTATTACGTTTCTGATCCGCAAACTCAATCGCAGTATATCAATATGTTCAAAAATCAAGGACTTAATGCCGTTGTACTTCCGTCAATGATGGATACACATTTTATTTCACTTGTTGAAATGAAACAGACTGGTGTTAAATTCAAACGTATTGATTCCGCCATAAATGACATTTCGGACAACACAGAAAAAGACGATTCAACTAAAGAACAAGAAGAAAAGTTGATCGAAAAGTTCAAGAATGAAATCAAGGACGATACATTGAAAATCGAAGTGCAGTCACTTAAAGACGATTCAATCCCCTGCCGTAATTTTGCTTGGTGAACAGTCAAGACGTATGCAGGAGATGTATAAGGCTTACGGTCAGCAAATGGCAGGTATGGCTGATATGTTCCACGATGAATTTACACTTGTACTAAATTCAAACAACTCACTTATCAAGAAAATAGATACATTAAATGACGAGGACGCAAATCTTGTTATTGACCATGTTTACGACTTAGCGAAAATAAGCCACAGTCCTTTGCCGGCAGAACAAATGACAAAGTTTATCGAACGCTCCAATAAATTGCTTGAAAAGCTGTTTTAATTAACGTTTTTTCATCGTCAAAGAGGGACACTAAATTTTAGTTTAGTGTCCCTCTTTAATATGTTTAATAATTCTTCTATTGTATCCACAGTATAATCCGGCACTTCAAATTCATTTTTAGGTGTGTTTAACTTGTGAATACCCTGTTTTACGCATACGGTTTTCATACCCAACTTTTTTAGCCGGTGCAACGTCATTATCCACCCTGTCACCGACCATCACAGCATTTTCACCTTTACAGTCGGCTTTCTCAAGTGCTTTTTGAAAAGTCTTATATCAGGTTTTGATACACCCTCCTCCGCAGAGGATATGACAAGGCTGATATACTTTTGCCAAGCCGTACTTTTCAAGGCGTTTTTGTGTCCCCAACGGCTGATTGGCTATAACTCCGATTTTGTACTTACCATACAGTTGTGACAAAACATTTTCAGAATATTCATAAGGCATTTCAAGCTCACTGTGCCATTCTGCCCTATTCAATCCCGATATAATAACAGCGTCATCATACGGAATTAAATTTTTCAAAGCACAGTCGTCCATTAATTTATAAAACTCGCTTACGCTTATGTTACTCCCTTTACCGTATCGCTGACACGTTTTTCCCACGCCTTGCTTTCGTCAACAAGCGTTGAACCGACATCGAAAAATATCCACTTTATCATTCTCTTATCTGACCGTCACCGTAAATTATATATTTAATAGAAGTCAATGCCTCAAGTCCCATTGGACCTCTTGCGTGCATTTTTTGTGTACTTATACCTATTTCAGCACCAAATCCGAACTCAAAACCATCCGTAAATCTTGTTGAAGCATTAACATAAACCGCCGCCGCATCAACCTCATTCAAAAACTTTTGCGAATGTTCATAATTGTTTGTAACAATCGCCTCAGAATGTTTTGTGTTGTACTTATTAATATGCTCAATCGCCTCATCAATTCCGTCAACGACTTTTACCGCCATAATATAATCATTATATTCAGTATAATAATCCTCGTCTGTCGCATCATTTACATCTGCAAATATTGCTTTTGAATTTTGGTCGGCTCTGATTTCAACATTCTTTTCTTTCAGTGCCTTGAACATAACAGGAATAAATTTATCCGCTATTTTTTTGTCTATAAGCAATGTTTCTGCGGCATTGCATACAGACGGACGTTGTACTTTCGCATTAAGCACAATTTTAACCGCCATATCAATATCCGCGTCCGCGTCAACGAAAACGTGGCAGTTGCCAGCCGCCGTTTCAACAACGGGAACAGTCGCATTTTCAACAACCGAACGAATAAGTCCCTTTACCGCCGCGTGGGATTAACAAATCCACATATCCGTTCATTCTCATAAGCTGAGTTGCTGTTTCACGCGAAGTATCTTCTATTATATTTAGTGTCCCCTCAGGTATTCCGACACCGTATGCCGCGTCCTGCATAATTTTCATAACGGCTTTGTTTGAATTAATTGCTTCACTTCCGCCTCTTAAAATGCAAGCGTTTGAAGTTTTAAGGCAAAGTACCGCCGCGTCAACCGTTACATTCGGTCTTGCCTCGTAAATTATTGCAATAACGCCCATAGGCACACGTTTTTGACCGATAGTCAATCCGTTTGGTCTTTTCCACATTTTTATTACTTCACCGATTGGGTCGGCAAGTGCTTTTGACCTGTCTTACCCCTCCGCAATTCCGTCAATGCGTTCTTTTGTAAGAGTAAGTCTGTCAATCATAGCTTGACGTGTTCCGTTTTTCTTTGCGTTTTCTATATCAATGTTGTTTGCCGCAATAATTTCATCGGCACGTTCTACAAGTGCATTTGCAATAGCCTCAAGTGCATTGTCCTTTGTAACCGTACTTACTGAAACCATTTTATATCCTGCATCTTTTGCAAAGAGTGCATTTTTCCAAAAGCTCGCTCATTATTCTTCCTCCTTATCGAAATTCTTCGACACAAACAATGTTCCGACAGGCTTTCCGTCAAGTATATCGTAAAGTGAATCAACATTGTTTCCGTTTGCGATTATCATATGAATACCGGCATTTGTCGCTCTTTCGGCAGCCTCAAGCTTTGTCACCATACCGCCCGTACCTCTGCTTGTTCCCGCACCGCCGGCAACATCTCTCACTTCGTCAATATTGTATACTGTAGGAAGTAATTTTGCGTTTTTATTCTTGTGTGGGTCATCATCGTACAAGCCGTCAATATCGGAGAAAAGTACAAGCAAGTCCGCGTCAACAAGGTCGGCAACGACTGCCGATAAATTATCATTGTCGCCGATTTCGATTTCGTCATAACTTACCGTATCATTTTCGTTTACAACAGGAATTATCCCCATTTCAATAAGCGTTGTAACAGTATTTTGAATATTTCTCTTTCTGCGCGGAATTGCAATATCCTCACGCGTTAAAAGCACCTGTGCAACGGTGTTGTTGTAACCCGAAAACATTTTATCGTAAAGATACATCAGTTCGCACTGTCCGACTGCCGCAATGGCTTGTTTGCCTTTTGTATCTTTCGGCTTTTCAGCCAAACCGAGTTTACCGAGTGCAATTCCCTGCGCACCCGATGAAACAAGAATTATCTCCTTGCCTTGATTTCTCAAATCAGAAAGCACCATAGACAACCTGTCTATAAGTTTTAAATTCATTGTTCCGTGTTCATATGTAAGCGTAGACGTTCCGACTTTGACAACAATCCTGTGCGCCATAGACACGTCCTTTAATATATCGTTCATTGCCATCCTCCTATAAAGCATATAGTTATTTCTATTATATCGCCTTATGGGTAGTTTGTAAAGTCATTTTTAGGTCATACTTTATTTAGTTCCACCAATTTACCGTCAAATCTTCATTAAACTCAAAGTAATATGGAACCTTACCATACCCACCAAAGCCATTCATTGCTTCAAGATGTCCAACAGCTACAATGTGACCATTTTCAAGATAAAAATATGATGTTTTTGTATAATCAGGCCAAATAGCTGTCGATGGTGATCTTAAAGAACTTGATACATATGATTTTATTGTATCAAACATTTCTCGCTTTTGACTGTCTGTCACTTCCTTATTCTTATTATTTTCCTTTTCTTGTTTTATATATTCATTGTATCTCCATTGAGCATCATTTTTCAATTCGCCAATCAAATCAATATCTTCTTGTGATATTTTATGTTCTTTTTCAGTCTTTTTCACATTCTTGTATTGCTTCTAAATACATACCGCTGTCTATATAACTTTTAATTTGATTAATATTTGCTGAAATATCATCAAAACTTATAATTTCATTTTCCGTGGTTTGTTCATCTGACTGAGTATCTTGTGTACTAATATTAAATTGAATGTTTTGCGGAACATGAATATCAAAAATACTACCTGTTCACCGTACATTTTTTTATAATCCTCATTATTTTTATTGCTGTACCCAATAAGAACCATCACATTATCATTATTTATATAAACATCTGATTTTTTCTTCGTCATCGTCTATGGTTTTATAATATTTAAATCCTATTATATTTAAATAAGTTTTATACTCATCAATCTCCTTTTGTGTACAATCCGAAGCTTTAAATATATAATTATGAACAATATATCCATTGCTATTATCGTCACCGGCATATATAGGTATTTTAGAATATTTTTATCAAACGGTATGAAACCGCTATCAATAGTTATAGTTCTTGTATTATTATTCCATTTAACAACACATCCTGAATCTTCCGCTATTGCTCTTAACGGCACCAATGTACGTCCATTTACAAGTTGAGGTTTGACATCTAATATTTTGCCATAATTATTTAAAATATCTATTTTAGACATATCTTTTACGCCACCTGTAATATTTAAATACGCTTTTTCATTCAATGTCATTATTATGAATTGAGAATTACGATTTGCAACAATTTGTTTATTTTCTTCATCCCATTCAACATCATATCCCAAAGCTTCAAATATACCTCTCATAGGAACCATTGTGTAATCGTCAATAATTTGCGGAGGCACATCGAATGTCAATTCTGTGCCGTCAACCAACACTTTAATATCATCATTGCTCGCATTAACTTTAACCGTCAACATAGAAAACAATAATGACATCATACATAAAATACTAACAATTTTTTTTCATTTTCTTCTTCATAAGTTTCATCCTTTCAATCTTTTGTATTTGTGATACTGTAATAATAATTTCAGTTACACTTTTCCCCCTTTTAAATTTTCTCACACAAAAAATGCGCGGTATCATAAATCTAATACCACGCATTAAAACGCAGCTTAGATTTAATGTTACCACACATTTACTTTGAATTAAAATATTCCCATAACAAAGGTATTCTATTAATACAAATTAAAGCTTGCGTTTTTAACAAAACTACAACCTTTATATTGGGAATAACAAAAGAAGAATATTCATAAAAATATCCTTTTCATTAATAATATTAAATTGTTCAAAGTAAAAATGTGGTATATTAATTATAAACAATTATATGATAATTGTCAAGCGCAAACATTTTAGTAAACAACTACTTTTTTTTTCATATTTATTTGCATTTTATAAATATATATAAATTGTAAATTTTTTTTTGGTTTGTTGACTTTTCACAAAAATATGTTATATTTAATTACAATTAATAGTGGTGCAGTATCCTAGTCAGTACGGCTCTTCGGAAAGCGGGCCTAAAATCCGCCAAATGGCACATCGATGAAGTTTCTGGTGTTTTGCTTTGAACGCCCAGTTCGGGGCTGATGCTGGGAGTTAAGGTTTAGGGGCGGTTTCCAACGGCATGGTAACCTTACCCCCTTTTCCGTGGATATGCCTATGACTGTGGCGGCCCATACCTCCTAAGGGAGCAAGTCGTTACGGCATAGGGGAAAACCTGTTTTGCGGTTAGTAATTCACGTCCTCACAAGGGACGTGGTATGAATGCTGTGGGCAGCGTAGCCAGCCTTGAGTGGATATGGCGGATAGACGCCCAAAACTTTTTCGCCGCTCGGCCAGTGGCAAAAAGGCAATGCGTCTTGAAACCATATTTGCAAAAGAGGATACGGAAAGCTCAGGCTGTTTGGGAAAACTTCTAGGCTGTCGTAATTGGATGAACAGGGATTGCAGTGCGGACTCAGTGGCAATCCGGTAACTACAAAACAGTATAAGTCTTTAATGGGAAACCGCTTTTTCGGCGACGATTAAGCAGATTTATGGGAAAGCCAACCGGACCTATGCCGCAAACTTTACTCTGTTCATTACCCTATTTTAAATATTGAAATTCTTGATCGGCATTTTGCCGATTTATTATTATAGAAAAGGAGATTTATAAACTTGGATAAATCTGACTCTCACAGGCGAAAAAAATTTAAAGTACCAAAACCTGATTCAAATGTTTCGACTTCGCACAAATGGACGATTTTCGTAATCTTCCTTTCGTTCGTGCTGTCATTGGTATTCAGTCTTATAACATCGGTTGCGATGCAATCGCTCAATTTATTTTTTTGCATTTATAGTTTTGTTCGCTATCATTGCAATAAATATTTTATTCGATATGATTGGTACGGCTGTTCAGTCTGCGGAAGAAAAGCCTTTTCATTCCCTTTGCGGCACGCAAAGTCAAAGGTGCAAGAGAAAGTATTTCCGTAATACGTCACGCACCTCAGCTTGCAAACTTATGCTGTGACGTAATCGGCGATATTGCCGGAATTATTTCCGGTGCAACGACAACTCTTATTGTTTCGGAACTTGTCGCAAAATTTAACCTGAGCGGTATATTGCCGAGCCTTATACTTACAGGTATTGTCAGTTCTCTTACTATCGGCGGTAAAGCTATGTCTGAGGGAATCTCTATGAATAACGGTAATTCAATCGTTTTTACGGTTGGAAAAATAATGAGTGTTTTTAAATGTTGCAAATAACATTAATGGGGCATTGGTGATGGAGAAAATTTTAAATAAAATCGAATCACCCGATGATTTGAAAAAATTAAATAAAGACGAATTGAAAACTCTTTGCAGTGAAATTCGTGAGTTTCTGATTGACAGTGTATCGGAAACCGGCGGTCATCTCGCCTCAAACTTGGGGATTGTTGAATTGACCGTTGCTATTCACACTGTTTTTAATGTGCCTGAAGATAAGATTGTCTTTGACGTAGGTCATCAGTCTTATGTGCATAAAATTCTTACAGGAAGAAAAGACGGGTTCAAGTCGCTCCGTCAGTTCGGCGGAATGTCGGGATTTCCGAAAACAAGTGAAAGTGATTGTGACGTATTTAATACCGGTCACAGCTCAACTTCAATTTCAGCCGCACTCGGTATTGCAAGAGGGCGTGACCTTGCCGGTGACAATTACAATGTAATTTCAGTATTCGGTGACGGTGCTCTTACGGGCGGTATGATGTATGAGGCTATGAATGACGCAGGTCATTCAAAAACACCGCTTATACTTATTTTGAACGACAACGCAATGTCTATTTCAAAAAATGTCGGTGCGGTGTCAAAACACTTGCGTTCACTCAGAATGTCGCCGTTTTATTTCCGTTCAAAACACGCGGTTGAAAACTTTTTAAAAAATGCCTACAATAGGCAAACCTACCGCAAAAATATATTAAAGCAAATAAAACGTTTCTTCCGCAGGCTTGTAATCCCTACAACGATTTTTGACGATATGGGATTTATATATATGGGACCTGTTGACGGTCACAACCTAACAGAAATTATACAGTGTCTTGAATATGCAAAAGAAGAAAAACGGCCTGTCTTTATTCACGTCCACACGAAAAGGGCAAAGGTTATGCCCCTGCGGAAAACAATCCGCAAAAATTCCACGGCATATCACCTTTGACAAAGCTACGGGTGAAACAAAAAGGCAGTGAAACATACAGTGCAAGATTTGGCAATACGCTTGTCAGATTAGCGAAAAACAACAAAAAAATAGTTGCAATCACAGGTGCAATGCCTAACGGCACAGGACTTGACGAATTTCAAGAGCAATATAAAGACAGATTTTTTGATGTCGGTATTGCCGAACAGCACGGTGTTACGCTTTCAGCAGGACTGGCAACGGTCGGATACACTCCTGTTATACCGTTGTATTCATCATTCTTGCAACGTGCATACGACCAAACTTTGCACGATGTCTGTCTGCAAAAAGCTTCACGTTGTATTCCTATCGACCGTGCCGGTATAGTCGGCGCAGACGGTGAAACACATCAGGGTGTATATGATATTTCGTACTTATCACATATGCCGAATATGACAATTCTTTCACCAGCCACGCTCGATCAGCTTGAATATATGCTTGATTTTGCAATCAATAAATTTAATACACCGATTGCAATACGTTACCCACGCGGCGGAACAGAGGCTGAAAATGTGCCTTCCCCTTTCACTTTGGGACAAGCACAGTGCATACAAAACGGCTCGGATGTTACAATTATCGCAACAGGCAGAATGGTTAAACGTGCCGAAGAAGTTACAAAACTTACAACGAAATCAGTTGAAATTTTAGCTATGCCTACAATAAAACCGCTTGATACAAAGAGTATAATAGAGTCGGCAAAAGACAGGCAGCGTTATAACCATTGAGGACAACGTAAAAATCGGAGCGTATGGGAAGTATGATAGGCACATTGCTTGAAGAAAACCATATCGACTGCAAATTTAAAATATTTGCTTTCCCCGACCAACCGATTACGCACGGCTCAATAGATGAACTTGATAAATTATACGGACTTGATGCAAAGACGATTGCATCAAAAATAGATTAAAAGGATAAGAACTATGGGAAAAATAAGACTTGACGCACTTCTTGTCAAAATGGACAGGTACAAAGCCGTGAAAGAGCGAAGGCTCTGATTATGGCAGGACAAGTGTATGTAAAAAACCAAAAATGCGACAAAGCCGGACAGATGGTTGACGAAGATACAACCGTTGCAGAAATTCGCGGCGAAACTTTAAAATATGTAAGCCGTGGCGGATTAAAACTTGAAAAGCTATGCAGGAATTTCCGATTACCCTTGAGGGTAAAACCACAATGGACATAGGTGCGTCAACAGGCGGGTTCACCGATTGTATGCTCCAAAACGGTGCTGTCAAGGTATTCGCCGTTGACGTCGGCTACGGTCAGTTCGCGTGGAAATTACGTCAGGACGAAAGAGTCGTAAATATGGAGCGTACCAATATCCGCTATGTGACACCTGAGGACATTGGCGAAGAAATTGATTTTGCGTCTGTTGACGTGTCATTTATTTCGCTTAAACTTGTACTACCTGTTGCAAAAACACTTCTTGCCGATAACGGCGAAATTGTTGCACTTATAAAGCCACAATTTGAAGCAGGACGTGAACAGGTCGGTAAAAAAGGTGTTGTAAAGGACATAAAGGTACACTATGAAGTTATAAAGAAAATTCTTGACTTCGCACGAAGTATTGATTTGCACGTTGCAGGTCTTTCATTCTCACCTATCAAAGGTCCGGAGGGCAACATTGAATATCTTGCATATTTGAAAAAAAAAGCCGAATGTGAGGATAACATCACAGATGAAAAAATACAAGAAATAGTAGACAAATCACACAATCTGCTTTTAAGAAAGGAATGAACAGAAATGCTTGCCGAAAATACAGTTTTAACAGGCAGACGTGCGATAACACGTTCATATGCAAAAATAAATCTTACACTTGACGTACTTTCAAACGCGAAAACGGTTATCACGACATTAAAATGATTATGCAGACAGTATCGCTGTTTGACCTTATTTTAGTCGATAAACGCACAGGGGTATTTCTATTTCAACAAATTTGCCGTATTTGCCTTGCAATGAAAAAAACATCGCCTATAAAGCGGCAGACGCATTTTTAAAGCGACAGGTATTCGCGGCGGTGCAAAAATCGTAATTCACAAAAATATACCCGTAGCCGCAGGGTTTGCCGGCGGCAGCGGTAATTGTGCGGCGGTTCTTACCGCAATAAATATGCTCCACGGCAATCCTCTTTCTAATGATGAGCTTATGCATATCGGTGCGTCACTCGGTGCAGATGTGCCGTATTGTTTTGACGGCAGTACACAGCTTGCGGAAGGTATCGGTGAAATTTTAAAACCGCTCTCCCCTATGCCAAATGCGTACATCTTACTTGTAAAACCGCCTATCAACGTATCTACGGCACTTATTTACGAACAAATCGACAACACACCTATCGAAATTCGTCCCGACACAGACGGAATGATTGACTCTTTAAATAATAACGACCTTTACGGCGTTGCAGACAGGCTTTGCAACGTTATGGAAAACGTGACCGCTAAAATGTATCCGATTGTCGGCGGTATCAAAACCAAAATGATTATGAACGGCGCCGTTAATGCCGTTATGAGCGGTTCGGGTCCGACTGTTTTCGGTATTTTTGACGATTTTGAAAAGGCAAAAAATCCGCCGACAGTTTTGCTTATCAGTTTAAGGACGTATTTCTTACACAAGTTTTAAATTAAACGAGGTGATTATTTTTGGAGAAAGACAAGGATATTATAGAAGTAATCATTGACGAACAACCGACAAACAATAAAAAAATCAAGTTTGCATATTGGGATAATCTCGCAAAGGATTTATCACCGCTGTTTATAAAAGTATCATCGGCAATATGTATTGTGATTGTTTTGGGAGTATTTTTTGTCGGCTTTTTCATACCGAAAACGATAACAACATAACAAAACGACTTGAAAAATTACAAAATACAAATTCGGAATATATTACGGCACAAAACAATTATTCATCGCTTTCCGATGAAATAAATACTCTTAATTCGGATTTAGCCGATAAGAAAAAAAACTATGAAGAATTTACAACGTCGCAAAACGGTCTTGAAAAAATAAATGACGAAAACGATAAACTTGAAAAGGAAAAAGAGGAATTGCAAAACACGGTCAATACAAAGCAAAGCACACTCGATTCCTTGAATAACCAAGCATCATCGACTTCTCAATCAACCTTAACTTTGACATCGGGTACTTACGCAGTCGGAGAAAATATAAAAGCCGGTAAATATACAATTATGGGTTCGGGAAGTATTGCGATTTCGTCATCGGGAAAAGCAAGAGTAAACTCGAATTTAACCGTTGACGGAAAAGATTATGTATTAAACGATGATGAAACAATAAAAATCAAGGGCAAGGCTCAATTTATTCCGATAAAATAATGAAAGGATATGACGATTATGACGCAAAAAAATTATATGTTATAATACTTTCGTTTTCACGATTATAATCGGTGTGGTTTGTTTTTCACTCGGCAACTATTTTGACACAAATTCTCTTGCAACAGAAAAACTGAAAACTCAAATATCTGCACTTGAAGAAAATACATCATCACTTACCGATACAAAAATGATTTGGAAAGTCAGATAAATGACCTAAATTCGGAATTGAGTACAAAAACCACCGTAAATAATTACTTTATGGAGGCAAAGAAAAAGAATGACGAATTAAAAAACGACATTACCGAATTAAATCAAAAGTCATCTGAACTCGACTCACAAATTGAGGAACTGCAAAATCAAAACTCGTCATTACAGGCAACCGAAAAGACAGGCAAAACATATACATTAAAGAAAGACCAAAGCTATACTTGCCCGTCAGAAATACCCGCAGGACGATACATCGCCACAGGCACGGGAACTCTTGTAATTTATTCATCAAACGGTAAAGCTCGTGTAAGCGAAGATTTGGCTGTTGCTTATAATAATTCGTATTCCTTTACACTTTCCGAAAAGAAAAAATCAAAGCGACTGATGATATTAAATTAACTGAAATTAAATCAAATTAGCAAGAAGGGGCACTAAAATTTAGTGTCCCCGCAGACTGTCGACAAATTGTCCGGAACGTGCAAAATATTATTTTTTTATATTTTACAATTTAATTTATAGCTATAACAAATAACAGGCAAGCCTATCTTCGATATACGGCTTGCCTGTGCATTTTTTGCGAAAATAAACTCTAACGTACCATCGTACGCCGACGAGTTCATTTTCACAAAATCCGAACTAATTTCTCGACCTCTGCGGGTGTGTAGACACTTTTGTTTATATATCAATATCTACTCTGTTGCGTTTACCGCCCATCATAAACGTTTCTATATTCTTAACAATCTCATTCATACATCTGACTCTCGCTTCATACGCACCCCATGCCATATGCGGAGTTAATATAACATTACTGCGGTCTAAAATCCGATTGTACGGGCTGTCATTCGTAATCGGCTCAACCGAATACACATCAACACCCAGTCCGCCTATTTTGCCGTTTTCAACCGCCGTAACAAGTGCGTTTTCATCTGCCACAGCACCGCGTGAAACATTAATAAATATAACACCGTCTTTCATTAATGAAATGCGTTTTCGTCTATCATACCTTTAGTTTGACTTGTAAGCGGTACATGAACGGATATAATATCCGCAACTTTACACAATTCATCAAGTTCAAGCCACTCATAACCCTCATGGTATCTGCGTGAATTTGACACGATTTTCATACTGAGTGCATAAGCAATATCAGCCGTTCTCTGACCGATATTACCAAGTCCGATTACACCCCAAGTCTTACCTTTAAGCTCATTAAAATACGGTTTCAAGTGGTTTTGCACACCGCTTATCATATACTTTCCGCTTTTGACATAGTTATTAAATTCATTCAAATGACTTGCCAATGACAATGCCATAGAAACGGTAATCTGTGCAACGGAATCGGTTGAATAGCCTTTTACGTTGCACACACCTATTCCCTTGTGCCAACAATAATTTATATCAATATTATCATAACCTGTTGCCGTAACGCATATCAATTTCAATTTTTTTGCGTCGGTCAAATTATCTTTGTTAAGTCTGATTTTGTTTACGATTATAATATCGGCGTCCTTTATTCTGTCTTTAAGCTGCAGAGATGACGTTGTTTGATATACGCTCACATCACCCAACTTATTAAACACAGAAAATTCAATATCGTCACCAAGCGTCTTTGCGTCAAGGATTACTATTTTCATATTTTAATCCTCCAAAAGGTCGTGCATTTTGTTCCATATTTCAGGATATAGCTTTTTAAGATTTATCGGTACAAATTCACGGTTTACAAATCCGTGACCGGTCTTTCCGACAGTCATAAGCTTCTTTTCCGGAAGTTTATAGACTTCGTAAGTGAATTCACATCTTGCAACGGTAAGCTTTGTCATTTTACAAGTTACAAGCACTTCGTCCTCATATTTTAAACCGTAATAATACTTTGCAGCTGTTTCGGTAAGCGGTAACATTATCCCCATTTTCTCCATTTCGGTATAGCTCATACCGATTTTTTTGATGAAATCCGTTCTCGCAACTTCAAACCAAGGATAATATCTCGAATGATGGACAATTCCCATCATATCGGTTTCTGCGTATCTTACTGTCAAATGCGTTTCACTTACAAATGCCATTTTTCTTTTCCTTTCCGATGTATATTATTTGGAACTGTCGACATTTTGCTGGCAAGCTCAATTTATCTCTTCCATTCCCGAATAAACAAGTCCGCGTTTTGCGTCCATTGTAATGGTCGTGCCGCTCTTTAGTACTTTTGTGGCACCTGCCGCCGCAACAATTACAGGAATATCAAGTGCAACCGCAAGCACGCTTGCATTATTCGCCTCGCCCACTTCTTCAGAAATAATACCTGCTGATTTTTTCAAAATAGGTATCATATTCTTTGTGACGTTGTTTGTTACAACAATATCACCGTCACAGAAACTATTTTAAGTTCTTCGTAGCTTGTAGCAACACATACATTAGCCGTTGCATTAATCGAATCAAGTCCACGGCCGCTTACAAGTATATGACCGACAAGGTGAACTTTCATAATATTAGTCGTACCCGCAACACCCATAGGTGCACCGCCTGTTATAACAACAAGGTCACCGTCTTTGATAAGACCGGTCTTTTGAGCACATTCAACCGCATGGTCAAAAGTTCGTCGGTATTCTTTCTTGTTTCACTCATAATCGGGATAACGCCCCATGAAAGATTAAGCTGACGTCTTGCTTTTTTACACTTAACGTCGGTGCAATAATCGGACAAGTAGGTCTGAACTTTGAAAGCTGCATTGCAGTACCGCCCGAATATGTCAATGCAATTATAGCCGCCGCATGCCAAATCATGTGCCGTTGTACAAGTAGCATGGCTGATAGCGTTTGTAACGTCCATACGCGAATCGAAATTCATTCTGTCAAGACGTTTTACATAGTCAATATCATTTTCCGTTCTTTCCGCGATTGTTGCCATTGTCTTGACCGTTTCAACCGGATATTTTCCGATAGCCGTTTCACCCGAAAGCATAATCGCACTTGTACCGTCATAAATTGCATTTGCAACGTCAGTTGCCTCCGCTCTTGTCGGTCTTGGGTTTCTTATCATTGAATCAAGCATTTGTGTTGCCGTAATAACAACCTTACCTGCTCTGTATGTTTTCTTGATAAGGCTCTTTTGAAGCACAGGCAAGTCATGCATATCAATTTCAACGCCCATATCACCTCTCGCAACCATTATACCGTGAGTTTCACGAATAATATCATCAATATTATCAACGCCCTCGGCATTTTCAATCTTTGCGATTATTCTTATATCTCTTCCGCCGTTATCTCTCAAAAGAGTTTTAATTTCTCTTATATCATCGGCAGTTCTTACGAATGACGCCGCAATAAAATCAACGTCCTGTTCGATACCGAAAAGAATATCGTCAATATCTTTTTGGCTCATATAAGGCATTGAAAGTGCGACATTTGGGACGTTAACACCTTTTTATTTGAAACAACTCCTCCGTTTTTAACCTTACAAAGAATTTTGCTATTCTTTACGCTGATAACTTCCATCTCAATAAGACCGTCGTCAATAAGAATTTTACTTCCCACCTTAACGTCATTCGGAAGATTTGCATAAGTGATAGAAACTTGATTTTCGTCACCCACAACGTCATCTGTGCACAAAGTGAACTTTTTGACCTTCTTTAAGTTCAACCTTGCCTTCCTTAAAGTCCTTTATACGAACTTCGGGGCCTTTTGTGTCAAGCAAAATTGCAACAGGAATATTAAGTTCATCTCTGACCTTTTTAATTCTGTTGATTCTTTCTAATGCTTCTTCATGACTTCCGTGTGAAAAAATTAAGACGCGCAACGTCCATACCGTTAAGCATCAAATCCCTAAGCACATCTTCGTTGTCGGTCGCCGGACCCATTGTACAAATAATTTTGTTCTTCTCATAAATCTATTCTACTCCTTTAATAAGTGTTATACCCCATTCTCTTTTATATCAAACGTAACCGTTTGTTTTTACCCTTATCTAACAAAAGGCGGACAAAAATGTCCGCCTCATATATTATACTGTTAACTTCTTTTGCTAAATCAACTAAATTCTGAGGCAATTCTTTCTTCATTGCAAGACCTTCTTCAATATCAACATCAACAATTTCATGTTGTTGCATACATACGATCTGTTCTGCTTACCTTCAAGTAAAAGCTCAACCGCCTTACAACCCATTTCACTTGCCACAACTCTGTCACGAACTGTCGGACTGCCGCCTCTTTGAACATGACCAAGAATAGTAGCTCTTGATTCAATGCCTGTCTTTTCTTCGATTTCTTTAGCCATTTCAATAACACCGCCGATACCTTCGGCAACTATAATAATAGAGTGCTTTCTTCCTCTTGATTTACTCTCAAGAATGGGACGAAGTACGTCTTCGTCAAAACTCCACTTTCTTTCAGGAACAAGAATGACCTCAGCACCGCAAGCGATACCTGCCTGAATAGCAATATAACCTGCCGCTCTGCCCATTACTTCGATGATTGAACATCTTTCGTGGCTCTGTGCCGTATCTCTGATTTTATCGACTGCGTCTTTAACAGTGTTAAGACAAGTGTCGTAACCAACTGTATACTCACTGCAACTGATGTCATTGTCGATTGTACCGGAAGTGCGATAGTCGGAAGACCTGCCGCACATAAATCTCTCGCACCTCTGAATGAACCGTCACCGCCGACGACAACAAGACCGTCAAGACCGAATACCTTTGCAATCTCAACAGCTTTCTTTACGCCTGCCTCTTCCTTAAATTCAAGACAACGCGCTGTTTGAAGAATAGTTCCGCCTCTTTGAAGAATTTCAGAAACAGATCTTGCATTCATTTCTTCCAATTCACCGTTTATAAGACCGTTATATCCACGTCTTACGCCAAAGACTTTAAGTCCGTAATATGAACCTACTCTGACAACCGAACGAATTGCCGCATTCATTCCCGGTGCATCACCACCACTGGTTAAAACACCTATTGTTCTTACATTTTTGTTCTCCATAATTTGTCAATCCTCCCACGAATTTTTAAAACAGTTCGTTTTCAAAAATTAAATCCTGTGCTGTTTCCAGCTCCGTACTCGGTACAAGTACCTCGTAACAACTACTCTCATTTCCATTGCAGTTATTTGTGCGTCTTAATTTGGAAATTACTTTATTAGTCAAAAGTACATCTATAAGCTTTTTTGCTGTTTCGATTGACTGCGATACATAAATTACTGTCCACATAAAATAAACCTCCTGCCGATAAGGCAAACCTTATCTCGCATCTGACATTAGCTTACCATGTTTCGTGTATATCTCAGCAGCACCGTTAATCTTTATTGCTGTTGTAACATCTGTGAATTGAGCAAGAAATACCTCTCCCTTATCAAGTTTCTCCGTATGATGAAACTTTGTATCCTTGCCGCTTGTAAGCCCTATAATATTCACACCGTTTTCAAGTGCTTTTACTACAATATACTCATCCATAATTAATACCTCGTTTCGGTAATTTTGCAAAATACTACATCTATAATATAATATAGCATTTCGCAAAATATTTCAAGAGTAAATACAATAAAATTTTTAATTATGCAAGTTTATGTTTTCGTGAATATTGCTACTTTATTTTAACATTATCCTCTCCGAAGATATTTTTAAGTCATAAATTGCATTTTCTGTACCGTTAAACCACAATCTCCTCGGTACAGACGACATTTTTCTTGTATCTTTAAAGAAAAGTCTTACTTCCATATCACCTTGATACGGTGACAGATACTTTTCTACGTTTTCAAATTTTCGTCATTTCTCGTTTCAAGCTGAATGTACAGTCTTTTCGGCTCTTTTTTTGCCATAAGCGCCTCGTCCAAAAGCTGAACGGACTGCATTAATATTTTAGGAGCCTCGTCTTCCCTTATCGACAATCTGCAAGCTATCGCAACAAGATTATCTTCCTGCAAAAGCGGTGAAAATTCAGTCAGAACTTTAGGGAATACTATACATTCGACAGAGCCGTATACATCCTCCACATTAAGAAAAGCCATTTGTGCATTTGAACGTGTCGTTTTATTTTTTCTTGACGCTATGGCGGCGCATATAATCATCATATCGCCGTCCTGAAGTCCGCCCTCAACCGCATGATAGTTACCGTCCTCGTCTTTATGCACACTGGTTAAAACATCGCTTATATTATATTTTGTAAGTTTTTTTATTTTATCCGTATATTCATCCATCGGATGTCCGGAAAAATATAGTCCAGTAGACTGTTTTTCCATCTTTAACATCGTCTTTTGTCAAGTTCGTCAATATTCGAAATTGCATTTCACTTTGTTCCTCTATTGTATCAAAAAGCGACATTTGACCTGCAACATTATCCCTTGCGGCTCTTGCCGTACCGTCAAGTGCTTTTTCGTAAACAGCCAAAAGCTGTGAACGTTTAACACCCATAGAATCAAACGCACCGCACGAAATCAATCCCTCAAGCGCGCGTTTATTCATATCCTGACCTGCCATACGGTCGATAAAATCAGAAAAGGTTTTAAATTCTCCGTTATTTTTACGCTCATTGACAAGGTTTAAAATCATCGCACGACCGACATTTTTAACCGCCGACAATCCAAAACGAATACTGTTATTTTCAACAGTAAACGTATCCTCACTTTTATTTACGTCAGGCGGCAAACGGTCGATGCCCATTTCCTTGCAGTTTGCGATATAATGGTTTATCTTGTCAAGGTCATCAATACTCGATATAAGCGACGCCATATATTCAACGGGATAAAACGTCTTTAAATATGCGGTCTGATACGTTACAAATGCATATGCCGCCGCGTGTGATTTGTTGAAAGCATAATTTGCGAAATCGTTTATTTCGTCAAATATCGAAATTGCCGTCTGTTCGTCAATTCCGTTTTGATACAACCCGGTATATCTCCGTCGTCACTGCCGTAAATAAAGTTTTTACGTTCAATAACCATTTGGTCGGCTTTTTCTTACTTATAACTCTTCTCATAGAGTCAGCCTTACCGAGCGAATATCCCGCAAGTGTACGCACAATTTCAAGCACCTGTTCCTGATACACCATACAGCCGTATGTAACGTCAAGAATATTTTTCAAAAGCGGGTGCTTATATTTAATTGTTTTTGGATTTTTCTTACTTTTTTATATATCGCGGAATTTGTTCCATCGGACCCCGGTCGATAAAGTGCAATACCCGCTATAACATCTTCAAGCGTATCAGGCTTTAATTCCTGCATAAACGACTGCATTCCGGCACTTTCAAGCTGAAATACGCCGTCTGTATTACCGCTTGAAATAAGTTCATATACTTCCTTACAGTCATAATCAATCTCGTCCATATTGAGGTCAATACCCTTGTACGCTTGATAATTTTCACTGCGTTTTCAATTACGGTAAGGTTTCTAAGTCCCAAAAGTCCATTTTCAAAAGACCGAGATTTTCAACCGTATCTTTCGTAAACTGCGTCGTTATAAAATTTTCACTGTTTAACTGCAACGGCACATAATTGACTATCGGCTCACTTGTTATAACCACACCTGCCGCGTGCGTTGACGCGTGACGCGGGAGTCCCTCAAAAGTGCCATTGACGTATCAAGTAATTCCTTTATTTGGGATCATTTTTCATAAAGTGCGTGAAGTTCCGTACTTATGTCAAGTGCTTTGCTTATCGTCATTTTCAAATCAAACGGCACAAGTTTCGCAACTTTGTCAACCTCCGCATACGGTATATCAAGAGCACGTCCGACATCACGAATCGCAAGTTTTGCTTTCATTGTACCGAATGTAATTATCTGTGCAACCTGCCCTTCACCGTATTTTTCAACAACGTAATCTATAATCTTTTGTCTGCCGTTTGGCGCAAAGTCTATATCAATATCTGGCATACTTACACGTTCGGGATTTAAGAAACGTTCAAAAATAAGTCCGTATTTTATCGGGTCAACCGTTGTTATGCCAAGACTGTACGCAACGATACTGCCTGCCGCACTTCCACGTCCCGGTCCGACCATAACACCGTTATTTTTTTGCAAAATGTATGAAGTCCCATACAATAAGAAAGTAGTCCACAAACCCCATACTTTTTTTATTACACCGAGTTCGTAATCAAGACGTTTCTGTAATTCGTCCGATACTGGTGAATATCGTTTTTCAAGACCGCTTTGACAAAGTTCACGTAAATATTCAAATGCGTCCTTACCGTCCGGCACTGCATAAGCAGGCAAGTGCCTTGTACCGAAATCAAAATCAACATTACATCTCTTTGCGATTTTTTCCGTATTCTCAATCGCTTGCGGCACATATTCAAAAAGCGACGTCATTTCTTCCGGTGACTTGATATAAAATTCTTCCGTTTCAAACTTCATCCTGTCGGGATCGTCAACCTTTTTTTCCATTTGAATACACATCAAAACATCCTGATACTTTGCGTCCTCTTTTTCAAATAGTGTATATCGTTTGTCGCAACAAGTCCGATACCCGTTTCCTCCGACAATCTCAACATATCCGGAATTATTCTTTTGTTCGCTGAGTCCGTGGTCTTGAATTTCAAGGAAATAATTATCCTTACCCAAAACCTCCGCATATTTTAAAGCGATTTTTTTGCTTCGTCATAGTCGCCTCTAAGCAATGCTTTCGGCACTTCACCAGCAATACAAGCCGACAGTGCGATAATACCCTCGCTATGCTCTTTAAGCATTTCAAAATCAATTCTCGGCTTATAATAAAATCCGTCAATATATCCCGCCGAAACAAGTTTTATAAGATTTTTATAACCCCTTTGATTTTCGGCAAGCAAAATAAGGTGACTTGTTTTATTATCAATATCATGTACCTTATCAAAACGACTTCTCGGTGCCATATACACCTCACAGCCTATAACGGGGTGTATTCCCTGTGATTTTGCTTCACGATAAAAGTCAACCACGCCGTACATTGAGCCGTGGTCTGTAATGGCACACGAATCCATGCCAAGTTCTTTAACTCTTGCAACAAGTTTTTTATACTTGCCTCACCGTCCAAAAGACTGTATTCAGTATGTGTATGAAGATGGCAAACTGCATATGCCCCAAGCCCTCCTTTTTATATCGTTTCCGCTAACTCAACCAATCTGCTCAGTCTGTGATTTACACCCGATTTGCCAATCGGCGGATTTGTTTTTTCACCCAATTCTTTCAAACTGTCCTCGGGATATTCTTCGCGTAAAATCGCTATTTCCTTTAATACATCGGGTAGTTTGTCCCATTGTTTTGCGTCCTTGATTTTTTTATCGCAAACAAATGCTTTGATGACGCCTTCGCGGCTTTGTTCGTGTTGGCATTTTCACAATTTACACGTCTGTTGACTTCGTTACGCATTTCTTTTTCAATCTGTACCGAAAACAGTTCAAACGCTCCTTGTGCCGCGCCCATATATCCGAGTATATCCGCAATTTCTTCGCTACCCTTGATATAAACAACATTATACCCTTTACGGTATGTTATTTTTTGAATTAAAACCCTCATTTTAAGCAATTTCTGCAAACGAAGTGCCTGCTCATCTCTTTTCGTATTAAATTCCATATGATACCCTTTTTGAGGGTCTGTAACAGAGCCACCGCCCAAAAACGCACCACGCACAAACGATGCTCTGCAACACGAAAACGGTATATCGTCCGATTGCGATATACCGCCTGTGATATTTTCAACCTGATATATATTATCTATAATAATACGCTGTACTTTTTGAAATAACCTGTGTTTCCACCTGTATTCCGTAAGCCGTATTTATATCCGCTGTTATTCTCTTTGCAATGTTTTTCGTTTTCTGTTGCAAACTTAATGCTGTCACTGCCTATATTTCCTCCGAACATCAATGCTCCAGACAATTCATATGCAGCACAGTTCATACAACCGTATTCACTCTTACACAGCTTTTCTTTTATCTGTGATGAAAAAGACATTAAAATAATCCTCTCATATCTTTATCTTATTTATTTTCAAAATAATTTACGTCACTGCCCAATCTCATAATAGTTCTTGCCAAACGGCTGAAATTGTGACGTATTTTTATCGCTTCGTACAAGCAAAAGATTACCTTGCACAAGTTTCGCTCTTTTGAGAACGTTTATTGAGTCAATCATAACTTCACGCGCATGTTCGGACGCGTACTTAATTCTAAGACTTTCGGGAATTATTGCGTTATTCGCAATAACTATATCCGCAATACCCTCATACGAATGACGTTCAATCGCCGCAAGGTGATCGGACACCGTATAATTTTCCGTTTCGCCTGCCGCTCATTATGTTTCACACATAAATTTTTACGGCATTACTCTTTTTGATTGCGTCAACAACACCGTCCACAAGCAAATTAGGTATAATACTGTGTAAAGACTTCCCGGACCTAAAACAATTATATCGGCTTTTTTTCCAGAGCCTTTATAACTCCGTCAACCGCCTTTGGCTTTTCGGGATTAACCCTTAATTTAACTATACCGTTTTTAGGGGACCGTCATGGTGTACGCCGATATGCGACTCACCCTCAATCAGTCTGCCGTCCTCAAGCAATGCGCTTAGCGTTACAGACTCATTCGTAACGGGATACACCGTTCCTACCACACCTGTAAGGTGGCTGAATTTTTTTTACCGCCTCATCAAAGCTTGACGAGGTTTCATTAAGTGCCGCCAAAAAAAGATTGCCAAGACTGTGACCCTTAAGCTTCCGTCTTTAAATCTGAAATTCAAAAGTTCGCCCATTACGGGATCAACCTCTGCCAACGCACTTACGCAGTTTCTCACGTCACGGGTGCAAGCATACCGAGGTCACTTCTAAGTATTCCCTGATGAACCGCCGTCATCGGCAACCGTTACAACCGCTGTTATATTATGAGTATGTAGCTTTAGACCCCTTGAGCATAGTCGAAAGACCTGTTCCTCCGCCTATCGCCACAACCTTTGTATCTGAAATCATCTGCCATTAACTCCTTTCATTAAAGCTAACGTCGGCGAAATATTCGCCTTTTAAACTATTCCCTGCCCATATCACGATACGATACATTAACCGTATAGTCACATGATTTTAAATAATCCGCAAGTTTATTTGTCATAGTAACACTTCTGTGTTTACCGCCTGTACAACCGATTGCGATTGTAAGAGAAATTTTCCCTCCTCAATGTAAAGAGGTATCATAAATTCCATAAAATCTTCGAGCTTTTCCATAAAAGTAACCGATTTCGGAAAGCTCATAACATAGTCCTGAACTTCCTTATCATTACCTGTTTTATGCTTTAATTCATCAATATAGAACGGATTCGGAAAACATCTTACGTCAAACACAAGGTCGGCGTCAAGCGGCATACCGTATTTAAAACCGAATGCCATTACATTAATTTCAAGACCTTGCTTTTGTATCGCCTGACGCATAAATTTCTTTCAATTCCTGCAAAGTCCCTGTGCCGTAAGATGTGACGTATCTATAACATAGTCCGAAGCCTCGTAAAGAGCGGAAAGCATTTTTCTTTCCTGTCTTATTGATGCCAAAAGCCCGTTTGTATTTTCAATAGGGTGCATACGTCGTGTTTCTTTATATCTCTTTACAAGTGTTTCATCATCCGCATTGATGTACAAAAGTTTGCAATCGTATCCCTTTTGCTTTAAATCATCAATCTGTGCCAAAGTTCATTTATCATATCGCCGACATCGGTATCGACAACGAACGCAACATTATTAAATTTACCGTTTACCGAAGTCAGCATTTCCGAAAACTTCGGTATAAGCATAAGCGCATATTATCTATACAAAAATATCCCATATCCCTCCAAATATCTTATTACTTTAGTTTTTCCGCTGCCCGACATTCCTGTTACTATTGTATATTGCATCCGATTTCTTCTCCTTACTGTTCCCCTATAAGCCTTACTTCAGGCTCTAATTTCACTCCGAATTTTTTCTTCCACGGTATCTTACATACTTAATTAAATCCAAACATCCTGCCGTTGTAACTGCCTTTTGTTTTCACAACAAAGCCTGCGTGCTTGTCTGCTGACCATTGCACCGCCTACGGAATATCCCATAAGTCCCCGCATCCTGTATCAGCTACCTGCAAAGTAGTCCGGACGTTTAAATGTACTTTCCAGCCGACGGCTGTGACAAAGGCTGTTTATCACTTCGTCTTTTATTTAATCAGCCATCAATGCCTTAATTTCGTCATATAATTGCCTTTTAAGTTTTAATTTACAAGATAGAATGGTATAACCGCCGTTTTCTAAAAACATACTGTGACGATAACCGAAATCGCTTTCTATCTGCTGTTTCGGTTTTATAAGTCCGTCAGGACATGCTCAATGTACGTTTTTCAGTATATCATGGCGCTTTCATTACGCTCACTGCATTCGCCATACCGCCGCCAAAATTGTGCCATTCGCCGGCAAATTAAAACCAGTAGGTCAGCCTCAAAGATTTTCTTTTGGCGTTGACATCGGTGTTCCACTGCGTCGGCATGCGCCTTCTTCGCCTCAATTCTGCGCTACATGCCGTTTCGATGATGACGTGACAACGCCATAAAGTCTCGCTCTTTATGTTGAAACCGTTGCCCTGCGCCTCACAGGTGCGTTTCAGAGCAATCGCTGCAATCACTGTTACCGATATTGCGCCTATTCTGAATATTGCATCGCGCTCATGGTTCATCAAAACAACATTGTCATTAATAACCGAAAGTCTTTCTCAATCGCCTTTCGTATTACGCTATGCCGCAAAACAGTTCTTTTCCTTTTCTTTCATATATCAATAAAATGATTTTAAATCTCTTGTTTGTAACCAATTTTCGAGAATGAAATTTCATTTTATCTCTTTATTGTGATACCAAATCTAACTTGTCAAATGTGTGCGTCATCAAACTGGCAACTGCGTATTTCCGCAATTTTTCTGCAATTCGGAATGCGCCTTTTTCACAGGCGTCAAACGAATGATTGTTTATTTCTATTAACTTATGATTTTCTTTACCGGGTCTATGATTTTCATAATCATACGCAAAAGCCGGTGAACCGCCAATGACATACTCAACATCTGAAGGTTGTTGACTATCATAAATATACACTCGTATGGTCTCATCGCACGTCTGCGTCGCGGCAGCAAGGTGCGCGATGACAATACTTGCATTTAACGTCAAATTTTCGAAGTACTGCCTCATCGACAGTCTGTATTGCCGCCAAGTCGAATATTGCCGTATAATATCTTTACCGTATTCCGGAATGACATTCAAGTCTGAAAATGTAAGGGTGTTTTGCCGTCGAGAATAACGAGTGCCGTGGTCTGTTAATCATCACCTGCCATTCATTGCTCCGACGCATGTTCGCCATTTCAGAACGGTGAACATGCGTGTGTACTTGCCAATGTGATGTAATCAGTGTCCCAATAATATCTTCACGTTATATCTTCCTTATCTAAAAATTAATGGTTTGGAGTTGTCAGCATTTTGTCGACAGGCTCTTTAAATTATAATGACTTTCCATCTGGCTCATAAGTCTGTTAACTCAACAACCGCCATTGTCCCGCTGTTTCTGTCTGTTGTTCGTCTGCTTTAACTCATTCTGAAGTTTCTGCCATTTTACAGGTATCGTAGTGACGGTACGTTTATGCCATTATTTGGCTCGTCCTGCATGCCGGAGTCTGTCGTATTGCTTTTGCTCTTTCAAAGGCTCAAGATGAATAATGTATCAATATTTTCGGTGTCTTTAGCTTAACACCTGTACCGAATATTTCGCTTCGTCGATAATACCGATACCACGCGCAGTTCAACGAAGTGACGTATAATTTCAGGTGACGAGCAAACAAGCGTCTTGTCGAAAACTTTCTGTAATTTCAACCGTCATCGGCTGTGCGATCATGACCTCTTAACAACTCGATAACCGGTTTCACTCTTTCCGCTCTCGCCAAAATAGC
>VOFH01004318.1_pt1 | contig 155079 bp, 199 predicted proteins | sample 5384091 | NCBI WGS metagenome assembly VOFH01 (sample SAMN12384727, study PRJNA508395) | human gut metagenome | isolation source: healthy gut G | host: Homo sapiens
CAGCGCCGGAAAGATGGCCGGTAACGGCGCGGCGGCAGTCGGCGGGGCAGTCGGCGGATCGGTAGCCGGGCGCATCAAGAAAATGTTTTAACGGACAATTAATTAACAGAAAAAAGATATGGAATTTAAATCATTAAAAAACATTGAGACATCGTTCCGGCAGCTTCGGCTGTTCGGAATGGTATTCCTGGGAGTATGCGCACTGGTAACGGTCTTCGCCACCTGAAAGGCATACGAGTTTGCCGAGGCGCAACGGCAGAAAATCTACGTACTGGACAGCGGAAAGTCGCTGATGCTGGCACTTTCGCAGGACGTGCAGCAGAACCGTCCCGTAGAAGCGAGGGAACATATCAGACGTTTTCACGAACTCTTCTTCTCCTTGTCACCCGACAAGAGCGCCATTGAAAGCAACATCCAGCGTGCCCTTTACCTTTCGGATGAAAGCGCCATCGGTTACTACCGGAACTTGCAGGAGAAAGGCTACTTCAACCGGATGATAGCGGGAAATATCTCGCAGACCCTGACGGTGGACAGCATACGGGGAAACTTTAACAGTTATCCCTACGAGATGAAGACCTATAGCCGGCAGCACATCATCCGTTCGAGCAGCGTTACCGAAAGATCGCTTGTCACCACCTGCCGTCTGAGAAATGTAACCCGGAGCGACAACAATCCGCAGGGCTTTCTGATAGAGAGTTTTACCATCATTGAAAACAGGGACATCGGACAGTATGAAAGATAACGGGATGAAAAAGGTCTTCCACTCGTTCAGAACGAAGAAAGACCGCTGTATGGTAAAACTCCGCAGACGCTGGCGGCGATTGAGCTACCGGCAGCAAAGGATGATCATCCTTTACCTGCTCGGCCTTTTCGCCGCCATCAACCTTGCCTACATCGTGGGCGGTTTCTGCGGGACAGACAAATTTCCGATTGAGGTACAACATCTCCAAAGGATTGCGCTTCCCCAAACGGACAGTATCCAACCATTCAAAAACAATATATCCAATGGCACAATCAGATAAGAAAGAAGAAAAAGAGAAAGAACGGGAATCACAGAAGGCGAAATCCGCTTTAGAAAAGGAAAAGAAGCAGGGCGGCAAGGCCGTTGAAAAGCTCAAATTCTACGGCGTGGTGACATTCCTCTCCCTGCTTTGTGCCGGGTTCATCTGGTTTATCTTCAAACCGGACGCGCCCGAAACGGTGGAAGGGATGGCGGGTATCAATACGACGATACCCGACGCTATCGCACCCGAGACGATGGCCGACAAACAGAAGGCTTACGAACTGGAAGAGATGAAGAAACGCCGCAAGGAAAAGGTAAGAACCTTGCAAGACATGGCGGGTGACTATCTGACACCGGACACGCTCGATGGGCTGAAGCCGGAAGAAAGAGCGCCGAGGGTGGATGCAATCCGCGAGTCCAGGGAGAAGCAGCGACAGATTTCACGCCAGATTACCTCCTTTTATCAGGAGCCGAAGGAAAGTCCCAGGGTGAGCGAACTGGAACGGCAGGTGAAAGAACTTAGCGAAAAGCTGGAACGTGAACGCAAGTCACAAGACCCGCTGGAACTGATGGAGAAATCGTATGAAATGGCGGCACGCTACTTCCCCGGACAGACGGGCGGACAGGTGAAAAGCATACAGACTGCCGGTGGAACGGGGGCGGGCAATCCTGCCGCAATAGCCGCCGGACGTGTCACCGAAAACGTAGTATCGTCACTGGCTGCGCCACCATTGGCCCCGATTCAATACCCCGTAATTACGGTTTTGCCACGGCCGTAGGCGGCGGGCAGTTTGCCGGAGCCAATACGATACGTGCCTGCGTGGCGGAAGACCAGACGGTGACTACCGGATCACGTATCAAGTTCCGGCTGTTGGAACCGCTGCAAGTGGGCAGTGTACTCGTCCCCGCAAACACTCCGCTATTCGGCACGGTGCGTATCGAGGGACAGCGGATGGCGGTTAGCGTGAACTCCATCGAAAGCGGCGGCAATATCCTGCCGGTGGAACTGGCGGCTTACGACATGGATGGACAGGCCGGACTTTTCGTCCCGAATACCGCGGAGCGTACCGCCATGAAGGAAGCCGCCGCCAACATCGGAAGCGGTTTCGGGACAAGCATCTCGTTTGCCCGCAGTGCCTCGCAGCAACTCGTCATGGATGTGACAAGGGGCGTGCTTAGCGGCGGCTCACAATACCTGGCCACAAAGATGCGGGAGGTGAAAGTGTCCGTCAAAGCGAATTATCAACTTTTATTAATATCCAAAAAACAGTAATCAGATTATGAAGACAAGAATTATTTTATCAATAGTCATGCTTTTCTCTCTGCTGGGTGTAAAAGCGCAGGAACCGGTGGAAACAAAGATTTTCCCTACCAACCAGATTATCGCGCCGCATAAGATTGAGGTGACTTTCCAGAAGACCGTGCATATCCTTTTCCCTTCCGAAGTGAAATACGTGGATTTAGGCTCGTTCGACATCATTGCGGACAAGGCCACGGGAGCGGAAAATGTAGTCCGTATCAAGGCGGCGGTAAAAGGATTTGAGGGAGAAACGAATTTTTCGGTCATCACCGCCGACGGTTGTTTCTATTCTTTTAATGTGGTCTATAAGGACGAGCCGGCACAACTTTCCATCGAGATGGAAGATTGGCTCCGGGACAATCCCGAAGGCGGGATTGCCGGCGACCGCATGTTCGTGAAGCTGAAAGAACTGGGCGGGGAAACACCGCTGGTGGTGAACCGTATCATGTACACGCTGTATAAGAAGAACAAAAGGGACATCAGACACATCGGCTGCAAGAAGTACGGCATACAGACACTGCTCAAAGGGCTTTATATCAACAATGACCTGCTGTATCTGCATACCTCCTTGCGCAACACCTCGGACATATCGTTCGACATCGACTATATCCGCTTTAAAATTATCGACAAGAAAGTGGCCAAGCGCACGGCCATGCAGGAGAACTTCATAGAACCTGTAAGGACATACAACCGCCTGATAACGGTGGACGGGAAAGCTACGGTGCGCAATATATTCGTGTTGCCAAAACTTACCTTGCCGGATGAAAAACTGCTCGTCGTGGAGGTTTACGAAAAGGGCGGTGCCCGTCACCAGTCATTCCGCATAGAGAATACCGACCTTGTGGCGGCAAAACCAATCAGTGAACTGCATCTGAAATAATAACCTATATATAATATAATGTATATGCAAAGAATACTATTCATATTGGCATTAGCCGTGGCGTTGTTCTTCACAGCGGACAAGGCATACGCGCAGCGTGACCTGCCGGGACAGACGGGGGTACAGTTTACAACAGGGGGAGTCAATCATTTCCTTTCATGGAAGAGTGGCGGCGAACGCCACTACTTCACCTCGCTGGCCTTTACACGTACCAACCGTAACCGTACCTACTGGCTGTATGGTCTGGATTATCAGATGAAGGAGTACACTTACGAAAATAAGGCGATACCCAAAGCGCAGTTCACGGGGGAACTCGGTTACTTCATTCCCGTAGTATCGAACAAGGGGCGGAACGTATGCTTCCGTATCGGACTTTCCGCTTTGGGTGGCTTTGAGACAGTCAACTGGGGAACCTCCCTGCTTCCTGACGGGGCGTCAGTGACGAACGGGGACAGCTTTATCTATGGCGGCGGCCTGACGGCGGCTTTCGACGTCTGGCTGACAGACCAGATTATCCTGCTGATGCAGGTGAAGGAAAAGGCGCTCTTCGGAACGGATGCGGGGAACTTCCATACACAGATAGGATTGGGCGTTCGCCTTATTATTAACTAACGAAAAGAGAAAGGAGAAACAGAAAAATGAAGAACGTATTATATATATGTATAGGCGCACTGTTTACGGTGCTGGCCTTCAGTTCATGTAACGATGCGATAGACATCCGGCAGGATTATGATTTCAAGCTCTCTTCTTGGTATCTGCAAAAACAGATCGCAACGGGTGAAACGGTGGAGATACGCTTTTATCTTGACCGTGAAGGGGACTATGAAAAGGCGGAGTATGAAATAGGTTACATCCAGTGGAAGGTAAGGGAGAAGTGTTCGACAGCGAAGGCGTGAAACTTATCAACCGGGAAGTAAGGCCGCTGGCGGAGGTGCCGGGGCTGGATACGGAAAATCCGGTGAAGCAGGTATTCACACTCTTTTACCGTTCGACAAGCGCCAAACGCTCGGAACTGAAATTCTTTGTCCGGGACAATTTCGGGCAGGAAAGGGAGCTGACGGTAACCTTTGATACGGAAAACAGTACGGCGGAAGAATAGCCGTTACCAAAATTCACAAGGAAAGACGGCGGGGCAACCTGTCGTCCCCTATTTTATGAAATTTGCTTAATGAAAACAAATGAATAAGTAATTGTTCCGGATTGCACAAAATTTGTTTCTATATTTAGCCGGAAGTTAATTAATCAATCAGATACACATGAAAACAACACTCAGGATATTCCGCATTGTACTCAAGTTGCTCCTGCTCTCTTACGTGGCAGTGGTAAACATTATCCTCATATCGGCTTTTATGTCCTGCTGCTCGCAATCGTCGGCTGGGTGGCCCTTCATTCCTGCCGGGGTTGTTCGCCCAATACTCCTTTGCGCATCATCTGGTCTATTCGTTGCCTTTTTATATCGTATTGCTTTATATCCTCTACAGCCTTTCGCCGCTGAACGTATGGGTGATGCGGATGAAAGAGGGGTACAAACCGCTGGATGCCAATGAACGGCACGGCTGGAACGCCTGCTCCTGGAAATGGGGATGGAAAGGAAGCTGAACATTTACCGTAACAGGGACGCACGCACGAACGCCGTGACTTTCGGCTTCAACACTATCGGTTTGACGGGCGGCATACTCGGTGCGGCCTCGGATGAGGAACTCAAAGGCATCATCAGCCATGAAGTAGGACATATCTCCCATTACGACTTTGTCTATCAAGTGCTTTTATTCTCGATGCAATCGCTCGGCTACCGCTGTCTGTACGGGCTGTTCCTTATTCCTTCCCTGATTTTCGGGGGTGATTGGGAACTTTATTTGATCGGTGTGGTGCCTGCCGTCCGTTTTGCCGTGGGGGGAATAGCGAAATTGTGGTGGAGTGCCTACAAGTTGTTGCACCACACGATTTACGGTCTCAGCCGGATAGCCGACGTGAATATCAACAAATATGCCGAATACCGTTGCGACACGTATGCGGTGCGCTACGGTTGCGGAGAAGGGCCTGCTCTCGTTCCTGCGACGGTTGGCGGTGGCGGAGACGGGCGGGGAGCGGACTTCGTTCACCGAATATGTCATGAGTACGCATCCGTCAACCGAAAAACGGATTGAACGGCTGGAAAAACTGCTGTAATATGCGGCAAAGGTATGTGTGCCTATATCATTTTACGGATATTGGTATAGGGAATACCGGATGCACGCACCTGCCCGATTCCTTCGGAAGTGTCTTCATAGTAACAGACGATGTGACTGCCGGTAAGCACTTCTTGAAGAATCTCTTTTTCGAAAGCGTTTCTCTGTTGCCCGCCTGTTTGAGCAAATCGTCGTATAAGGCGCAATAAAGCTTGTCTGCGCCTGCCGGATAAGCTGTTTCGGGTATGACTACCGATAGGATGATGTCCGGGCATTTGTCCGCGTCGCGCAGCATGACTATCGTATCGGCCGCCAATAGCCCGATATAAGAATGCAGGTTGCAGGTGAATGTGCGGTATCCTTCATCATACAGTGAGAGAATGCGCCGGTAGAGTTCCATGCGGATTTTATCTTCTCTGAATTGGTCGTATTTTGTTGTCTTTTCAATGGTACTGCCGGTTATGGCAATGCTCTTATTATACATCTTGCTATGGTTTATTTGTTAGTACCTTGTCCGTAACTTCCTGCTATGTACCGAAAAAAGCACGGTACTTAACAAGTTCTACTCTCAGGTACGACCAAGCACCCATGCAGGAAACGAGTTAAGCCCGTGCCATATATATACGACAAGGACTTCGCCCGTTTATTCTCCTGCATTAAAATTGGTCGTTTTGAGAGTAGAATAAACAGCTAAAAGCTATTCTACTATGTAATCATTCAACTTTTTTTGTCTTCTAACTATCTTTTTAAAATTCAACTGCACAAAAATAGAAAAAAGCCGGGCAACCGCATTATGATTGCCCGACTTTTTTAAGATGTCTTTTGCAGGTGTGGGGTGTGGCAGGTCAGTCCACGGGTTCGCCGCCATAACACAGACGGCAGATGTCACGGTGGATTTCACGCATGATGTCCAGTTGCATCCGCCTGCTGATACGGCGGCTTGGCGAACGCATGAACAACCGGTTCTCTATCAGGCTGCAAAACTTGGTGCCTTCTTTACTTACCATGCAAATGATTTGATGTTCAAGGAAAAAATTCCCTATCGGTGGAATACTCCACATTCGGGGATATTCTGATGTGTTTCATACATTGACGGTGTGAAAGGTGATTACGGTGGCGGTGTGGGTGGGGTCGTCCGCCCTGCCCCTGCCCGGGCAAAAATATGTGCCGGATGATAGCCTCCGGCACAAAACAGTTACCGCAACGAAATTCATCTACATTCTTCCCCGATAAACGGATAAGCCTGTCCTCGTATCTATCGTATAGCTTGTTAAATTCATCCTGATATTTTGAACGGTATTCCCCTCTTAGTCATCAGTTGTTCGGGCAATTTTCCGTATTTATCTATTTCTTTTTCCGTCAAATTTTTGATGGTATCAATGATTTCTTCTTTCTCCATGATGTTGTCGGTTGAGAATTTGTCCAATTCTTTGGCATTGCCGCATTTTTTCCGTCCTTTTTGGCTGCCGCCTTTTCCGCTTTCTTCATCTCCTTTATCCTCTCGTCCAAACGTTCGTGGCGTTTCTGATATTCTTCCTCGTGGGTAGCTTTGGCAAGTCCGTACTGGTCGGGGAAGTGCATGTTTGCAAAATCCCGTAACAGCTTGGATGCGCTGTTGTCCCCGTAAGCGTCCTCGCAAAGAAAATGGCTGATGAAGTCCCGTTTGATGACTGTTCTTTGTGCATCCGTCAGCTTGGCTACAACCTTCATCCGCTGTTTCTCGTCCAGCGGCAACGGCTGGTCTTTGATTCCGCAAAGCGGATAATGCTTTCTTTGCAGCTTCGTCAGCATGATGAAATACATCATTCCGTCCTCGTACTGCGTGAAGGGGCTTTCGGGGTAGTCGTTCTCACGTACAATTTTCTTTGTATCGGCTACAATCTTCTCAACGGAAAGTTGTTTGAAACGCTTGTCTCTTTCCTGCAATGTCCCGATGGTGACGGGGGCGGTTTCTTTTCTGTTTATCTCTACATAGCAAAGTTCGGGTTCAGTCTGTCCCACCTTCACATAGGTCTTTATCCTGCCTTCCTCCTTCTTGCGGTTCAGTTCCTCCACCTTTCGGGTGTAGTCCGTCTGTTTCTTTTCAAACGTCTTTACGGCCTTCTTCATACTCTTTCGGGTTGGTGAATTTTTCCTGCTGCGGTACTTCGGGGCTTTGGGAAATTCTGTGCCGAAACGGTGTAATTCAGTTCTTTTATCTCGTGCCCTTTCTTGTCGAGTTTTTTGAAGTGCCGTTTCGTTCATGCCACCGTAATAGGGTCGGGCTATCACCAATTTCGGATCGGATTTCAACAGCTTCTCCGTTTCCTTTGCCACGAATGCTGCATTCTTGGCTTCCAGACACTTGCGGTTGGTGCAATGTCCGCACCCGTTATGCTCGGCAAAAAGGTTGTAGTTGGCTGCGTTGTGTACACATTCCTTACATTCCGTCTTGTCGAACTTGTATTGTCAAGGTCGGTGGTATAGCATTTCTCAAAATGCTTTTTAAAGAGGTTCAATGTATATCCCGTCCAATTATCTCCGCTGCCCTCTTTGAGGTGCTTCTCGTAAACGTCCTTTTGGATATGCGGTTCATAGGTGCTTATCTCCTCGGCTACGCTGATAGTGATTGTTTCATTGTCCAGCAGCTCACCGATAGGCTGATAGAGTTCATTCAGTTTCAGACGGGTATAGATATATTTCTCGCTCGTCCGAAACGGCTGACGAGTGAATACATATCATACCTGCCCTTTTTCAAGCAAGCGTTTGAAGGCTCTCGCTTCTTCGGTGGGGCGTACTTCCTCACGCTGCAAATTCTCGCTTAATGACATATCTTCCGCTTCATCGTCCGTTACATTATCATATATGGTGGCTTTTATGGTCTTTGCTCCTGCAAGCAGTGAGGCACGGTAACGGCGTTCTCCGTAAATAATTTCGTAGCCTCCTGCCGTGTGTGGGCGTACTGCGATAGCTTGCAAAACGCCAACTTCCCGAATACTTTCCGCAAGTTCCTGCAAAGATGCGTCATTGAATGTCTTGCGGTGGTTGTCTGTGCTCGGATGTACGGTCGTAATATCAAGGTCGGTCTCGGCTGTGGCCGTTGCAAGCGGTGATTTAAGCGTGGCTTGCTGCGGTGCTTCTTCAGTGGCGGAACAGGCACATTCGGCCCACCGGATTAACATCATCGGCGTTTTGGATGACTGCCAAAGTAACATCATCGGCTTTGGAATGATTGCCAAAGCGGTTACTTTTACTGCTGTCTCTTTCTCTGATTTCTGTACGTTGTTCTTCTGTACTTTTTTGTTCGTCTTCATGATGATAAGTTTTAAAATGTTGATAATTAATTGAATAACTTTCCGTCTGAAAGGTATTCCCAATCATTGGCGTTGCATTCCTCCACGAAGTATTCCAAAGTTTGGGTGCTCTCCATATCATCCCGGCAAGCACGGAAAAAACTGCGAAGACAAGCATTTATAAGATTGTCAAACGTAACGTTCTCTGACGGGGATTTTAGAAAGTCATACATCGGGGATCAAGAATATAGTTCGTCTATGTAATAGCCCGTAAGGGGACAACAAGTATCTACGAATATCCTGCTTTTTCTCCCTTTCATCCCGTTCCAAAAATATTTTTGGGTGTACAGGTCGTTCCAATGGTTGTTCATCAGATAGGTTGCCAGCCGCCAGCCGTTTAACCTGTCTATGCAGTCTTCCTGTCTGCTCCGGTAGTCATAGCTATAATTATATGCGTCATATCTCCAATTACGGCACACAATGCCGAAGCGTTCACAAAAGGTATCGAGCGTTTGGCGGTTCTCGTCCGTCCAACCGTAAAAATATCGGTTGCATAACCATTCGATGTGCGCCTTTTCCTTGGCTTCTTCGGATAACTCGGTTATCTGATAAAGAGTATATGTTCTTGTTTCTGTTCTCATATCGTTATATGTGTTTAGAAGTTCTTTAGATAGCTGGGCGGATTGCTCCGCCCTGCCGTTCGTATCGCTATACGTGGATGCACGTTGCAAGTGTTTCCCTTACTTTTGTCTCCTGCTTCTTGCTGTATATCCACCCTGCACGCCTTTCACCGTTGTAAGTGAGATTCGCACGGAACAGACCGTTCAAGCCTTTCAAAACGTCCTTTATCGGCTTGGTATCACCGAATACGGCTATCGCCTTTTCGCTGTACTCGACTATTTCAAGATTGAGAGCAGAAAGGTCTGCGGATGCTGTCGGCTGTTCGTGCGTGTCTGTCGGGGGCTGTGGTGCTTTCAGACAAATGTTTGCTTCATTCCCTGCCGTGTATGCAAACCGTTCAAGGAATTTTTCAAGGCTGTAAATCGGCTCTTTACTAATCGTCCAACCGCTGTACTTGTTCCTGCCCAAATACATACCGTCTCCCATACTGTAATTTTCACGGCGTTCGTAGTCTGCGTTGTATTCCGCCAAATGGGCTGTCCCCTCAAAATTGACTGCGTACTTGCGCATTTCTGAAAAGAGGTTGCGTGTATGTTTGGAAAAGCCTAAAATGACCGTCCGTTCTATTCGATAATCGTAATAGTCCGTATAACTGTCGCATTCGCTTACCCGTAATTCACCGATAATGACGGCTTTTGCATCCGATGGAACAAGGGTGCGCAACCGTGCCGCACCGATTTGGGCGGTGCGCCCGTGTTCCTCCCGTGCTTCCTTCGCTTTGCGTTCTTCTTCGGCTTTCTTCTCCTTTCGCTTTGGTAAGTAAAGCAGCCGTTTCCAACGGGTCTAAAAATGTCGGGTTCTCACTGTCGTAGTAGATGCCTATTCCGAATTTTTCGGATAACGGGCGTATAAGGTCGGAAGTGCTGAAGTCATACGTTCTTGTATGTACAAGATGATAGGTAAATCCGTATGGGTCACGGGTGATGTCATACACCACATAACTGCCGCCTGCATAACCTTCCAACACGACAATCTGATTGATAGAAACGGTCTGTACGTCTCTGTCGTAGCTTCTGTTAGCTCCCAATAAATGTACTTTAGTCATAACGATTTGATTTTAAATTGATTTATATTCAGTCAGAGTATCACGCAAAAAAGAATGAGCAAAAGCGCAAACACGCAAAGGGAGAGGAAAGCAAAGGATGCGCCACACGGTACGGATGAGGAAAACCACCACCGCCAAAACTCCCAACACGGGCAACAGACCGCCTAAACCCGTCACCACACCACCGACAAAGGCACACACGAAACGCACCGCCACATACACCACGAAGCCGACCGCCAACCACTTCACCCATTTTTTAATGCCGGTTGGAGCGGAGCCGAAGCCTCGTTTCAAATCTTGCTGTATTTCCGTTCTCTTTTTCATAACATTGACTTTTTTTTTATGCCTTGTCGGTGGCTTCACCTTGCTCGTTTCAGGGGGCAGATACGGACGGGGAGAAAATATGCAAGGCTTTTGGTGAAAAATTTTCAACCGCCCCACTGGACGGATTGAAAAATTTTCGCCAAAACCCGTTAGGCCAGGCCTTGCATATTTTTAGGGGACCCGGCCGTAGCTTCGCACCCTGAACCACGCAAGGTGAAGCCATGACAGGGTAATAAAAAAGGAGGAAATCGTTATATGGGGAAAAAGAGAACGGAAATACGGCAAGATTCGGAAGGCTGTGCCGACCGGATTATTTATATGATTATAATCGGGTTTTATATCGGGGAAAAAGAAATGGATGTTTATATCCATAAAAAAGTGCCTCTATCTTTTGGGGATAGCGCACTTCTTCAGTTGTGTGTCTTCAAATAATAGGTCCTCACGGATTTTCTGATTTTATATTTAATGCCTATTGAATTAATATAACTATTACAAAATCAAGCTGGAACAAAAGTAAATGTTGTAAATGGCAATAAAAAGTAACACAAATAACAGGATGAAGCATTTATCATTCATTAACGATTTACATAAGGTGATGCTACGCAGGTATTACAAATATTTGTTTTCCAGTATCATTAACTGTAGTTGAATGATTGCATTAAAGATGTAATAGCAAACATCGTTGGGAATACAAAAAGAAAATAAGGATAATATCTTAATCAAAGAACTTTAGTTTGTAGTAAAATCGTAATATGGTTTTACTACATTTGCCACATTGACAATCAGATACATAGAATTATGAAAAGTAGATTATGGTTATTTGCCTGCTTGTTATTAACGGCAGGGACTGTGTTTCGTGGATGCCATGTACCCCAGAAAGAGAAACTTCCCCTTGTACACGCACATAGAGGCGGTGCGGCACTTTATCCCGAAAATACGATACTTGCAATGACACATGCTGTGGCAACGGGAGTTCGGTCATGGAACTGGATTTGCATGTGACGAAAGACAGTATGGTAGTAGTATCACATGATGCCTATTTGAACCATGTTAAAACACTGACACCCGAAGGGGAACCGATTCCGGCCGGCAAGGACAAGGATTATAAGATCTATGCAATGACCTATGACAGCCTGCGGCGGTATGATGTGGGCAGCCTTCCGAATCCGGCTTATCCGCGGCGGAAGAATGTGAAATGCTGCGTGCCCCGGGTTACGGATTTGATTGACAGCGTGGAACTTTTGACGGAAAGCAATGGCATCGCTCCGGTGGGCTATAATATAGAGATAAAGTCCGATCCGTTAAAAGGACAGCATTTATTCCCCGGATTACCGGACGTTTGCCGACTTGCGCATGAAAGTGCTGTTGAGCAAGAAGCTGGGTGACCGATTGCTGGTGCAATGCTTTGACGCGCGTACATTGAACTATCTGCATGAAAAATATCCGGATGTCCGTTTGTCCTATCTGGTGGAGGATAAAAACACCACCTTCGAGGAACTAATGTCGCGTTTGGACTTTTGTGCCGCAGGTCTATAGCCCGCAGAGCGACATGCTGACGGAGGAGATTGCCGTGAAAGTCCGTGCGAAAGGGATGGAGCTCGCCCCGTGGACGGTGGATGACAAGCCGGAAACAGGGCGGCTGAAAAAGTTGGGCGTGGATGCCATCATAACCAACCGACCGGACAGCGTAATGCAGTGGTTGGGATATCCGCAGAATAAGAGGAAAGAATAATTAATGAGCAACATTATGAAACCAATCATTATTGTATTTTTCAGACCCTGCAAACAGCTTTTTCTTGTCGGGCATGTGCCTGCTTCTTTCCGTATTCACCGGCTGTTCCAATGACAAAGAAGACCTGCCGCCTGCTCCCGTTTCTTACACCGCCCTGATATATATGATAGCCGATAATTCAATGGATTCGGATGTGGACTACAGCATCAGTCAGCTTAAAGCCGGGGCAAGGCACAGCGCAGGAACAGCCGTAGTCTATGTGGACCGCTTGAACGAAGCTCCGCGCTTGTTCAAGATTACCCAGGCGGGCGAGGAAGTGCCGCTGAAAAGCTATGCAGAAGACAACTCTGCCAATATTGAAACACTGGTGGAAGTGATAGAAGAAACGAAGAAACTTGTGCCCTCGGAGAAATTCGGGCTGGTGTTATGGTCTCACTCCATGGGATGGCTCCCGAACGGATATTCTTCCGGTTTGCGCATGACGCGCGGCAAGGCGGAGCAGGACTTTCCACGCACACGGTATATCGGGCCGGACTTTCATCCGGGCGATGTCCCTACTTCCGATAACATGATAGAAGTGGATGAACTGGCTGAAAGTTTGCCCGACCATGTAGCCGAATATATCTGGTTCGATGTCTGTCTGATGGGCTGCGTGGAAGGTCTGTATGCGGTGCGGAATAAATGCAATTACCTGATAGCCTCGCCTACGGAGGTGCTGGCGGAAGCCGACTATGACGCGTCGGGCATTCCCTATGCTAAAGTACTCCCTTACATGTTTGGCGGTGCAGAGGAATTGAAACAGGCTTGCCGGGCATACTACAACCACTATAACGGCATGAAATATGACGTGCTGCGTTCGGCTACCATAACTTTGGTGGATGCCAAGCAACTGGACGGGCTATATGACGTCGTACATGGGATACTGGGCGGTCATTTATCAGAGGTGGAAAGCATGGACACAAGCGGGTTGCAGGCGTATCATACAAAGGACGTGCCGGGGTGTTTTTCGACCTGAAAGATATGGTGAATCGCTTGAAGAGTACGGATGATGCCATATTGGAGGCCCAATTAGAAAAGACAGTTGTTTATACAGAAGCTACGGTTTCGTTTAAGAATGTGGCTATTGACAGAAATAGATATTGCGGACTGAGCGTTTATGTTCCTCTGAGAAAGTGGGAAAAGAATGCGGAGTATAAATATTACTTTGAAAGTTTAGAATGGGGAAGAATATACGATTAAGAAACCTCCGGGACCGTTGTGTTATGACAAGCTGCAAAAAGCAGATGCACGTGAGCAGGCTGTAGTAATACCCGGCCAGTTTGAGCTGGAAGCGTAAATCCTTCATTATGATAGATACCTTCTTGTAAATGCTTTCAATGCTGATATTGAACTGGCTGGCGGTTCGTTGGGCAGGATAGTCCAATTCTTTCTGACAGATGAAAACCTGTTTGTCCAGTTCGGGATATTTATTGAGTACCTTCTCTGTTATCTTGCGAATCTCCCGGCACAATAGTCGGATTGGGTGATGAAGAGGATGAATCATTGTCGGGTAGATTGAGAAAATCATCCAGCGGGCTTTCTTTACTACACTTGGGAGAACGGTAGTAATCGACTACACGTTTCGTTGCCATATTGAAGAAAAAGGCTTTCAGCCGAGTCCATGTTTTCGTATATGAGCCGGGATGCATTTTGCCAGATGTATAGCCAGAAGTTCTGGCTTAAATCCAAGGCGGTATCAGTATCGTTCGTTACATTATCAAAATACCGTAACAGCTTTTGCCCATACCGGTCATAAAGAATTAAAAATGCTTCAGAATCGGCCGATGTGGCGATTGCCTGTAACAATATCCGGTCTGCCTGGAGTTTCTTTAGTTGATTTGATACATTTTTATTCATACTTCTTTTTAGGATTTTGTGCCTCAAAAGTAAAAAGAGGTTATTTCAGAGTTGTGACAGTCCATTAAAAAGATAGATAGGTCGTTAAAATTTACATGGCTGTAATGTGCGTGAAACAGAAGTGTAATATTTGGCAGGGTAATCGGCCGGAGGACAGGATAATGTATATAAGTGATAGCTATAAATCGGAATATAATGGGAAAGTTAAAAAGCAGGGATAAATGCAGGAACCTTTTAGTTTTAACTCTTTTTAAAGGAAGGTTTTGAGGGTATCAAACGATTTATTAGTGTAAAGGTTCTCAAAGTGATGCGGGAACTTGAATGTAGAACAAATAAAAAACAGATAATTGATATGATTAAATTTTGGAGAAACAGGACGAAAGTAACACCTGAACAAGAAAAACGCGTATGGAACCATATAGATTCCTCTATTCGAAACTTGAAGAAGGAAATGCTACCGAAGATGAACTCAAGCAGATTGACGGCATCTCCAAAATAATTATGGATGTTATCGGCAAGAGTAGCAAGGTGAAGAAAGAAAAGAGATTGCAGTTCTTCCATAGTATAAAGTATGCGGGAGTAGGAGTTGCAGCAAGCGTTCTATTGGTGATGGGAATTTCATACTCTGTGAGTGAAAAGCTTTGCGGATAGTACGGATGCCATGGCATGCAATGTAATCCAATGCCGGAATGACAGTGTGCTTCACCTGGCAGACGGCACGGTTGTTTACCTTGCAGGCGGCAGTAATCTGAGCATTGCGAATAATTTCGGAAAGAAAGACAGAACGGTGGCCTTGACAGGAGAAGCCTTCTTTGAAGTGGCAAAGGACAAGAAGAAATCCTTCATCGTAAAGACGAAAGAGATTAATGCCATTGTACACGGAACCTCGTTCAATGTGGTAGCTTACGGCGGGACAGTGGAGAGCCAGGTTGCAGTCCGCACTGGATGTGTGGAAGTGGCGAAAGGGGAGCAATCTTTCGGTAAGTTCCACTGTGGCGACCGGGTGGTTTATGATAAGGCAGCCAACAGAGTTTCGCATGACACGGTGAATCCCGATAATATCGGAGCATGGACTACCGGTGGTTTCGTACTGGAGGATGCTACGGTAGAGGAGCTGAAAATAAGGGTGAAGAACCGTTTCCACCGGGAACTGGTGATAGAGAAGGATGCCATACCTGCGGACGCCCGAATCAATTATTGCTCGTATAGGCTGGAACAATCCGGAGTAAATAATGTGATGAAAAATATATGTGCCATTTACGGTACGCGATATGAAATCAGTGACAACCGGATTGTTGTAAAGCCGGTAACCATATACATCCACGCGCCACCTTACGAGGACTGCACGCGTAACGAAAGAATAAAGAAAGACAAGCCTGTGGTATGCGGTGACGAGCTGCATACGTGAAAGAGAAATTTCCTATGTAAAGGGAAACGGCCATTGCCTTGTCTTTTCGGAAATGAAAATGAAAGTTTAACTAATTGAAAATAAGTGATTTATTAAGTAAAATATTAACGAATTAAAGATGAAAAAGGAGTAATAAGAAAATGAGATTACGAACGGGCATATTGTTCCTACTGGGAATGTTGCTGCTATCGTCGGTCTGCCATGCGAGTGACGACCAAAAGGCAACGAGCTATCCGGCAGAGGCACTGGAACTACGGTTGAACCGCATCGCCAAGACGTATAAGGTAGAGGTTGCATTCGACGGGAAGAATATGAAAGCCATTAGTGTGCCTGCTGCGACCAAGCGCAATTCAGTAGAGGTGGATTTATCCAACAGTCTTTCAAACACCGATTATTCATATAAGAAAGTATCAGCGGAATCATATTCCGTATATCAGGACGATAATAAAAACAAGAAAAGTTCCGGAAAGGGAACTATCACGGGAACCGTACTGGATAAGGACGGATTTCCGATACCGGGAGCTACGGTGGTCATTGCTGGCAAGCAACACCGGTACGGCAACGGACATTAAGGGAAACTTCACACTGAAAGATGTGCCGGCACGTACCTATATGGTAGAAGTGAGCTGTATCTCGTATCAGAAAATGCGCATCAGCGACGTGAAAGTAGCAGGAGGAAGAACCACTCCGTTGGATGTAATCCTGCAAGATGAGACAGAGATGCTGAATGAAGTGGTGGTAACCGCTACCTATAACAAGGCATCTGCCAATGCGCTGTACTCAAGCAAAAGACAATGGTTGCTATGAGTGACGGTATAAGTGCCGATCTTGTGAAGAAAACCAGTGACAACAATATGGCGCAAGTGCTTCGCCGTGTGTCCGGTGTGACGATTGATAACGGCAAGTATGTAAATGTGCGTGGTATGGGCGAACGCTATAACAATGTGCAGTTGAACGGTGCATCCCTGCCAAGTACGGAGCCGAACCGCAGAAACTTTGCTTTCGATGTGATACCGAGTGGTTTGGTGGATAATGTGACTATTGCAAAGACCTTTACTCCCGACCTGCCGGGTGAATTTATCGGAGGATTGATAGAAGTACAAACCTTGGCGGTACCGAGTAAGAAGTTTTTCGTTATAAGTCTGGGTACAGGTATGAACACCCAGAGTACGGGAAAAGACTTCTTGAGCAACAAGCGTTTCAAATCCGACTGGCTGTTCGGTGAAATGAATGACCGCCAATGGTATGCCGGCAGAAGTGAAGACGAAGGTAAAATAGGCACGCAGAATGCTGCATTGAAAAATACTTTCGGAATGAAGAAATTCACAGCTATGCCGATACAGAACTACTCTCTTACCTTTGGTGCTCCTATCGAATTGGGTTACGGACACAAACTGGGGGTAGTGGCTGCTTTGACCTACCGTAATGAACAGACTACGGAAGAATATAAAGAGATGAATACCATAACTAAAGACAGTTTGAACGGACCGGGTAAACGCTATAAGTTTTTGACTTCTGTCGGTGCTGTGGCTAATATCGGTTGGGAAATTCAGAATCATAAGATTACCTGGCGAAACATGTTCAACAACCGTTTTCAACATACGAATCTTGAACGTTACATTTTTAAATATACTACAGCGTTTAATACCTATGAGCAGTATAGTGTCCCTTTGCGCAGCCAGCTCTGGCAAACCCAATTGGAAGGCGAGCATCGGTTGTTCAACGAAAATCTGATAGCGACATGGAATGCGTCTTATAATCAGGTTGGTCGTACCAATCCGGATGACCGTTACGCATTGGGAAATGTTCAAGGAGATGTGGAAGATGGCTTGGTTGATTGGAGCAGTACTGTTACCAGCAGCCAGTTCGGACTTGAAGACGGACACTTGATGTATAGTAACCTGAAAGAGAAGAAGAAAAGCATTGGCTTAAATCTGGAACATCCTTTTTGTAGTAAAGGGAAATAAGCAAACCATCAAGACCGGATATATGGGAACTTTTCCGGACCTCCAATTATGAACAGCAATATCTTCATGCTATGTTTGGCAACAAAGGAGAAGGATGGGACGCATGGAAAGAACTACAGGAATCACATCCGGAATTGGGAGAGTTGTATGACCGAAGAACTTCGCAAGTAAGGCAATTTATTATGCACCTTCCGGATTATCCGGATTAAATGAAGCCGATTACTACGAAGGAAACAAAACATACATGCGGCATATTTGATGGGCGAATTTACGTTCTTCCGTAAACTGCACTTAACGGCAGGTGTCCGTATGGAAGATGCCACTACTGAAGTGCAAACAACAATCGGAGCGGATAGAGTTGATAGTTTGGTTTCGGTAAAGAAAGCCGACTGGTTGCCTGCCGCTACTCTGGTGTATAACATCACGGATAACATCAATGCCCGCTTTGCCTACAGCCGCACCATCGCACGTCCGGACTTTAGAGAGCTTACCCCTTGTAACTATTATAATGTAGACGACCGTATAGAAGTGAAAAGCCGTGGAGGCTTGAAGCAATCCCATTCGGATAATTTCGACCTCCGTTTGGAGTGGTATCCACAGGCAGGTGAAGTAGTTTCGGTAAGTGCTTTTTATAAGAAATTCAAAGATCCTATTGAAATGGTGACGCGAGACGATGGATTTACGATATGTCCTGCACCCTTTTCAATATAGATGATGCCAGCGTAAAGGGTATTGAGATTAATCTTCGCAAGTCATTGGCCTTCATTGCTCCGGGTTCTTTCTTGAAGGATGTGTATGTCAGCGGAAACGCAACTTTTCTGAGTGGAGACGTTACATACAATCTTGAACGATTGCAAAACGCTGCTTCCGGGATTGATAGAGAAGTTAAAACGCAAGACCGCAGTCGCCCCTTGCAGGGATTGTCTCCATATACTGTGAATGCCGGATTGGCCTATCAGGGAAAAATACTCGGTGCAGCATTGAATTACGGGCGTAATGGACGTAAATTGCTGTTTGCCGGAGATTACGAAAAGTATGACCAATACGAAGCATCGAGAGACGTACTTGACTTGCAAATCTCTGCCCGTTTCCTGAAAGAAAAGTTGGAAGTGAAATTCAATGCCAGTGACCTCTTAAATCAGGACGTGATAGTGTACCGCAATTGCGGATATGAACCGGGTGTTGACCCGAATAACGATAAAGGATATGCTGATTTAACTTCAAATATGAATTATAATAGCGGAGATTGGGTGCTAAGCCGGATAAAAAAGGTATAAACCTGTCTCTGTCAGTTGGATATAAATTTTGATTTTCAGTGTTTATCAGTTTTATTTATTAACTTAAAAAGAAAAGTTATGAAAATTAATTTGAAAAGCCTTGTAGGTGTTTTTTAAGTGTAGCAGCTACAGCAGTGTCGGTTACTTCATGTAGCCAAAGTGAAGAGATGCTTCCCGTGGGTAATACCCGTGCAGCCAACGTGGTAACCGTATCCGGTGTTATCAATACCAATATGACTTGGAGTGCTTCAAATGAATATCATTTGAACGGTAAGGTTTATGTGTCTGGTGGCGCTACATTGACTATTCAGCCGGGTACGAAGATTGTAGGTCTGTACAATGATGTTCCGGCAAAAGCTTCTGCTTTAGTTATTACCCGTAATGGTAAAATTAACGCAGCAGGTACCGCTTCCAATCCCATTGTGATGACAGCAGAGTCTAATCATCAATATCCTGGTGGTTGGGGTGGTTTCGTTGTATTGGGTAATGCTCCTATCAACCAAACTAACAATCCAGTTATTGAAGGCATTGAATCAGATGAACTTCCTGCCGATGTAGATATTCATTATGGTGGTAGCAATGCTAACGATAACTCCGGTACGATTCAGTATGTACGTGTTGAATATGCCGGTGCTAACGTTTCACAGGACAATGAATTAAATTCATTTACTTTCGGTGGAGTAGGTGCAGGTACAACTTTTGACCACTGTCAGGCATACTACGGTGAAGACGATGCATTCGAATTTTTCGGTGGTACAATTAATGGTAAATATTTGGTATCTACCAGTACTCATGATGATGCATTTGACTTCGACTTTGGTTACAGGTAAACTTCAGTTCTTGGTAGCAACTGTAGATGCAAATAGTACTTATTATACTAAAGATCCCAATGGTATAGAATGCGATAACGACAGTAAAGGAACATCTTTAACTCCGTTCACTCACCCGACAATCAGTAACTTGACAATAGTTGGTACCGCTGATGGTAAGGTAGCAAAGTCTGCAATGTCTGATGGTAAATCCATGAAATCTTGTGCTAACTTCCGTAGAAATTGTCAGTTTACTTTAGCGAACAGTATTCTTTACGGATATCCTACCGGTATCTTGTGTGAAACATCTAACAGCTATGTTTTCAAAAACAATGTTGTAAATGGTGTTTCAACAAACTTCTCTGGAATTACTGCTGATGCTACTAATACTGCTGCTGCAAGTGTTGATGCTATTGGTTTGACTTCTCCATGGGGTGCATATAAAAGCCAAACAAATCTGCGACCTAATGCTGCTCCGGCACTTTCTGGTGCCGATTTTGGTGGTTTGGATTCTTGGTTTACTGTTACTTCTTACAAAGGTGCAATTCCCCCGACCACTGGAGGTGCAAACTGGATGATGCAAGGAACTTGGGTGAAATAATAATTAAGTAAAAAGTTGAGCCGTGAATGGATTTTAAGTCTGTTTACGGCTCTATTTATTGATTGGAAATGAAGAAAAATATATATTTAATATTATTTGTATTTTCACTGCTTTTTGTCAGCTGCGATACTGAAGGTGATTTTATAGAACATGGTTATACCAACTATCGAATAACAGTCATGTATCCGGACCATTTTGCTGACTTTAACAATCTGTCGGTTACTATTGACGGAGAAGATATAAAAGATGGAATCTTTAAGGAAAAGAAGAAAGAATAGGTATATTGGCAATATCCTATCTGGATTATGTACCATTTCAGCAAAAGGTTAACTTGCAACCGAATGAAACGTTACAAATATTATTATTACCTGGAAAAGAAATTGAACTATATGAAGAAGAAAAGTATATCACTTTTAATGGTAGTTTTATATTGAATAGCGGGTATACTGTAAAAATAAACGGTCAGGAACTTATACAAGGTCTTAATTATATTAGTAAGGAAAAAGCAGTGGGAAATCTTGAATTTTATAAGGAAGGAGAAGATGAACCGATAGCTACGATATCTGATATATCTATTGAAGCTGATTCCACTCTGAATTTAATGCAATTATCTGATACGGAATTTATAGAAGTACCAAAAAAGACGATGAACCTGATCCGCTATCCAATAAAATATTGAAAGCACGTTTTCTTTATTTGGGCGATGACATGCTTACAATGGATAAAGTTCAAGTAGACTTTATATCAATGATGATTGGTGCTGGATGTTCTTCCCTGAACGTATAGGTACTATAACGTTAGAAAAGGGAGAAATGTCTGAATATATCGAATTGGATTATTCATTTAGAGATCCTGATGCTTATGGTAGTTGTACTAGTGAAGGTTATGGATATTCATTCTATTATGATGTTATAGATCCCGAAACTAATATCACGATAGTGGACCACAATTTTATTCAGCAATTTTGGGTGCTAATGATATGATATCCAAGTATAGACTATATGTCTTGGACATATAAGAAAGCTACATTTATTTTGAAAGATGGCGGCAATGCCTGCGATTTTCAGAAAGGATTAGGTATACCTTGGAATTAATAACTTTGTTGAAGCCCTCTGACAAAAGCAATTTCAGACATGTGCTAAATGTCAGAGGTGCTTTTCTTGATAATGAATATTCACTAATTGAAAAGTAAGAATAATGAAACACACCCTAAAAGGTTGGCTGGTAGACAATGCTGTCACCGTAGACAACAAAGAAGATAAAATCCTGATGCTGGAATCAGCCGGAAGCCTTACGCTGGAGGATATACTTAGCGCAATGAAGAAAGAAGACACAGGTCTTCGTGAAGAAACCATTGAGCACGCAGTGAAGCTATATCACCGTGTGTTGTCAGACTTGATACTGAGCGGCTATTCGGTGAATACCGGACTTTTCCGAGCCGTACCCCAATTCCGTGGTGTAGTAGACGGCGGACAGTGGGATCAAAAAAAGAATTCAATCTACGTCTCCTTTACCCAGGACAAGGACTTGCGCGAAGCTATTGCGCAGACTTCAGTCAACATCTTGGGAGAGAAACGGGACGCCATGTATATAATAGGTGGCGAAGATGCCGCCACCCGTGCCACGGGCGGCATGGCAACCGCCGGACGCAACTACACCCTGAACGGACGCTTGATAAAAGTCGTTGGTGAACATGAATCGGTAGGTATCACCCTGACTGATGCTTCCGGCAAGGTCAGCAAGCTGCCTAATGATATGCTGGTGGTGAACAACCCCTCGCAACTCATTATCTTGCTTCCCTCCGATTTAACGGACGGTCACTACACGCTGACGGTCACTACGCAATACAGTGGTACAAATACATTGCTGAAAACTCCGCGTAGTACGAGCAAAGTGATTACCATCGGGCAAAGTGGTGGTTCTGAAGGTAGAAATACCAGTGATGGAAACTTGGATGAGAATCCTTTAGGATAAAGCCTCTTATCCGGCCTTTTTAGACAGAGCTGTCTAAGGAGATTAGATAGGGCTATCTAAAGCTCTTCGATAAAGCGGTTTCAGACATCAAAACAAATGCTTTCTTTCATTGAATAATTTGAAATAATAAAAGAATGATAGACATTATAGCAAATATAGCTTCTATTCTGGGTTTTACCATGCAGATGAATGATAAGTTCTTTGCGCATGGAATGAATAAAGAGCAGGCGGACAATGAAATGCTGCTGTTGTTTCTGAAGCAATTGTCCGTCAAATCCAAAGCAATAAAAGAGATACATCAGAAGTATCATTCGTTGAGTAATGATTTTCGCCTTGTAGCTGTTTTCCTGACTAATCCCGTCATCTACGAGAAAATAGTGACCAACCGGAGCCGGGCATTAAAAATGCACTGAAAGAATCCCTGCAAACGCCGTCGGCACGTATCGCTCAAACACAACTTTCTGCCCAGTTGCGTCCCTGCTTTGAAAATCTGTTGGTGAGCATAAAGGACGAATCCCACTTGTCTGTGGAGTTTTCCGGGATAAATGATTGCGAGATGAAAGCCATATTGCGGGAAAATACTTAATGCACAGAAAGAAATCTTCCAGTTGCACCAACAATTCTGTGGAATAATGAAAACCATCGGCAGTTATCCTCTCGGTAACTGGGGCGACAGTGAGTTTGACTTTATCAAAACGAACCAACGGGTATTTATCTCGATTTCTATAGCATCATTGATTATGCGGATATCATCCTGATGGGATATTTGGATATCTACCATTGTGCATTGAACCTCAAATAACGGATTGTATGGAAAATGGTATTGAAGAAATATTGAAAGAACATGAGGCACTGTGCAGCCGGGTATTTCATCTTCTGAATACAGGTAATCCGCAAACTAAGGATATAGAACTTATCATACCTAAAGTGCAAGAACTGTTCGGAATGCTGGAAGCCGTCAATACCAAACAAATCACTGCACAGCAATATAACGGCTTGCTGAATGTGATGAGTGAATGGAACGCTATTTTCAGCTATTTCAATATTAATATGGTTCCGTGCCGTTTACGGCCTTTCTTATGGAACTCTCCAAAGGTAGCTGTGAAAAGAATACCCCGGCAATGTATCGAGGGGATAGTGGTAAGCACGAAAATGCAAAAGACGGCTGTCATAGAGGTGGAACGTACGAAAAAGCATCCGAAGTATGGGAAAACAGTACAATATACGAAAAGTATAAAATACATGATCCCCTGGAGGAATGTAGTGTAGGAGACCGGGTGCTTGCTCATGAAACCAGACATTTCAGCAAGACTAAATATTTTAGATTTTACAGAAAACTGTATTGAGACGGTAAAAAAAAGAGTAGGTATTTCAGAATTAATATTGGATATATCACTATATGGAAAGCAAATGCATTAACAATTAAAGACTATTGATTATGAGAAGACTAACCGTACTGCTGTTCCCTGCTTGTCTATTCTCTTGTCAAAACGATGATAATGAGAAAGAGACACGACCTGAAGAGAAAGAAAGCGTATTCAGGTTTATTGATAAAGCTAATATCACAAATACGGACACTTATGAGAAGGCCGAATTTTGTTTAAGAATATACTATCCGAAGGGGGACTATACCAAATTTATAAATGACTTTATATATGCGGATAATATCCCTGATACTTTGGATTACACAGTGCCGGAACTGTATGAAGGATGTATCTATGAGTATCGTGTCTTTTGAGTAACAAATCGTGGATGCACCCAAGAAGTCAAAGGAATATCGATTTGCGGAGGTCAGAGTGGAGCATTCATGTGATTCCGTGTATTTTGAATATCCTAAGGATACGATAAATGCAATTGAGGCATTGGAAATAAGCAGACCATGAAATTTTATGTGTTAACAATAATAAAATGACATATATAGTAACACGTAAGGAATAGAAACCAAGAAGAAAATCCACTGGGATAACCTTTTTAATGACTTTAAGGCAGAGCTGTCTATCGTCATTGGAGAAATAGCTCTGGCCTTGAAAAACAATCGCTCTTTGACAGAATGGGACATATACGGAAATAAAGATAACCCCTTGACCGTTTGTGTATTTGCATAAATAGCATTACCTTTGCAGACAACAATAGAGAAAGGAGGCAATAATGGCAAGACCGATAAAAGAAACCCCCGATACTCTTCGGGGAGGATGCACGGAGATTTGAAGCGCGGATGAAAAATCCACCGAAAGAGACTCCGGAAAAGCTGGAAGAGATAAAACGGGATTATAAGTACATCATGAGCATTTTTAAAGAAGAAACTGATGGCAGAAATAAATAATCCAGAGTTTGGTGTTCGCCGTTTGGATGAACACGAGAGAATAGAATCGTTCGATTGCGGAGACGCGGATTTGAACGATTTTATTATGAATGAATCTTTCATTTATAGAAATGAACTGCTTGCTGTTAGTTATGTAGTGGAAGATGCCTTTGGCAAAGTTTTGGCATATTTCAGTCTGGCAAATGATAAAATTTCTCTTTCGGAATTTGAGAACAAGACGGAATTTAATCGCTTTCGGAAAAAACGCTTTGTTAACGAGAAGCGTCTGAAAAGTTATCCAGCAGTGAAAATCTGCCGCTTTGGGGTAGATGTTTCGACACATAATTTGCACTTGGGCAGCAAATTGCTTAATTTCATTAAAGGCTATTTCGTTATTAACAATAAGACCGGATGTAGGTTCATTACAGTTGATGCCTATATTGATGCAGTACCTTTCTATCTGAAGAATAATTTTTTAGAGTTGACATCAAGTGATGAGGATGCCTCTCATACAAGGTTATTATATTATGATTTGAAAATGATGGTTTAAACGATCACTCAGACATATTTTTTATTTCCGTCCCGCTAACCAAAGTCTTTCGTTGGTTAGCGGGACGGTTTCGGTTTTGTCCCACTCTGTCTGAAATGGATATAATTTTAATCAATAATAAAAATGCTTATGGCAACAATTAGAAACAAAGAAATCAGTAAAACAGGCGGTGTATGCCTGTCATTCGTAGCTGTACTGGCAATAGCGGCAGCAACTTTATTTACCAGTGGAAAACCGGTTGAGGAGTTATCCGAAAATGCCGCTGTGGGTCGTAAATCGGTGATTACTGCCGCCGGAGCCACATTGCCGTTACCTTTCTACAGCGAGGCGTTCAAGATGTACTGGGAGAAGAACGACATCCCTGTTACTTATGCCGGTATCGGTACGGAACGCGGATTCAGAAGCCTGAAGAATCAACAGATAGACTTTGCAGGTGTGGACGTTCCACCTACCAAAGCGGAACTGGACAGTCTGCCGGTAAAAAATCTATCCTTGTACCTACGTGCATGGGGGCAGTGACTATCGCCTATAACCTGGAAGGTGTGGATAACCTGCGCCTGACGGGAGAGCTGATAGCAGATATCTATATGGGTAAGATATTGAAATGGAATGATGCAAGGATTGCGGCAGTGAACTCCGGCAAGCAATTGCCCGACAAGGAAATCTATCCCGTTTTCCGTCTGGACGGTAGCGGAACAACTTATATCTTCAGTGACTACCTGACGAAAGTGAGTACGGACTGGAAGGCCAAGATTGGCACGGGAAAAGCCTTGACCTTTCCACGTGGAGTAGCGGCTACGGGAAATACGGGCGTGGCCGGACTGGTAGGTAAAGTTCCGGGTGCTATCGGATACGTGGCTTCGGAATATGCAGCCAGCTTCAATACGCAGAGTGCATGGCTGAAAAACGCTGCCGGAAACTTTGTGCAGCCCACTTCGGAAAGCGTTACCGCTGCCGCAAGCGTGGGGGATGCTACGGGCATGATTACCGATTCAGAGGTTGCCGACGCTTATCCTATCAGTTGCTTCACATGGGTGGTACTTTATAAGGAGCAGAACTATGCTGGGCGTAGTCGCAGTGAAGCGGAAGAAATCGTGAAGCTGCTGGAATGGCTGATCAGCCCGGAAGCTCAGACTATCACTACCCAGGTGCAATGTTCACCGCTGCCGGAAAAGGCTGTGGAATATGCCAAGAACATGTTGAAGGAGGTGACATACGACGGAAAAGCATTGAGAAAGTAATATAAGAATACGTTCGTACTTAACAAGGAGGGACACAGCGTGATAACAAAAACAATGTCCACATCGGAGAAAAGAAAGGGGATGCAGACTGATATGCCGGAACTGCAAGCCATGATATCACAACGAATCCAAGAACAGAACTACCGGGAAGTGCTGAAAGGAGTGACAGCCTTCCCATGGTGTACGGATGATCCGTGCGTCTTTCGGACCGCTGCGGGTAACTTGTGGATAGCGGTAGGGCATGTGAACCGGAAATCGGAAGTACCCAAGTTCAGTTATAAGAACTTCCTCTGCGCCTATCTGCTGGGTAATGCAGAAGATGAGGTGGCTGCTTATCTGGACTTGCAGGCTGCCGCTTGGAAGGGGTGGAACTGGTGATGTTCTCCTCCCATGCGGATGGTCTGTCCGCTTTGTACGGAGATGGGAGAGCGAATGACCGGGATTTGTTGTACCGTTTCTTTGGACGAAACTACGTTTTTGCTGTCGGCTTCCGGCAAAAGGAAGAGAAGGAGCAGGCATCGGCTGGTGATAAGATATTCATTGCCTCCGTGGATGCGGTTGGATTCGGGAAATTGATAAGGACGGCAAACTGGCGGTCATCAATAAGATAATGAGCTATGAACAGTTTTTTGATGACGAGGACTTGAAACCGATGTGGGGGAGCGCTTGCCGTGAAACTGTTCATCTTGAAATGTAACGGTTATCGGGAATCGGCCAAAGACCGGAAAGCATTGGACATTTTGCTTCATGGCATGATGAAACTGTGCAAATCAATGGAGTTGATTGCCGGATTGGATGACCAGAAACGGAAACATCCGGAAAGTGCCGGGATAAACCCGCAGATGGCTCTGCTGAAGAATGAGGCGATGGTAAAGGTGCATAACGGTATGGATGAAAAGGTAAAAAGCAACTTGCCGCTACTGGAATGGGCCGTCAATCACTTACCGGCTAAGTTGCTTCAGGAGTTTGGTACGTTCGTTGAATCGGTGCCCCAAATAAAGGAGCCTACGGCTTACGATAATCTAATGTCGCTGGAGAGTGTGCTGAAAGAAATGGACCGTCTATTCAAAAAGGCAGCGGAGGAAGAGAATTTGTCTTTAACTAAAAACAGCATGACAGATGGGTAAACAAGAAACGAAACCGGATAAGAAGCCCATGCGGATGGTAACATCCAAGATGAGCATTGAAGAAACTATTGAGGTGCTTCGCGAGGATCTTAAGACTAATGTACGTTCCAAAGCATGGAGAAAGCATATCCTGCTGAATCCGAAGGTGGAGGGAATGGCCAGATTCCCGTCCGGGGTTGATTCTGTTTTAATCAACACTCCTGTAATGGAATGGGGAGTGAGATTCTATGTTCTCAGCAAGCAGGAATGGAAGCAGCAGACTATAGATAGATGCGGCCAGTTCTATTGCCTGGTACCATCGAATGCCGGTTTCCATGTTTATCTCTTTGTCACGATGGATACGGGTGAGAATGCTGTTTTTGTTTTCCCTCCCCATTTTTTTATACGTTACCGTGAACGGTACTGGGGAAAACACAGTACGCTGTCCGGAAAGATTTTGAGAAAGACTTATTTGAAGGATAACCTCGTGATGCGCTACGGCCTGCAACCGGGCAGCGAGGAACGGGTGGCTGGAGCACGGATATACGGCGCATCCTCCCATGGCGTTGCGCTGGGGATTGTGTTAAATGACGAAGCGTATCTCTTCAAGACATTCATCACCTACGCAATGACGAAAGGGGAACAGATACCGCTGTACATGCAAGAGAATTTGAGCATGGAAAGGGCGCAGGTGGAGTATTATAATACCGGCAGGCTGGCTGACTTGGTGGAACTGGAAGAACGCGACAGGGAACGAAGGGAAATGCTGATGGCCGAGGAAAGGCGGCGTGAGGAAGAGGAAAACGTAGAGCGGCTGAGCCGGGGGAGGCTTACTTCTATGTGGAGGGGCCATTGACTCTTATAATGCCTGACGAAGAAATGCAGGAAGAAAATACCGGATTCTGGCAACGAGGAACTACCATGTTCTGCGACTCCAAACTGATTGAAGAATCGCAACGGAGATGCGCGAGCTGGCATCGGTTGAAGCCCGGATGCAGGAACTAAAGAATATACCCCAAAAAAGCGGAAGAGAAAAAGGCGTTTTTAAAGATTGTTTGGCCGTTATTTCTGAACAATCCTTGTTGATTGACAGAGATTGGCCAATGTAAGTTTAAACTAAAAAAGATTGTGATGACAAGAGAAGAAATAATCTTTTGCCGGAAAGCGCTTGTTGCTTTTCTCTTTATGGTGGCTGCCATGTGTCTGAGTATGCTTACGTCCTGCTCCAATGAGGACGAGATGTTTGACAGGGGAGACTACAGAGGTACTGCCTTCGGTGTTTAGTGAGGATAGAACATTGTACACCGATACGGAGTATCTGATTAGTAAGCCTGTGTTTGTGACCAACGGCGCCACGCTGACCATACAACGCGGCGCATTGCTGAAAGCTCTTCCCGCATCGGGTCAAGGGAAAGCGGCGATTGTCATTACAAAGGGGTGTAAGATTGTTGCCAACGGTACGGAGGATGCTCCTATCGTGATGACGGCATTGATCAAAGAACCGGGTAGTTGGGACGGTGTGATTGTGTTGGGGAAGGCTCCTGTCAGTTATGAGTATGAGACTTTATATTGTGGAACTGTTGCTACGGATATTTCTTATGGAGGTTCTGAGGGGAATGATGATTCCGGTTCCCTACAGTTTGTCCGGGTGGAGTACGCCGGTGCCGCCGGCGGGGCAGTGACCTTTGACGGTGTGGGCCGGGGAACTACGATAGACCATTGTCAAAGTTACTGTAGCGGTGGCGACGGGTTTATGTTCAACGGAGGGACGGTGAATGCCCGGTATCTGATTAGTACGGGTGCCAGCCAGAACGGATTGTGCTTCAATGAAGGATATACGGGGAAATTGCAGTATGTGATGGCTACTGCACCTATTCGGAAGAGTGTGTGGAGCGTGGTTAGCTGCAATGGGACGAGGGAAATTGGAAGTTCCGTCTTTCTATACACATCCGGTGATTGCGAACCTGTCTACGGCGCATGATAATAAATCTCATGGCCGACGGTATCCGATTGCGGTTTCCGCATATAGCCGGCTGACACTGGTGAACAGCAGTACCCGCGAGGCTGTGGCAGATGATGACATTCCTGTCCAACTGATTGGTGGCCAACCGGGAGCGTTGCCGGGTATCGATTATATCTGATTAACGCTACGCGTGAAGTGAGTTCCTGACCCCTGACAGGTTTGTGCTGGATACCTTTTTTGAACGGACGGATTATGAGGGGCCGTGGCTCCGGATGTGATGAAGGACAGGGATTGGACTAAGGCCGGATGGGTGAGGCAGGGCAAGAAACCATGAATTACAAATTAATAAATTATTTAAACCATAAATGATTCAATACAACGGAATAACCTTGCTGCGGGACGAGGACAGAACCCCGATGCAAGTAAACATCGACCTGCGGGTGCATGGTACAGAACTGGATGCCTTCATGCGTGCCCACGGGCTTTACCGCGCAGGAACAGAGCGAGATGCTCCGTTCAGTGACGGGTGAGGACATCTCTCCGACTTATGTGGCGGGTGGAAAGGTGCAACAACATGTGCGCTATCTGCCGGAAATGAAAAGACAAATAGAGACAGAAACGGACAGGCTGTTCGTAAGCCCGCGTACAAGGCCTGTGAGTGTGATAAGGAAAGAGTTTCCGGATTTGCTGCTGCACCGCATCGTGCGTGTGCTGACACCCATTCCCCGGACGAAGGCGGCAACGCCGAAAGCCTTCGAGCGGTATTGCGGACGGGACACCTTCTGGGTGCGGTTCAAGATGCAGGGCATGATGAACGTCACCTGGTGCGTATTCTTCACAATCCATGACGAGGGAATCGTACTGGTGAGGCACCTTGCCGGAGCAGGAGAAAACGATGAAGACTTATGAACTGCCGGATAGTCATAGCGGTGTTGTCCGTCTGTATCTTCTTGAGCTTTTTCGTTACCCCTTGTATGCATAGGGGCAGTGCACAGGGCAGAAAAGCGTATGAGGACGAGGAATAGAACAAAACGGTTGGGAGAATGGGATTGAAACTTAAAATATTCATAGGTTATGCCATGCTGATACTTCTGTTGGGATTCATTATTTACCTGTTCCGCGGGGAGCGTATGAAACGGGATGAACTGAAGTGGGAAATGAAAGAACTGGGCATAATACGCGACCTTACGCGCAAAACTTACGGTCATCTGCTGGAACTGGCGTCGCAAGGCGAAGTGGTGAGCACCTGGAGCGAAAGCGACTTACGGCTATACCGTGAGAGAAGAGAAAAGACGTGCGGTGTCCTGAAGGAACTGCAGCAGTTTGTACATACGCCGGAACAGCAGGAACGCATAGACTCGCTGTGCCTGCTGCTTGAGCAGAAAGAGATGCTCCTGTCAGCGGCCATGAGCACGTTTGACGAACTGGAAAACATCGGCGAGACGGTGGGCGAAAAAAGTGCCGGCTATCGTCAGGCAGGTGCGCAGGCAGCCGACAAGGAATATCCTCGCCCCTGCCGTGAAGGAAGCTTATGCCGGGACAGCAACCACCGGGGAAGAACAGCCGGAGAAGAAGAAAAGTTTTCTGAAGAAAGTTTTCGGCGGAAAAGAGAAAAAATCCGCTTACCGACAACAACGGGAGCAGCAACGGGCGGCATCGGAAAAAGTGCCGTCGTCCACCACTCGAAACAGCGGGAACAATGCCGCTGTCCATCTTCTCCATGCGTTGAGCCGCGAAGTGACTGAAAAGCAGAAGGAACAGCGGGAAAAGCTGTCGGCCCAGATGGACAGCCTGCACTTGAGTAGCCGGGCGCTGAACAAGAGGCTGAACGGGCTGGTCGGTGATTTTGACAAGGTGGCGGGTGAGCGGTTGGAAACGAGATACAATGCCATTGCGGCAGACCGGGAGAAATCGTACAATACGGCGGCGACGCTTGCCCTTTTCGTATTCCTGCTTGCCATCGTGCTATATACCCTGCTGCACCGCGACGTGAACAGGTGTCTCCGGTACCGCAGGGAACTGGAATCTTCCGACCTGAAAAACAAGGAACTGCTGCAATCCAGAAAAAAAACATGATGCTGACCATTGCCCATGACCTGCGTGCGCCGCTGACAGCCATCAAAGGGTATGCAGAGCTGTTGCCCGGAGAAGTGGACGAAAAGCGGAAGGATGAGTATGCGGTGCATATCGTCCGCTCGTCCGACTATATGATAGGACTCGTGAACTCCTTGATTGAATTTTATCTGCTGGATGCAGGCAAGGGGAAAATGAACGTGACGGTTTTCCGTCCGCTGTCACTTTTCGATGAGATAGTGAAGCTGCATACACCGTCGGTCAGAAAGGAAGGGCTTACACTCTGTACGGATTTTGAGGGACTTGACACCGTGGTGGAAGGAGACCGCCCGCGTATCATGCAGATAGCCAACAACCTGCTTTCCAACGCCATAAAATTCACCCGGAAGGGGAAAATCAGTCTGCAGGCGGCATACGGGCAGGGAGAGCTGCGCTTCAGCGTGCAGGACACCGGACCGGGCATGACGGAGGATGAACAGAAGAGGATATTTAGGGCCTTCGCGCGTCTGGACAATGCAAGGTACCTGCCCGGCTTCGGCCTTGGCTAGCCATTGTCTCCCGTCTGACGGAACTGCTGGGCGGGCGCATCACGGTGGAGAGCCCTTACGGGACGGGCAGCCTGTTTAGGTGGCCCTCCCCTGTCGGAAGTGGCGAAGCATGGGGAGGATGGAGAAAACGGGTATGCGGAGGACTACGGACTGGAAGGAACATACGTGCTGGTTATAGATGATGACCGGATACAACTGGATATAACCCGCAGGATGCTTGTGCGGAACAAGGTGCGGTGCGAATGCTGCCGGACGGTGCGGGAACTGATGGCGGCACTGAGGGAAAGAACATACGACCTGCTTCTGTCGGACATACAGATGCCGGACATGGACGGTTACAGGATACTTGATCTGCTGCGTTCCTCGAACATGGAGAACGCGCGTACGATACCCGTGCTGGCAGTTACGGCCTGCGCCGACGATGAAGAACATTATATTTCCTTCGGGTTTGCGGGCTGCCTGCGGAAGCCGTTCTCGATGGACGAACTGATAAGCGCCGTAAGCCGTATGGTGGTAAAAACGGGGAAGAAAGAACCCGATTTCTCGTTCATCCTTTCGGGGAAAAGGACAAAGGAAGGATGCTGGATATTTTTATACGGGAAACGGAAGAGCATCCATACACTGGAAAATGCGCTTTGCGGGCATGACAGGGATACGATACACAAGGTGCTGCACAAGAACCTTCCCTTATGGGAAACGGTGCGGATGAACTTTCCGATGGCCCGCCTGCGCGGTCTGGTGACACACACGGCGGCTGTGTGGGAGGAAAGGCAATATATGGAAGTCGGGGAGATAATCCATGCAGCGGAAAAGCTGGCGGAGTCGGCAAGAAAAATCAGGGAGAGTATAGATGAAGAGCATACTGATTATAGAGGATGACATCGTTTTCAGCCGTACCATAAGCAATTGGCTGGTGAAACAGGGCATGAAGACACAGTGCGTGGCGACCATAGCGGAGGCGCGCAGGGCGATTGCGGGGAAGCCGTTCAGTCTGATACTGGCCGACATGCGTCTGCCGGATGACAACAGCCTGTCCCTACTGGAATGGATGAGGGAAAGGCGGTGCACGGTCCCGGTCATCATCATGACCAACTACGGGGAAGTGGAGAATGCGGTGACAGCTATTAAGCTGGGTGCCACGGACTATCTGCGCAAACCCGTGCAGCCTGACATCCTGCTAGAGCTTATCGTCGGAATAAAGGAGGGAGACAGCGGCAAGCCGTCCTTCTACCGTGGCGAAAGCGCGAAGGCTCAGGAGATGTACAGGCAGATAGAACTGATAGCGTGCGCCGACATTTCGGTATTGCTGCGGGGGGCGTCGGGCACGGGGAAGGAACATGTGGCGCACGAGATACATGAACGAAGCCACAGATGGAACAAGCCGTATGTTCCCGTTGATTGCGGGACGGTTCCGGAAGAGCTGGCGGCATCGGAGTTCTTCGGACATCTGAAGGGGGCGTTTACGGGTGCGGAGAGCGACAAGGCGGGACTGTTTCGGACGGCTGACGGGGTACGCTGTTTCTGGACGAAATAGGAAACCCTCGTACCGGACACAAGTGATGCTGCTGAGGGCGTTGCAAGAAAAACGGTATAGGCCGCTGGGGACACGAGGGAGTACCCGTTTGACATACGGCTGGTGGCCGCCACGAATGAGAATCTTGAGAAGGCCATTGCAGAGGGACGTTTCAGGGAGGATTTATTTCACCGGCTGAATGAATTTACCATACGCCTGCCGTTGTTGGCGGAATGCAGGGAGGACATACTGCCGCTTGCGGACTTCTTTCTTGAAGAGGCCAATGCCGAGCTGGGCAAAAGGACAGGTGGTTTCGACAGGGGAGGCCCGGAGCAGGCTGGCTGCCTATCAGTGGCCGGGGAATATGAGGGAGATGAAGAATACGGTAAGGGGTGCCGTACTGCTTACGCCCGACGGAGAACGGATAGCCGCTGGAAGTCTGGCTTTTTCCGTTCGGGAAGCGGACGGGGCGGATGCGTCAGAGACGCTTGCGCTGAATGATGCGCAAAAAGAGAAGGAATGCATCATGCGGGCATTGGAAGAGACCGGAGGCAACCGTAAAGGAGGCGGCAAGGCTGCTGGGAATATCAAAGGAGCACACTTTATGAGAAATTACGGAAGTACGGCTTTCAATAACCGCGTGTCCGGCTTCCGTACACGTGTCCGGCTTTTACACGACACATTGATATATACATGTTCTTTTGGAAAATTTACAAGTGGTTGTAATACAGTAGATTGTCTTTGATACTACCAACTAAATTCGTACGATGGTATCTTTCTTGCCCTTCTATGGCATGTAAATGAAACAAATACAATTATTGCCATGAAAATCTTGAAAGATACTGTCTTGTTCGGATTGTTCGCCTCTTATGCGGACGGAGTCCGCAACGGTGAGGAGAAGCTGTCTGCCGCCTATGATGATTTTGCCACGTTGCTGGCTACGCTCCCGACAGACGGGACAAACATCTGTGCACAGCTGCGCAGGCTGTTCTACACGAAAATAGAGTTGAGGGGGATTCAGGAGACTGTTTCCACAAATGGCATGGAAAGGCACGTTCTGTTCGATGTTTACATCGGCAAGGCACTTGCGTTGCTGGATGCGGAGGAACAGATGATGAAAGAGGTACTCCGGCATGGTGGAACGGAGGCAATGGGATTGAAGGAAGAGGCGGTATGCAGGAACGGGAAGAAGGGTTCTGTAACGCTGACGTGGAACGGCACGGACAGCGACTTGATAGAACTGGTGGCGGCGTTGATGGCTGTCGGAGTGATAGGAACAGCGGAAGGTAGGGAGCTGAAAGTGGTGGATGTGATACGGGTGTTCGAGGAAGTTTTTCACTTGAAAATCAATGCCCTATATACCAAGCGTGGAAAGGTGTTTGACCGTTGTACGGACACCACTCCGTTCATCGACTCCCTGCGCAGGAGCTACAACCGGATGCTTGACGCACGGCTGGCGTAAAGGTTGCACGCCAACAGCCGCCAACGGACGACTTGTATGTGTTCGGTATTGCGGATTGGCAGGCGAATGGTTTTTTTGCCGTCGGTTATTCACATCTAAAAAACAAGGTTATGTCAATCTTGAATGATATTTGGAACCGTATCGTCCGGAGAACGGACCGGCAGAAAGTGACAGCAACGGAAGCTGCCGGAACAGAAAAACGGGTGTATGTCGTGGCCACCGAAGAGGGGGTGATGCTGTTCTCGGACACTCCGAAAGGAATGAAGGCACGTAACAGTTATCTGCAACATCTGGCCGACGGCTTCTTCAACGTGGCCAAAGTATCTGAAACTCTGCGGATATACGAGATAGACCTGCCTACCAAACGGGTAGCGGAACTGGCAGACAACTGTATCGAAAAGTTGTCCAAAGCGGATTTGCGGAGTACGGACGCACAATTGCGCAGGTCGGTGGTGAGCTTCACTCCCGACAAGTTTGCGGACAGGAGTGTATTGGACGGTGGTGTGTGCTGGGCAAAGTTTGACCTGCGGCCCGATTTCCATAATTTTGACCGGCTGACAAGGGAGTTTGGGCTGGGCATCTCGCCGCGGAACTATGATGTGGCGGCATTGCTGTACATTTCGGAAAACGGGTACGCCGGGATTGTTGCGGCAGACAAGGTACATCCTTTCAGCTATGAGTATGAGTTCAGGGAACTGGCGGAGAAACTGGAAGACAGCATGAAGGCACGGATGAACGCGCCTCTGTCGGCACACGACTTCGGCTATGCGGCCTTGCAGAAAGAGGCAAGGAGATGGCGGCGGACTTGTTGCAATCGGAGTTCCATGCCAAGGATGGGGAGTTCAGGCTGGGCGCACGGATAAGCTGGATTGAAAGGATGGAAACGTTACATCCGATGTCGCGTCCACATTCGGAAGAGGTGAAGACCGGCAAGTTACCGGAGACATACCGCAGGCAGGAAACACCGAGACAAAAGCCTTCTGACAGACAACGGCAGGCGAGGCACGTCGCCCCCATTGCTCCGCAAAAGAAAGAGAAGAAACAATTCATCCTATAGAATTTATGGAAAAAAAGAAAATGCAGGCGGTGGAAAGCGGTAGCCTGTACATGACACTGGACGCTTTTACAAACCCGTGTATCTGAGTATACGCGGGCAGGGGGAAGATGGATTCTCTCGTTACATCGGCAACAACGTGAGGTTTCATACGGCGGGACGGAGATTTGTTCCCGACCACTGAATGTTCCGTTTCGATTTCAGGGACAAAAGTCTGATTCCTCCCATACTCGGTACGGACAATGCGGATTATCTAGAACGGCTGTGTCCGGTGCTGGAACGGGAAAGGATTCATCCTTCGGGTGTGGTAAGACTGAGGGATGCGGCATTCTGCGAGGAAAGGGGGATTGCGCATCTGTCATCATCGGCAGAACATATGACCTTGCTGGAAAACGAAGATTACAGGCGTCTGGGACACCGTTTCGGAATGGACGGGGATGTGATACGCAACGGGCTGGCGGCTTTCCCCACCTGCATGGTGGTGGAATACGAGGGGAAGGTATTGCTGTTTGACAAGACAGACAGTGGGGACAAGGATGCTGGATGCGTTTCTGAGCAGATTTGGCCGAACGTTTTTTTGACGGAAAGCGGAAATCCGGGGAGTCTGAGATTTTATGAAGTGGCTCCGCTGGATGCTGCATACCGGGCTAAAATCGGTGACGGACAGACGGTTTCTTCGGATATGGTGAGATACGGGATTTGTGTGGCATGTTGCGACATGGCACCTACGCTGAGGAACTTTCAACAAGCTGAGAAATCTGCAACGGCAGCCTATACCGCTGACCGGAGAGCAGGAGCAGATAGTCTCGTCACTGGTGGTACAACCGGATAATGCGATTCCCGAACGTGGAAATGAGGGCGCGGATTCCGGTAAAAGAAAAGGACAAGGAATGAACATTTAAATTTTTGGCGGATGGAAAAAGAGAATACGAACGGCGGCAGTGTGTATGTCACAGTGGACGGACATTTCAAACCAGTGCATGTCAGCATGAAAGGTACGGGCGAGGAAGGTTTTCAGGAGTTCATGCAGGAAGATGTGGAAAAGGCACTGAAGGAAACGGAAATGCCTGTTATAGGCATGATGTACTATAACGTGCCTGATATGGGGATTGTACCGCATTTGTGGGAAGGGAACAATGATGATTATCTGCAAAGGTTGGAAAAGGCGATGGACGGACATGGAATCAAACTGCATAGATACCTGCGTCTGTCAGAGGTGGTGTATTGCCTGTGAAAAGACATGGATCCGCTGTCAAGGGACGAGAATTATATCCAGCGGCTTACACCGGAGATGTGGGGGAGATAAAGGCTGCGTCGCCCGAAGTGACAGCGGATATGCTGGATGATTTGAAGCATGGGAACACGTATTATACGGGTGTTGAAACGGACAAAGGGGGGTGCTGATATTCAGCAGGGACATAATCGGAGAGGGCCAATTTAGTGATTACATGTATAAATACATAGAGAATGATTTCTTTGCCTCGGACGTTTGTGTTGAAATCCCTGGCTGTCCATGAATTGAGGGATGGCCCTCGCTGATGGAAGGGAAACTGAACCGTTGTCATAACCGTTTCGGCTGGTGGGGAGACGGGGGAAACGATAAGGCGGGCATTCCAGGACAGGTCGGTACTGAAAAACGTAACAGACAGTGAGACTTATGACTTTACCCCCCACATGGGAGAACTATTACAGGTTGACTGATGCAGGCAAGGGGCTAGGACTGACGCGGAGCCAACATAATTATGACCGGATGACACTGCTATATATCATGGACAAAGGTTATCCGAGAGACGGGCTGACAGATGAATATCCGGACGAGTTCAGTTTCCATGAAAAATTTGAAAAAGATAGAAAACAAGCTGCTGGGCCGGGACAGATGGGATGTGTATGACGAGCTGCAGGAGAAGGCGAAGAAACTGGAGGAAGCTGTTGAAGGAGCATTTTCCGAAGACACGGCAAAAAGCGGACGTAAAGGAAAAGGCGGTTGTGCAGAAAAGCAAAGGTATAAAGATGTAGGATAACGGAAAACTGGTGAGGGGTGGAATGCTCGTTACTGCATGGATGCAGGTAACAGGCATTTCCTTTATGATTGAGATTATTAAAGTTTTGGTTTGAGCAAATATGGGTAAAGGAATAGTAGTATGGAAATATTTCAGGTCACTTCTTAATATCTTGTATTTTGAGGAGTGACAATGCGCCAACAGGTGACTTTGATTTAGGAAGTTTTGTCGGATGTTGAAATGTGCTTTTATTTGCTTTGTAAATAGTAAAATCATAAATCAAATTTGTTATGGAATTAATTGTTATAGAAAAAAGTGCGTATTTACGGTTAAAACAGCAAGTTAAGGATTTATCTGTACAAGTTGAAGCCGTTAAAAAGAAGTTTGGAACAGTTAAAAGGGAGAAATGACTGGATACCCAGGAAGTTTGTCTGGCTCTGAACATCTCTAAACGAAGTTTACAAAGTTATAGGGATTATGGGATCATTCCATGTTCTTTCATTGGTGGAAAATATATGTACAAGGAAAGTGATTTGGTCAGAATATTAATTCAAAAAAGATAAATAGAGTATGGATGGGGTAATTACAAAACAATCAGAAGAATATATTATGATAATGAGGATGCTTAGAAAATGCTCAAAGGAAATTCTTGAATTTCAGAATTTGCAGGTTCCTGTAGCTAATGAGGTTTATATGACTGGTGAGCAGGTATGTAGTATGTTACATATATCAAGCAGGACTTTGCAAAAGTTGCGGGATGAAAAGGGATAGCTTATACTGTTATAGGTGGCAAGTTCCTTTATCCTCTTTCCAAATTGCAATCAGTATTGGAAAAAAATTATAGAAGTTATCTTCGTTAAATCAAGTGATGAATTTGTATTTATATTTATACTGCTTTTTCGTATATTTGCAAAAGTAAGTAAAAGTGTAACAGGAAGAAAGTTGCAGCATATATGCGGTGTCATAGGAGTTGAGGCTTCAAGTAAGATTCAGATAATGAGTAAGGAACTTTAGAGTTAAGGATGTGTAAATTAAACTATGTCATGCTTTATTCTCATTCAATCTCATCGGTCTAGGAACGGCCCGGCGCCAATGGGCGGGACTAACCGTCCCGACGAGCGTAAAATTACAAGAATTTAAACCTATCTACAAATTTTATCGCCAGTTGTCGTGCACTAGCTCCCCAGTTAGCCAGTGACATGGTCCATTTCTTACATATATTGCGATAAGCGAGGTAAACCAGTTTTTTAAGGGTGGTGTCGTTAGGGAACACACCCTTGTTTTTTGTCACTTTCCGTATCTGACGATGATAGCCTTCAATTGTATTTGTGGTATAAATCATACGGCGTATATCTGATGTGAACTGGAAGTATTCAGTAAGTTTTTCCCAGTTGTCCTGCCATGACTTGATGACGATAGGATATTTTTCTTCCCATTTCTCATTCAGATTAAAAAACTCTGTTTCAGTAGCTTATTTATGTACTGCACCATAAACCCGTTTCAAGTTTTTGAGGAATTCCTTCTGATGCTTACTACCGACATATTTAATGGAGTTCCGTATCTGGTAGACGATACAAAGTTGTAATATTGTGTTCGGAAAAACACTTTGGGTGGCATCCAGCCTTTCAGGCCATCAACGTACGCAATAAGGATATCATGAACTCCACGGTTCTGCAAATCCGTCAGTACGTTTAACCAGAAATTTGCTCCCTCATTTTTAGAGATATACATTCCAAGCAAATCCTTGTGGCCTTCCTTGTCTATGCCTAAGACGTTGTAGATTGCGCGGGTAATGGTACACCCTCTCTCGTCAGTGACTTTATAATGGATAGCGTTTATCCAGACTATCGAATAAACATCATCAAGGATACGGGAACGCCAAACCTTTATTTCAGGAAGAACACGATCGGTTATTGAACTAATCGTTTCGTCAGAAACACGGTTGCCGAGATTTTCCTTTTTAGCCAGTCACTGATCTCACGTGTGCTGTTACCAAGGGAATAAAGTCCGATGATACGGTCTGCTACCCCCTCCGCCAAGATGGCCTCACGCTTCTTTATATACTAAGGCTCAAAACCTGAATTACGGTCACGAGGGGTAGACACAGTGATCTCACCTAATGGAGTCTGGACTTGCTTCTGCATTTTACTATTACGACGATTACCCAACTGACGTTTTTCTTCTGTAAGATGCGCATCCATTTCACCTTCCAATGCTGCATTCAATATACTTTCCAATAAGGGGACAAAAGCACCATCCTTACCAACAAAGGCTTATCGGTTTTCAGCTGTTCAATAGCTTTGTTCTTAATATTTTCAAAATCAAATTCTGCTTTCATAAAAAACAGTGTTAGCAAAGTTAATTCCTTGATGACACAGTTTAATTTACATTCTCTAAAGTTAATTGTTCCCTGTCTTTCCAGCTTTCAGTAGTTTTGTACACATCTTTTTGATATTAAAAGTTATAGCAAAGAATGCAAAGTCCATTGTAACCTTTTCTTCTCCCACATGCCGGACCTTCTGTATGCCATGTTGTGTTTCATTTGTCCAAAACTGCTTCCGGTTCTATACATCGCCTTCCCCTATGCCTGATGCCTTCTTCCGAGCCGTAACCGGAGTCTGCCACTCCGACAGTTGGTAAGTGGTTATAGCGTTGCTCAAAGGAGTGGAAGAAAGGTATGAGGGTCAGTGTATCGGTTGGGTTGGGAAACAGCCGGAAGTCTATGAGGAATTGGTTCTCGGTACCTATTTGCAGATTATATCCGGGCTTGGTCTGTCCGTTTTTCATGGTGTCTTCTTTCATGTGCATGAAGGTGGCATCAGGATCGGTCTTGGAATAGGAGTTGCGTTCTCCAAGAGTATCAAGATGGTTGTCGTATTCCATCAACTTGTCACGGTACTCCTCAAGTTCCGGACCTGTTTCTTCTTTTCTCGTATGACTTTCTTTTGTTCCTTGTCCTAGTGTTCCAGCGCCCCTTTAAGTTCATTCACTATATCTGAGAGCATGGCAGGAGTGAACTCTACGGATGTGCCTTTGGAGGAGTTCTCTTGGGCTATGGCTTCATCTGCCTGCTCCAGGAGAATGCGGATCTTATCCATCAGCTTTGTACGGTTCTTTTCGACTGTCTTGCGCCAGACAAAAGTATATTTGTTGGCCCTGAACTCAATCTTGCTACCGTAGATATGCTCTACGTCAAGGCTGATAAAACCTTTGTCGGCAAGGACAAGGACCAACTGCGTAAATACGGTATTTATTTCTTCTTTGCACGGTTTCGAAAACGGTTGATGGTAGTAAAATCCGGATGTTCATTAGCGGAAAGCCAGATATAATGGATGTCACATAGGAGAAGCTTCTCTATTTTGCGGCACGAATAGATATTGTTCATGTAGGAGTAAATAATCACCTTAAGCATCATTTTAGGATGATAAGGACAACGACCGGTTGCTTTATAAAGCTTCTTGAAATTGTCAAGATTGAGATTATCAACAACAGTATTAACTATGCGAACCGGATCGTTCGATGCTATGTTTTCATCAATTCTTTGTGGAAAAGAACGGTCTGGTTGGGGAATGTAAGGACGAAAATGTAACTTTGCCATAACAAAAAACTTTATGTCTAAAGATATAGAAACTTTGGATAATAACAAAGCCCGGGCTTGCGAAGTCTGGGCTTTGCGCATAAAAAAAGGGTGTGCCAACGTTGAAGTGCACCTCAAAAGTTAGATAAAAAACTTTTTGGGGTCATTTCACATTTGACACAATCTCTTTCTTTTTTCAACTTTCTTATACTTTTTATGACCAAAAAGATTATGTGCGTTTGAATATGTTAAAATATGACCCGATTTGTCACGTTTAGGTGGTATTTCTTTTTGTCGAACTAGGAATTTTGTTTTGCGACCTACAGATTTTCCATTTCCTGTTTTCAGACTGCAATTTACGAATAATCCATATTTTTATTTCTATATATGTAATAATAACAAATTAAAGAATTTAATAATTCCTTAATATTCCCGAAAGAAATGTGAAATAAAATATATGGAATTTTGCAGCGAGAAAAAATAGTAAGTATGCTTAAACGAATAATTATTGCATTGACCATTGCTTGTTTCGCACTGGCAGAAACGAAAGCTACTCCCAAATATATCTTCTTATTTATAGGAGACAGTATGGGGCTTGGCCATATTATGGCAACGGAAGAATATCTTAGAACCAATGAATTTGAACTTCTCCTTATGTTTGGATTTCCTAATGTCGGAATAATGGCCACATTCTCCGATTCATCTCCTATAACAGATTCAGCAGCAGCTGGAACAGCTTTGGCATGTGGGCATAAGGCCAATAGATGAGTTTGGAAATATATACAAGAAAAAATGTATAGAACACAAAAATAATGAAATCAATCAATAACTAATCATTATCTTATGAGTGCATTAACAAGAAAATTAATTTTGCTGCTCGTGGTTTGCATAACTGCAATCGGAGCAGCAGCACAGACAAGAACGCTTAGCGGTGAAGTTGTCGAAAAAAGCGGAGACCCGTTAGTGGGTGTCAGTGTATTCAATCGAGAATACAAGATAGGGACAACGACTGACATAGATGGCAAGTTTGAAATCACACTTCCTCCGGCGTAAAAAACTGACTTTCTCCTATATAGGCTTTCAACCTTTGGAAATAGATTTGAAGCCTGACGAGAATAAAATAACCGTTACAATGACTGAAGACGCTCAAGCTCTTGATGAGGTCGTAGTGGTGGGCTATGGCACACAAAAAAGGTTAATCTCACAGGAGCGGTCTCGGTAATTACAGATAAGGAGCTTTCCGATCGTCCGTCCCAGTCACTTACCTCAATGCTTCAAAAGGTACGACTCCTGGACTTAACATCACGACGGGTTCCGGTCTTCCGAACAAATCTCCATCAATCAATGTACGTGGTACCACTTCAGTAAATGCCACCAATCCTCTCGTCCTGGTAGATGGTGTTGAAAGTGATCTTAGCCAAGTCAACCCAAGCGATGTCAAGAGTATTTCAGTTATCAAAGATGCTTCAGCCGCAGCCATATATGGAGCTCGTGCCGCATTTGGTGTTATTTTGGTCACCACTAAGGCTGGAGAGAGCGATGATGCAACAGGGAAAAGAGCCAGGACTACAGTTCGATACAGTGGCAGATTCGGCTGGGAGGCAAACACCAACAGTACAGATTATGAGGACCGTGGTTATTGGGCTGTCTATACTGCCAACTTATTTGCCAGAGCTAAAGACGGTAAAAATATCATAGACTACACAGATAAGGATATGGCTGAGTTACTGGCACGTGTCAACGACCGTACAGAACACCCGGATCGTCCGTGGATAGTTGAAGATGTACGTAATGGAAAAAAACAGTGGGTATATTATGGAAATTATGACCATTATCACATGAATTTCAGTGATAACCGGCCTAAAATGCAGCATAATATATCACTGTCAGGCGGCATTGGCGATGTAAATTACTTCGTATCCGGAGCGTATGAATACCGTAAAGGCATCTTGAAAGTTAATCCTGATACCTATAACAAATATAATCTTCGGTCTAAAAATAGAGTTTCCTGTTACAAAATGGGCGCGATTTTCCAATAACACATCACTTTACTCTACTTCCTATAAATCTCAGGGAAACGGCAGTATAGAAGACACATTCGGATATTCTGCAAATGGTGCATTTGCATGTTATCCCAACAAGAATCCGGATGGAACATGGATATACTCAGTACCTTATCAGAGTACAAAAATGGCAAATGGCCGTCATATTATGATTGGAGAGGCTCACATCGTAATCTTGAACGCAATATGAGTTTTATAAATACTTCCCGTTTTATAGTAACCCCTATCAAGCAATTAAGTATTACAGGCGATTTTTCATACAAATTTGATCAGGACCGTAATTATTGGCGTTCAAATCATTTGAATTTCAGGATGTATCCTGATTCCGAAATGGACTTTTACGGTATTGGGGCCGGCCAAAACAAACTTACTGAACAGGTTTATACATCGAACTATATATCTGTAAATGCCTATGCAAATTATAATCAAAGCTGGAATGATAAACATAATTTAGCCGCAACATTTGGTTTCAATTATGAACATTGGCATAAAAAAATCTTAGTGCAGTAGGTTATGAGTTATCATCAGATGACCTCGATGACTTGAATCTCGCAACAACCATGTTTTCAATGGGAGGTGGTCAGAACGAATACAAGCTTGCAGGATGGTTCGGACGTGTCAACTATGATTATGACGGACGTTATTTTGCTGAGATTAGCGGACGTTATGATGGTACTTCCCGTTTGCTTCCAATAACCGTTGGGGATGCTTCCCTTCCGGTTCCGTAGGCTGGAGAATATCCGAAGAAAAATTCATGGAATGGGCACGCCCGTCACTTAGCAATCTGAAATTCAGGGTTTCATACGGAAGTCTGGGAAACCAGAACGTATCTTCTTTTTATACGTTCCTTCGTATGATTACTCTCAGTGACTTTGACACATTCAACTTTGGTTCTGATACAAAGGCGAAATATTCGTCTATCGGAGCACCCATAGCACAAAACCTTACTTGGGAAACGGCACGTCAGTGGAATATTGGTGCAGATCTAGCGATGTTCAACAATCGTTTGAATTTTACCGGAGACATTTATGTGCGAAATACCGTTAATATGCTTACCGATGGTATTGAGCTTCCCGGAGTATATGGTGCCACTCCTCCGCAGATGAACACGGCGGACTTGCGGACAAAAGGATATGAACTTTCTGCCACATGGCATGATAATTTGAAGATATTCGGTCACAACCTTTCTTATTCTGTTTCTGCCAATCTCAGTAATTATGATGCACGGATAACACGTTATGATAATCCTGAGAAAGTATTTGCAAAGAGCTACTATCCGGGCATGAAACTTGGTGAAATATGGGGTTATCATGTAGATGGTCTGTTTGCTTCTGATGAAGAGGCAGCCCAATATTCATCCCAGGTAGATCTTGGAGTTGTTGCCAAGAATCTTCCTCAAGGAACATGGAGGGCAGGTGATCTTAAATTTGCTGATCTTGATGGGGATGGTAAGATATCTGTAGGTGAGGACTCTGCTTTGAATCCGGGTGATATGAAAATCATCGGAAACGAACTTCCTACCCTCCAGTATGGATTCTCTGGCTCCCTAAACTATATGGGATTTGATATTTATGCCTTCTTCCAAGGAACCGGCAACCACTATTGGTATCCAAATGGCTATAATTACCAATTTTGGGGTTCATTTTCGGATCCTGTGGCAGGATATATACCACGTAACTTTATCGACCAATGTTGGTCGAAGGACAACCGGGTGCATATTTCCCCGCCCTCTCGGACAGTCAGCAAAAAATGGTCAGTTAAGCTTTGTAAATGACAGGTATCTTCAGAATATCCGCTATATGCGTTTCAAAAATCTGACAATAGGATATTCTATCCCCGGAAAAAATACTTTCAAAAGTATCAATCCAACAATTGCGCGTATATTTCACAGCCGAGAATCTGTGTTACTGGTCTCCCATAAAGAAACATTCCAAATATATTGATCCGGAAGCCGCCTTCAGTCGCAGCAGCAATCAACTTAATGCGATGTATTATCCTTGGGCAAAACCTATATGTTCGGAATTGATATAACATTATAATTAACAGAGAATATGAAAATAATAAAATATCTGGTTTTCACCGTAGCTGTCACTCTGATGTGTGGGTGCAACGATGATCTTGACCTTCTGCCGAAGGACAGAATGTCATCGGAAGAATATTTCCGTACAGCTTCAGACCTGGAGCTCTTCACGAATCCTTTATATAATAACATCCTTCCCAAAGTTCAATACAAGGATCAGAGCGACATTTATGTATGTCAGTCGCTCTCCAATGAGCTGATGGGGGGGGGGCTCCTATCGTACCGTCCCCGCTTCAGGCGGTGGATGGTCATGGACAGACCTCAGACGTATCAACACTTTGCTTGGCAACATTGACAAATGCGAAGATTCCGATGCCGCCGAAAAATATTCGGCTGTCGCCAGATTCTTCCGTGCGTACTTCTATGCTGACAAAATCGAACGATTTGGCGATGTGCCTTGGTACGATACCGAACTAAGCGATACTGATCCTGAACTCTACAAGCCTCGCGATTCCCGCGAGTTAGTGATGCAGAAAATGCTGGAGGATCTCGATTTCGCAATCGAACATCTTCCCCTCCCGCAACAATGAGGCTGAAGCCCCTATAAAGTAACCAAAGGTGCTGCTCTCGCTTTCAAAAAAGCAGAGTATGTCTGTTTGAAGGTACTTATCGTAAGTATCACAACTTACGGATTGAAGGACATGACGCAGACTATTACTTGGCCCAATCGGCTGATGCAGCAGGCAAGCTGATTGACAGTGGTGAATATTCGCTTTATTCTACCGGCTCTCCTTCTACCGACTACAATATTCTCTTTGCAGAGGATGATGCCAATCCGAACGAATATATCCTGGCCATTAGCTACCGCTATGCAATCTTTAACAATTCACATGGATCAAACGCACACATGTTGTTGAGTAATCAAGGACGTCCCGGCTATACCCGCAAGATGGTTTGTATGTATCTTAATTCAGATGGAACCCGATTTACTGACCGTCCCGGTTGGGAGACGATGGGATTTAATGAAGAGACTGTAAACCGTGACCCCCGTTTGGCTCAGTCTATACGTACTCCCGGTTATACACGAATCGGAAAGAAAGAGATTCTCGCTCCGGATCTCGGCGTTGCAATCACGGGATATCAACCTATCAAATTCGTACAAGATCCCACGGCTGCCGGAGGCAATACCGACAGGGCAAGCTATTCAGTAAATGATTTACCTGTCATCAGATATGCTGAAGTCCTTCTGAATTATGCAGAGGCAAAGGCCGAACTGGGGACATTGACGCAGTCGGATCTTGACCGCTCCGTAAATCTGCTACGTGGTCGTGTCGGTATGCTCGGGATTGACATGGGGATGTCGAACGCTATCCCTGATCCATATCTTTGCGACCCTAAAACCGGTTTCCCAAATGTGAATGGTGCCAACAAAGGTGTCATACTTGAAATACGTCGTGAGCGTACCGTTGAACTCGTACAGGAAGGCTTCCGTTGGTCTGACCTTATGCGATGGAAAGCAGGATATGCAATAAATGACTCTGATGATAAATCATTTTCTCCATTTATGGGAATGTATATTGCAGGAGCTGGAGAATATGACTTATCCGGTGATGGGAAAGTTGACGTGATTTTTTATAATCAGGGTACTCCTAAACCCAATGCCGGAGTTGGAGTTCAGGTATATGCTCTCGGAAAGGATATATTGTTGTCAAATAATGATCATGGCTACATATATTACCACAGGAGTGTTCCAAGAGTTAACTTCAATGAACAAAGAGATTATCTTTACCCAATTCCTATCCATGAACGCTCGCTGAATAATAGCTTGACACAGAATCCTGGATGGGATGATGGTTTAGGTTTTTGATAATCTTAAATTCTTCATATAAAACAATGAAACAACTTATAATTATTACCCTCATCTTTCTTGTTGGTCAAGTAAAAGCATCAGGGCAAACATATTACACCGAGGCTACAAATAGTGATATGTTACATCAGGCAAATCGTACAGGAGCCTCCACTCGCGTCGAGTTCATACTTCCCGATTCCATCGAAGGATATATTCCACTGAAGGCGGATCTTCATCTTCATACATACTTTTCTGACGGACATCTGTCGCCGTCTGCTCGTGTCCGAGAAGCTTGGCTCGATGGTCTTGATGCTATTTCAGTGACTGATCACATTGAATATCATCCCTCCCTGATGGTATCGAGGCTCATAATGTGAATAAAAAACTAATGTTAAACCAAAGCAAGATCTGAACAAATCTGTTGAACTTACCAAGAAAGCTGCCGTCAGCTATGGTCTGCTTATTATTCCCGGTATAGAAATCACACGTGAGCCAAAAGGTATCGGGCACTATAACGCTCTGTTCACAACAGATAACAATGGCATATATGACCCGGATCCTCTCACCGCAATTCGCAACGCCAAAGCTCAGGGAGCTTTGGTGATGCATAATCATCGGTTGGCGCCGTGAATCGATTCAACACCCAGATTTTGAACTAAAAGCATACGGCGAAGGGCTTATTGACGGAATAGAAGCCAACAATGGCACAGCATTTTGTCCCGGAACTATAGACTGAGCAAAAGAAGACAACTTATTCGTAGCATCGACGACCGACCTTCACGATACATCGTTTGAGGAATATATTGGTAGAGGACTACGTCGGGACATGACGATAATCTTAGCTAAGGACCGTTCACTTGATGCAATGAGAGATGCTCTTGAAAATAGACGTACCATCGGATATGGTGCAGGAGGGACATTAATGGGACAGGAATACCTTTTACGTCAACTTTTTTATGAGTTGTGTTTCCATCTCTCCCGTAAATGGTCATAATATCCAACTCAAGAATCCTACTTCTTTGCGTTTTATCATTCATCCGGATGGAAAAAATCCTATTGTACTCCCTGAATTTAGCTCAATAATTTTGTCTGACAAGGACCGCGGGGTTCTCTGTAGATAATGCATGGACAGGAGCTGATTCATTTTTAAGAATATCATTATAATCAAACTGAGATAATGAAAAGTCAATAAATATCCTATTTTTTACGTTGATGCTTGCGGTTTTTTCTGCTTGCATCAACGATAATGAGCCGAAAAACACATGGTAAAGATACAAAAAATCTCAGAAATCGAACCTCGTTTGGGTTTTACTGAGTTCGATATGCTAAAAAATATCGTCAAAGTTTTGCAACGAGTGAATTAGGCCGCCTCCATGCTCTGTTTCCTTTCTCGGAATTGGCCCGACAAATGCATTTGAAGTCCTCTGCTTTGGGGCGTAAAAGTTATTTTTCTCCCGAAGGTAAAATAGCCTTGATGGTCTTGAAGTCCTATACCAACTTTTCCCGATGCCACCTGTTATGAAAGCCATCTTGATGTAGGCCGTGCCTACCTTGCTTATAGTAAACTACGTAAACGCAGGAAATCGCAGATTCGTATGATTAAACGCAGGTCACTTACTATCCTCTGATTACCAAAGACGCTTTTCGGTCATACAGACAATCCTTGAGCAAGGGAAGAGTTTATTTGCAGGCAAGAAAGTATCTAACCGTATTGTGAGTATCGACCGGCATCACCTTCGCCCCATCATCAGGGGCAAGGAAACCAAATCCGTTGAATTCGGAGCCAAAGTCAACAATATACAGATAGATGGAATCTCTTTCATAGAACATATCTCTTTTAAGGATTTTAATGAAGGAGTACGTTTGAAAGACTGTATTCGTCTGCAACAACAACTGACCAGGGTTAGGGTCAAGGCGCTTGTGGCAGATTCAATCTATGCCAATAATGCCAACCGGAAATTTTGTACTAAATATCATATAAGTACTTCCTTTAAGCGTAAGGGCAGAGCTGCCAAGGATGAGCCGCTTCGTAAGATTTTACGGTCGGAACTCAGCCGTGAAAGAGCTACCCGCTTGGAAGGAAGTTTTGGAACGCAGAAGCAACATTACTCACTGGCCAGGATAAAAGCCAGAACCAGGAAAACGGAAGTACTTTGGATTTTCTTTGGGATACATACAGCCAATGCGGTATGTATGATAGAAAAAGTAGAGAGGAAAAAAAGGATGGCTGCATAATCAGACTAAAATAAGAAGAAAAGAGGGGAGGTTTTTAACTTCACCTAAAAAAGGCATGTACATAACGCATGGGTGGGAAGAAAAGAATAAGTATATGTAAATAATATTCTATGAAAAAGATAGTTTATTGTTTTAAATATTGTGTGGCAAGACAGATTAGCACCTCATACAGGCTGTTCCCCGCCGAAGTGGGACAAAAGGCGGGCCCGTATCGTCGCCGCTCCGTCCGATGAGGAAGACGGGCAACACCTGTCACTGCTGGAGGGGTAAGGATAATTGTATGGATACCGACAGGCTGGAGGTATCATCCACAACCCTGGAACGGAGAAGGGGGCTTTACGGCCGACGACGTGGTTTCCGCCTTTAACGGCGGACATTACAGCCTGTCTTTCCCCGTCTTCATGCGGGAGGTCATAAACGGCCTGAAACGCCTGGGCAAGATACGGACCAGTGAGACCTACACCTCCACCCTCAACAGCTTCATACGGTTCATGGAAGGGAGAGATGTGTTGCCCGACGATATAGATTCCGATCTGATGGTCGCATACGAGGCATGGCTGGAATCGGGCGGGTTTCCATGAATACCATTTCCTTTTACATGCGTAACTTGCGGGCGGTATATAACCGTGCCGTGGAGAAGGGGCTTACTGTCAGCGTTTCCCTTTCAAACATGTCTATACCGGAGTTGAGAAGACTACGAAACGGGCGGTACCCCTGCATGTGATAAAGCGGCTCAAGTCATTGGACCTGTCATTTGAGCCCGCAAAGGCTTATGCGAGGGACATGCTACTCTTCAGCTTTTATACAAGAGGAATGTCCATGGTCGATATGGCGTTCCTGAAAAAGAAGGATCTTAACAACGGCATCCTCTCATACCGGCGGAAGAAAACCGGCCAGCAGCTCCTTATAAAATGGGAGCCGTGCATGCAGGAAATCGTGGACCGTTACAACATCCCCGGATCCCCGTACCTTCTTTCCGTTATCGACAGACCGGGAACAGATGAGAGGAAACAATATATCAACGCCTCCCACCGTATCAACAGGCATTTGAAAGTTCTTGGGAAGGAACTGGGGATGTCCGTCCCCTGACCCATTACGTGGCGCGCCATTCCTGGGCCAGCGCGGCCCGGAGCAAGAACATCCCGATTTCGGTGATCAGCGAGGGTATGGGACACGATTCGGAGACAACAACGAGGATCTACCTGGCCTCGCTGGATACCGCCACCATTGACAGGGCAAACAAGTTGATTTTGAAATCCTTGCAGATATAATAGAATATTGAACAAAAAGGATATTCAGGAGGAATTGGAGTTGACTCCGTTAAAACCATAGACTTTGTCATATCATTATTAATGTATATGCCGCAAAATTAGGAACTTCTAATCTGGTATACTATGCGTCATCGCGGAGACCTTTACAATAATGTTGAGTAAAATTGTCGTCTCTTCATAAGAGATGTATAATTGAATGCAAAAATACACAAAATATTGAGAATAACCACAAAAATGAACAAATAATGGGAATAAAATATGGACTGATCCTTGAAACTGCCAAACAGGCTGTTGAGCAAAGAGTTTCCTAGAAGAAAGCAAAGTGCTTATTATCAGATTGTTTTATTCACATGTATCACATTATACATCTCTTATGAAGAGAGGAGCTATAGAACACTTGCTCAAAAAAGAATGGGACGGTTCTGTAGCACATTTTTTACACTTAAACGGATACATTTATGGACGGAATATTAAGTTTTGTTTATAAATTAAAACTGATCGGGCGACAGCTGCCAGATGGCACAACACGGATCAAAGACATAAACTAGTTTGAGCGACGATGTCACTGTATATAGTACAGAAACTCAACCTAACGCCATGGGGGGCAAAGCGGAGAACGGACCAGAGACGATTTCTGATCCGGAGGTAAAGAAATATACCGGAAACAAGGAGATAACATCCTGGTGCTATTTGTTTATCCATCATGCCAAAGTAGAAACTGTGAGCAAGAAATTGCAAACAGAACAATACCGTATCTTTGTTCATAAAGAGTATCGTCTATAAACGTGGGAACAAGCGGATAAAGAAAGAGGAACAGGCAACCATTTCCGGCCTTGTCTTTATCCAAGGTGACGCTAACAGGATTCAAAATTCTTAAAGAGAACTTTTTCAATTTATATTTAGTGAAGGATTGCAGTACCGGAGAAATAGCCGCCATACCTGACAGTGTGATGCAACCTTTCATGCGGGTGTCGAAGTTATTCCCACCCGTATCCGTTTCATGCCCCACTCCTTTGATTATTATTCTGTGGGGAATCCTTTAGTCGGATTACTTCCGGTATCCTTTCCGGCCTTGAAGGATATCGCATCAGAATCTCCGTGACAAGTGCCTGGTCACTTCCATTGGAGGAATGACAGTGGCCATTGGAGGCATATATAAGGAGAGTTTCGAGAATCTGGACGAATATGTCCGTCTGCGGAGGAAGCAGCTGGAAAAAATCAGGCAATCATCGTATGTCACATTCACACCGCTTCAAAAGGAAATAGACGGCTGTTTTTACACCCCAAAATCAATTGGATATAATGGGCATGGCGGAAAATCTCACGCCGTGGGTTACAAGGATGAAATCCGATATGGTAAAAAGAACTTTGATGAAGCGGTGGAAATAGCGTTCTTCCTGCTTGAAGAAACAGGAAGCTATTTCCGGAGTATATATTACGATTCCCATATCGGAGACATGAAAGACATGATGATAATATGTGAAAAAGTGGATCAAATTCTGGTGTCTGTTATAAACTGCATGGATATATCTGTGGATTTGAAGGAAATTGTAGAAACCGGACGGGAGTCGCTGGCAGTTCGTTATCCTTTTTTTGCCAATAGAATAATAAACGGATGTCATGATTATTGCTGTTGATTTTGACGGAACGATTGTGGAACACAGATACCCGCGGATAGGGAAAGAGATTCCTTTTGCCATTGCCACCCTGAAACAGTTGCAGGCCGAACGGCATTTGCTTATTTTATGGAGCGTGCGTGAAGGGAAACTGCTGGAAGAAGCGGTGGAATATTGCCGCACCCGGGGCGTGGAGTTTTATGCCGTCAATGCCAACCATCCGGATGAACAGGTAAAACCGGATATGACCAGCCCTTGCAGGAAAGTTAAGGCTGACTTGTATATCGATGACTTGAATATCGGGAAATTACCCGATTGGGGAGCTATCTATGAGATGATACATAACCGATGGAGCTATGAATGCTATTTGAATGAAACACATGATTTTAAGCGTTTTCAGAAAGCATCATGGTGGAAAAATTGATAAATAAAAAAGAATACACATTCAAAATATGAAAGGGAATGAGGCAGGAACAACCAATCGTGAAAAAGGGGAGAAATTTCAAAGCTGGTTGGTTTCGGGAAATAATCCTTATTGTATTAACAGCCATTTGTACAACGCTTGCAACACAAATATTTTACAAACAGAATATTACGTCACAAATAAAGATGGAAGTTGCAAAAGATTTGGTATTGGAACAATATCATATATATAATAAGGTAAAGTCTTTAAAAAGAACATTACCAGATAATTACTTATAAAGGGAAGTTCAATGTACGGGAAAATAAGATTTCCATATACGTGGACCAATTAAAAATGAGAAAGGTAAAAAGGAAATTCTGGATTCGGTTGTAAAACAAGATACAATAACGATTGTTGCTCCGACATTTATATTTCAAGATTCAGTTTACGATATATTTATTGAAAATCTGCACTATATCAGAGACAACTTGAATGAACTTGAACCAGAAACATACGAAATTGCTGTCCAATTGTTTGATTTATTAGAGAAACATCAATCCCCGCAAAAGATAAACGAATAAAGTATGTTTTGGTTTCAGGCTGGAATGAGAAAGAAGTACAACAAAGATTCGAATATCTCATTCATGAAATGTATAATCACTTTCAAAATCGTTTAGACCAATATTTTCCCTAAATATAGGGTTGGATAGACGTAAGTGGATTCTGACCAAATTAGTGGTAAATATGTACTTACTCGAATTATGAGGTAAATATAGATGTCATCATCAGTAGTAAATAGAAAAAAAAGGATTGTTGTGGGTGTAATGCTTGTATGGAGATTTGTCCGAGGTGTTGCATTACCATGATTGCTGATGCAAAAAGGCTTTCATTATCCGAAAGTAGATACAACCGCTTGCGTTGACTGCGGAGCTTGTAAGAAGGTATGTCCGTTTGAGGAGGAAAATATAAAGTTGAATATCCCTCTCACAGCTTATGCGGCATGGAACAAGGATAGGGAGGAATATCTTGCAAGCTCGTCCGGTGGAGCCGCCCATGTTTTCATCTTATATTATAAGACAAGGAGGCGTTGTTTACGGCTGTACATCTGAAGGAATGCATATCCGCCATATTCAGGTAGACTCTTTGTCGAACTTATTCAAACTGCAAGGATCGAAATATGTGCAAAGTGATGTCAGGGATTATTCAGTCAGGTAAAAGCCGATTTAAAATCCGGGGAAACCAGTACTGTTCGTCGGTACCCTTGTCAAGTAGCTGGACTGAAAATTATATAAAATGGATCCCCGGAACATTTGTATTTGGTGGACCTGATTTGTCATGGTGTCCTGTCGCAACAGATGTTGAATGAGCATATCCATCATATACTAAAAACGTCCATGGAACAGCTGTCCTTCAGAAAAGGACAGCTATTCCGCATCGAGATAACATCTCGATGCGGTACAGTGTATTCCTCCGAACCTTACGGAGATACGTATTTCAGGGCGTTTCTGGACGGAATATCTTATAGGAAAAGTTGCTATCACTGCCCGTTTGCACGCAAGGAAAGAGTAAGCGATGTCACGATTGGTGACTTTTGGGGATTGCAAGATGCGGCATCACTTCCTTTAGAGATTTCAGAAGGTATCAGCGTATTGTTACCATCTTCAGAAAAAGGGAAATCGCTGATTGCCGCAGCAAAATCAGATATGTGGATTTATGAACGTAGTGTCGAGGAAGCTGTAGAAGGAAATACACAATTGTATCGCCCGGTCCACAATGGTTTATCTGCCAGACTTTTATCTATGCTATATCCGTATTTCCCATTTGACAAAGCGGTAAGAATAGTAATAGTCAAAGGATTTGATTCTTGAGTCTTTGAAGAATATACTCAGATCATTCAAACCTGTGCTTATGCCTATAATCAATGTCATACGCCGATAACAAACGCATAGCTAAGAACACGATATACCTTTATATAAGGACATTCGTGTCGATGATTGTGGCTCTTTATACTTCACGCAAGATTCTTGAAACTCTTGGCGTAGATGATTTTGGCATATTCAATGTGGTGGGTGGTATCATCTCGTTAATGTCTTTTTATCAACGGTTCAATGTCGGTGGCTACACAACGCTATCTTACCTATGAGTTAGGTAGAGGTACGGAAGGGCAATTTAACAAAGTATTTAATATGGCGGTATATATTCATGCCATAATTGCTGTCATTGTTCTGATTGCGGCGGAAACGGTGGGCGTTTGGTTTGTGAACACACAGTTGAATATTCCTGAAGTGCGAATGGAAGCAGCCAATTGGGTGTTTCAGGCCACAATACTAACAACAATTTTAGGAATACTACAGACACCTTACAATGCTGCTATTATTTCGCATGAGCACATGCACATTTATGCATACGTAGGATTAGGGGAAACTTTAGCCAAGCTGTTTATTGTTTGGGGACTTTTTATTATCCATACGACAGGCTTGCTATTTGGGGATTCGCCATATTTCTCCTTCAATTTTTAATAGCCATGACTTACCGTATGTATTGCAGCCGACAATTTCCCGAATGCAGGCTTCATTTGAGATGGAATAAGGCAATCTTTAACTCTATGGTCCAATTTACGGGTTGGAATATGTTCGGAACTATTGCATGGTTATTAAAAGATCAAGGCATAAACATATTGATGAATTTGTTTGGTGGTCCTGTTGCAAACGCAGCACGGGGTGTATCTTGCCAGGTTTCGGGAGCCATACAAAATCTTACCGGTGGGTTTCAGAGTGCCGTAAATCCACAACTGACCAAAAGATATGCAGCCCATGAATCAGAGGAAACTTGCGACCTCATGTGTAAAAGCTCAAAAATCTCTTATTTTTTGCTTTTTACCATTGCATTGCCAGTCATGATGGAGACAGACTTCATTTTGGATTTGTGGTTAGTAGAAGTCCCCCATGACTGCTTCGTTTACGCGCATCATTATTATCGAAGCCTTATTAAATGCCTTTGGAGGTCCCATGATAACTTCGCTCATGGCAACAGGAAATATAAAATGGTATCAAATTGTAGTCAGTTCATCATTGCTATTCATTATTCCTGTGGCTTATCTGTTGTTGAAAAGTGGTTATTCCATTGAAACTCCATTGATAGTTTCGGTCATATTCATAATGATTGGGAATATTGTCAGGCTTATGTTCTGCAAGAAACAGCTTGGTCTCGCATTCAGGCAATATACTTGGAACGTAGTCTTTCCTATTGCGGGTGTAAGTGCTTTAGCCATTATTTTTCCGTTAGGCATTCATGTTTATATGACCGAGGGCTGGAGCAGGCTTTTGATTACCACTTTCGTATCATGCACAGCTATGGGAGTTTTGACTTATACCATTGGCCTGACAGCATCCGAACGTACATTTATTATATCTTATGTGACACCCAAAGCAAAAAGTTTTTCCATATAGATTAATCGTATGAAAAAGTAGGAATCATCACTTTCCATGCCGCATATAATTACGGTTCTATGCTTCAGGCATACGCTTTACAGCAAGTAATGCTGAGCATGGGGTATGACTGTGAAATCATTAATTTCCGGAGTCCTGCCCAAAAGCGGCAATATAAGCCCATCTTTGTGGTAGGATCGTCTTTATGGCAGATGTGTACGCTTTATCATACAAGCGGCATACGTATGGGGAATATTGAAAAAACAGCGATTGTTTGAACAATTCTTAAATAGTGAATTGAAGCTGTCTTATAATGAATATGGAACATTGGAAGACTTGGAAAATGCAGGATTCAATTATGACTATTACATATCAGGAAGCGATCAAATCTGGAATGTATATTGCAACGACTTCAACTATGCTTACTTCCTGCCTTTTTTTGTAAAATCAGGCAAACGTATTGCTTATGCTCCCAGTATGGGTGCCCAATTAACATAAAAACATACAAGGATAGAAAGAAAGTCATTGATTTATTAAACCAATATGATGCAATCAGTGTAAGAGAAGCTGTTGGAGCCCGGTATATAAGAGAAATAACCAAGATGCCTACTGCTTCTGTTCTTGACCCAACTTTGCTGCTGAATCCCCAGGAATACGACAATTTGATAGATGACAAGCCTTTGATAAAAGGCGAATATGTATTTATCTACTCTCCTAATTTCACTGAGAAAGTCAATGAAATGGCTGAAGCATTAGGTGACAAATACAACAAACAGGTTGTCATCTCACAAGGGCTGATAAGTAAGAATGCCATGCTGAAATGGGGTAGGAAATTTAATATATATACGGCTACAGGTCCCAAGGAATTTCTTAATTTGTGCAAGAATGCTTCCATCATTTGTTGTGATTCATTTCATGCTGTAGCATTCTCCATTCTCTTCAAGAAATGTTTTTCGTTCTTGACGGAATGGAAGATAACCGCATATCCAATCTGTTGCAAATAACACATCTACAGAATAGGAATTTTTCATTACCCAATGAGTATCTTAACGCTCCATTGCAAATTGATTTCACCCAACCTCTTGGGTCTCTGGAAATAGAACGCCAGAAAAGTTTGGAGTGGTTGAAAGAGCATCTCGATGTTTGTTAGAATAAGATTCTATCAATGCAGTTACAATTCTTTATTAAAGAATCGGGGAACAGAAAAATGAAACGGGAGTAATGGAAAACATGCTTTTTTGATAATTGCCCACACAGATTGGAGCTTGTTAAAAACATTGGTATCATTATTGGATTATGAATTGAATGACATCTACATCCATATTGATGCTAAAGTCCCAGCAAAGTCCATTCCGCACATAACTTGCAGCAGAAGCAAGATATATTATTTGGAACGCCGTATCTCTGTCGCATGGGGTGATATAAGCGTAGTCGAAGCAGAGTATCTGCTTTTTGAAATAGCTTATAATAATAGGCATTATAGTTATTATCATTTATTGTCAGGCGTGGACTTGCCGCTGAAACCAAAAAGAGCATATATATACATTCTTTATGCAAAATGGGAGTAAAAATTTCATTGGTTTTTGCCGTTACAATGATACACTTTCGGATATTCGTGTCAGAACGTATCATTTCTTTGTCAGTAAAATGCGGGACAACCGATTTTATAGGTTGTTAGACAGGATTATCGCAAAATGTTTGGTCGTTTTTGGCTGTTTAAGAAATAAAGAAATATATTTCAGGAAGGGTTCCACTTGGGTAAGTGTTACAAACGATTTTGTAAGGTATATGCTAGCGAATAAAACCATGGTGTTGGAATTGTATAAGCATACGTTCGGAGCAGATGAGTTTTTCATCCAGACCTTATGTTGGAATTCACGGTTTCGGAATAGTGTATATGATTTGAATGATGAATATAATGGTTGTCAAAGGCTGATCGATTGGGAACGCGGCTGGCCGTACACTTGGCAAGAAAAAGATTACAACGAATTGATTGCTTCAGAGTACTTATTCGCAAGAAAGTTCTCTTCAGAAAATGCAGAATTAATCAATAGGTTGACAACATTCCTAAATACCCAGAATTGAACATGTAACATCCAACAATCACACCCATTGATTCACTAAGAGGTGTTTTTGACTTGTTGATAGTTTGGCATCATTTGATACTAACAGAAGTATCTCCATATCATTACGATTTTGGCAGTACCATTGTTCTTTTTCTTCTTTATTCTAAGCGGGTACGGCATATCATTGTCGTGGAAAGATAAAATAAGTGAAAAAGGGGGCGGTAAAAATTCCTGTCCCGTCCTTGTTCGGGGTATTTGCTCAAAGTTGCCAATAAAATGTTTAACGAACTATAGGAATGAAGACAATTTCAGTCATAGTCCCAGTTTACAATACGGAAGCTTACTTGGACCGTTGCATCAAGAGCTTGTTCTGCCAGTCGTATGCCGACTTGGAAATCATCCTAGTGGATGATGGCTCTAAAGATGGCAGTTTGCGGATTTGCCGGAAATGGGAACAACGTGACAGTCGTATACAGGTTATATCCCAACCCAATCTTGGTGTGTCTTCGGCTAGAAATGAAGGGATAAGAAAATCAACAGGCGATCTTATCATGCTGCTTGATAGTGATGATTGGCTGGCTGCTGATGCATGCGAAAACTATTGGCACTAATAAAAGGGAAAAATGCCGACTGCATAGTTTGTGGGCTCAAACAGACAAGTGGCAATATATGGGCTCCTGCATTTGACAAAGACTATTCAGATTTGGCTTCATTCAAGTGTGACTTTATTTATTGGATAAACACGGAACTATTAAGTTCATCGGTGAATAAGATATATAAGCGTGGACTTATAACAGAGTTATACCCTGAAAATATGTCTTTCGGTGAAGATTTGGTCTTTGTATTGAATTATCTGAAACATTGCAATCGAATATCATTTACTCAAGAACCACTTTACCAACATGAAGTGTATAATTCAGTTTCATTGACACATTCTTTTTCCCCTGCACGTTTCTCCAATTTGGAGGATATTCAAAAGGCCATTTTAGATTTTGCAGACGATAAGAATAAAATCAACCCACGAATTTACGATAAATATGTGAAGGATGCGTTGCATTTGACAAGAATGTGGTATAAAAACAAGAATGTTCCCTATATAAGAAAAAAGGAAATTATAGGTGAATGGCTGAAACAGTCTTATATAAGAAAGCTGAAAATTTCCGATTATCAATTACATTGGAAAGACCGCATGTTGCTTCATAGCCTACACATGAGTTGCTTTATCGGAATAAATTGGATTGTCAATGGGAAAGAATATATCAATTCCCTTTCTAAAGAATGATATGCAAATGAAATACACGGCTGTGATACGAACATTAGGCAAGGGCGGAAAAAATTATCAAAGATTGCTTGATTCCTTACTTGAACAGACCATCAGACCGACAAGCATTCTCGTGTATATCGCTGAGGGTTATCCTTTGCCTAAAGAAACGGTCGGTATAGAGCAATGTGTATACGTAAAAAAGGTATGGTTGCACAAAGGGCTTTAGCGTATGATGAGGTATCAACTGAATATTGTCTGTTTCTTGATGATGATGTTTATTTACCACACCACGCAGTGGAAACCTTTTATAATGAATTAGTTGGACAGGATGCACAAGTGATTTCTCCATGTGTATTTGCCAATCATGAAGTAGCCATAAAAAAGGATAAGATACGTTCAAGCATATTGGGCAGAGAAGTCTGTCGTCTATGGAGTCGGAAGTGGGGCTACAAAGTTTTAAGAACCGCAGGTTTTTCCTATAATAATCATCCTGTAAAACCGGTGTATGAATCACAATCTAATGCCGGACCCTGTTTTTTTTGCCGGAAAGAAGATTTCCTGAAAATTCATTATGAGGAAGAATTGTGGTTAGATAAAACTTACTATGCTTTTCCTGACGATCAAGTCATGTATTACAAAATGTATAAAACCGGTCTAAAAATACTGACCTCTTTTTGATTCGGTGTCATACATTTAGATGCAAGTTCGACCGTAGAAAAATCCAAAGAAAAACAGAGAAACTGATTCTATTCCGAATACCGAAACAAACTAATATTTTGGCACCGGTTTATTTTCCTGCCGGAAAAGAACTTATTATTAAAATTTTGGTCGGTGATTGCCATTTCTTACGTTTATGGCATTCAGGGCATGAAATATGGCGTGAAATACTTGTTTGATGATAAGGATATGTCGGTGGCCTATATAAATGGAGTAGCGGACGGATTCTCATTTTTAAAAAGTGAGGGATATAAGAAACTCCCCAAAATCAAATCATGTCAATGAAAAAGAATATCATGTTTATGATGCCTGCCTTGCCGGGAGGAGGAGCGGAAAAAGTTCTTATTGATATTTTAAAGAACTTTGATTACGCATCTTATGAAGTGACATTGTTCTTGGAATATAAGGAAGGTGTTTATTTGAATGATGTTCCTGAAGAAGTGAGAATATTGGCTTTACATTCGCAAAATACAATATGGTTTGAGCGATTTCACCGTGTTTTAAGAATTTTCATAGCTATGTCCTCTTTCATACGCTTATATATAAATATATGTTTATGAAACTTCTGAAAGGAGAACGATTCAATACGATTGTTTCGTTCATGGGGGAGCTGCGGTAAAGTTTCATTCTTATATCATACACAAAGCGAATAACAATCTTTCTTGGGTGCATATCGACTTAAAACAGAAACATTGGTCTTTAGATTTCTTCCGAAACGAAAAGGATGAATTTAGAGTCTATAGAAAGATGGATAAAATCGTTTTTGTATCGGAAGATGTAAAAAGGATGTTCTTGGAACTATATGCAATAGAAAATGATAAATGTAAGGTTATCTATAATCTGATTGACAAGAATGTTATCCAACGATTGGCTATATCGAACAATGCCATAAAAAGGAAATTCACAATTTGTATGGTCGGACGGCTTAATAGACAAAAAAGATATGATAGGGCATTAAAAGCAGCCAAGTGGTTGAAGAGTGATGGCTATGATTTTTGATTTATGGATTATCGGTGAAGGAAGTCTTGAAAAGTCTTTGAAAGCAATGAGTCATGAATACGGAATGGATGATTGCGTACACTTCTTAGGTTTCAAAAACCTTCCTATCCTTATATGAAAGAAGCAGATATATATCTAAATACATCGGAAGCGGAAGGTTATCCTTTGGTTGTTTGTGAAGCTTTATGTTTAGGACTAGCGATTGTAGCTACAGATATCAGTGGTGCAAGTGAAATATTGGCCGGTTCGGAATACGGATTGTTAGTTTCAGAAAAAGATGAGGACATCTACAAAGGTGTAAAACGATTGATGGATGATGCCTCCTTGCGTGAGAAATACCGTGCGAAAGCCTTACAACGGGCAGAAATGTTTGATGTACCTACCACTATGGCACAAATTTATAAGATACTGTAATGAGTAATAAGGAAATCATAAGTTTAGCCATAGACAGATTAAAATTCCCTTTAATCTGTGGTGTGGTCTTCATCCACAATCAGTTAAAGGGTGATATTTCTATCTCGGGACAATCGCTTCTATACCGGATGCGTCGTGGTACGAGGCCGTCATCAATTTGTTCTCCTATGTTATTCCATGTATAGCCGTTCCAATTTTTTTCATTGTCTCCGGATATCTATTCTTTAAAGAAGGAACTTTTAATGAGAAGCTATATCTCACAAAAGATAAAGAAACGATTTTGGTCTTTGTTAATTCCGTATGTTTTATGGAATACTTTATGCCTTCTTATTTTTATATTCGTAAGAATTCCGGCCTTACATGGTTTGTTCCCTAATGTTTCTTTGGAAGAGGTTACCCTGCCCAAGGTTTTATCCGGATATTGGGCGTGCGAGGGAAACGGTTTTTCCCTTTTGATTTCCCTTTATGGTATGTTCGTGAACTCATTCTTATGGTTATAATTTCTCCGCTTCTATATGTTGTAGTAAAGAAAATGAAAGTTTGTTTTTTCATTCCCATAGTCATCTGTATGTTCTTCTCATTATGCCCGAAGGAATTTGGATTTACATTAAACGCTTGTTTTTTTCTTTTCATTGGGATTATATACGAGGTTGTTTTCTCATGTGATAGAATATGTAGAACGGTTGAATTTTATCAAGTATTTGTATTTTCTGCTGATCGCAGCCGATTTATATACAGTGACATTGGTTTGCCAGTTAATTATTATATACATTTGTTCGTTATTTTCTCTGGAATTTTGACTGTATTCAATTATGTGTTTATCTCGGTTAAAAAAGGAAAAAAACGGATGTCTGTTTAAAGAAGAGGTCTTTTTCATTTACGCATCTCACGGATTATTCATTGCTTTCCTTCAAAAGGCTGTTCTGAAAATCATGCGTCCTATAACCGAAGTTGAATTTCTTGCCATATATTTTCTCGTACCGATTCTTACGATTGCCATTTCAATCGGGATGTATAGGTGCATGAAACGTGTAACACCGAAAGTTTTGTCCATATTGGTTGGAGGAAGATAAGATTGTCTATGAAAGTTTCAATAGTCATACCCATATACAACGTTTCCGCTTATATTGAAAACTGTTTGAATCGGTACGGAAGCAAATCTATCAGGATTTGGAAGTGATTCTTGTCGATGATTGTGGCACGGACAACAGTATGGAAATCGTACAGGAATATTTGGAATACCACAACTTTGTTGAAGTAAAAAATAATACACCACACGCATAACCGGGGCTTGTCAGCTGCCCGCAACACTGGTTTGGAGGCTGCAACGGGAGATTATGTATATTTCTTAGACAGCGATGATGCGCTTATGGAAGACTGCATTTTCATATTGGTCGCCCCCGTGGAAGCACAGCCTTATGATTTTGTCATCGGCAACTATGAAGTTAAAGGAAGTAACAAGGAATATCCGGCCTTAACTCTGCCTTCGGGAGCACTCCGTAGCAACAAGGAGATTCTACACTCATACGCTGAAGGACGATGGTATATGATGGCATGGAACAAATTGTGCAACCGGAAATTCCTGCTGGACAACAAGTTATTTTTTGAAGAAGGGCTGTTGCATGAGGATGTGATATGGAGTTTCAAACTGGCTTGTAAAGCCTGCTCCATGTATGTAATCCAAGAGCCGACCTACCGATATACCATACGTGCGGCCTCTATCATGACCGGAACGGATATAGAGCGAGATGTCAACCAATACATAAAGGTATTTAAGGTGTTAACCCGGTTTGTCATAAACGAAGGCAGACAACAAGCGCAGGATGAATACACACTTTTAGAGGGGCGGAAAAAGCGCCTTGTTATTCTCCTTGTTGCAAAGAAACGAATATGGGTTATACAACCGTTATTACCCGTATTTGCACGAGATGTCTCCCATCTCTCCTTGGGTTGCATTTAAAAACAAGACGATAGGGATAAAATACCTGTTGCGCGATTTACATTACTTGTTGCCTGTGGTATGGGGAAGTCAATACAAGCGATTATTCTATAACCTGTATTACAAATGGAGAGGCAAGCCGATAGAAGGTGCACTCTGGTAAACCATGAGCTATAAGATTTCGATAATCATCCCGGTATATCGGGTAGAGAACTATATCTCATGCTGTTGCAGGTCGCTGTTCGGGATGCGGTTTCAAGATGTGGAATACCTGTTCGTGGACGATGCGACTCCTGACGGGAGTATTGCCGTTATCGAAAGCATCTTGAACGAATATCCTCATAGGAAAGCTCATGTGAAATTACTTGGCACACACCAAAGAACATGGGAGTTGCCAGTGCCCGTAATACCGGACTCGAAGCAGCTACCGGCGAATATATCGCATTTGTTGATGCGGATGATTGGATAGAGGAAAATATGTTTGAAAAACTATACCAAAAAAGCCGAAGCCGGACATCTTGATATTACGGGTTGCGACTGGTATCTGGAGTTCGAAACATCCAAACGTTATATGCGGCAACCTGTCTATGAAAGAACTTCGGATTGCCTGAAAGCCATGTTGTCCGGCGAAATGCGCTGGTTTTTATGGGCCTTCCTTGTACGCCGCGACCTCTATGTAAAAAACAATATCCGTTTCCTTGACGGAGCCAATATCGGCGAGGACATGTCCGTACTTATCCGGTGTTTCAGCTTTGCCCGGTCATACCGCCATGTCCCGGAAGCCCTTTACCACTATGTAAGATCCAACACGGCTTCGATGACCGCCCTCGATTCCAAAAGGCAGATAGAGATGGTGAAACGGAACGTGGATGTCACGACCGGCTTTATCCATAGCAGGTATCAGAACAGCTTGGAACGGGAACTGGACTTTCTGAAACTGAACGTGAAGTTCCCCCTGCTGATTTCGGACAATACCGCCAATTACGAAGTGTGGAACGCCTGTTTTCCCGAAGCCAACCGTTCCATCTGGAAAAACGCCAAACAACCGTTCCGAAACAAACTGCTGCAATGGTCTGCCTTGCACCGCCATTATTGGATAGTAAGAGGCTACTATCGCCTGCTGTTCAAATTCGTGTACGGAATACTATATAGATGATGACTGATTTGTTGAAAGCCGTTTTAACCGGTATTGTGTTCAGTTGCTATTATTTCCCCGTTTGAATTTGTCTTCTTGCCGGGAATTAATACAAAGATGATGCTGGCTGTAATTGGTGTGGCATTGTTTGTCCAGCAATGGCTTAAAGAGGATACTTCTCGACTCAACAGAACATTTTGGTGGTTTCTGTGTGGGCGGCTTTATTTTCCTTGTCATCTTTTCTGTCCGTTGTAATCAACAACACAACGGATTACACGTATGTGTCTTTTATAGTTGGGCTGTGGGTCTGGATTGCCGGTGCCTATTCGGTAATGTTTTTGATAAGAAGGGTACATGGTTTCATTTCGATTCAATGGGTTTTCCGGTATATGGCGTATGTCTGTGCCATACAATCCATTTTAGCCATTTTGATAGACAATATGCCATTACTTCAGGAGTGGGTTGACGGCTTGATATTGCAGAATGTTGAATATTTACATCGCGCTAACCGGTTGTATGGTATAGGTGCCAGCTTTGATACAGCCGGAATCCGGTTTTCATGTGCGATGTTAGGCTTAGGATATTTAATCGTACATGAAATTTCAAATAAACGGAAGATATGCTATTGGAGTCTTTTTCTCATTATCGGTATTGTGGGTAATATAGTGTCGCGTACAACGACGGTCGGTTTGGTTATTTCCATTGTATATATGGCTTTGTCGAATTTTTCACTAAGTGGTCAAATAACCCATTCACGGGTAAGATTTATTGGATATGGCATTGTTTTTACCGGACTATTAGTGGGAGGCATCTATTATTTGTACAACTATTCGCCAGTGTTCGGAAATTATCTGCGATACGGTTTTGAAGGTTTCTTCAACTGGTTTGAGAATGGTGAATGGACGGCTAATTCCACGGACAGATTACAACGGATGGTTGTATTCCCTAACAATTTAAAGACATGGCTTATCGGAGACGGATGGTTTTTAAATCCTAATGATTCCAATGGATTCTATAAATATACAGATATAGGTTATTTGAATTTCATTTTTATTGCGGCACTATTGGGTGGCTATCTTTATATCTCTGTTTGTCCACAGTACTTACCTCCTTTGCCAAAAAAGGTAGGGAGGATACCTTTTTTTTTTGTTGCTGCTTTTTGTTGCAATTGATAGTTTGGATAAAGATCTCTACCAATATATTTCTCGTGTATGCCATGCTTCTGTTACTTGACAGCTACGAGTCCTCAGAAGATAGTGTCAGACCGACTGAAAAAACGCCTTATGGTACCTAAAATTATTCATTATTGCTGGCTAAGCGACGACCCATTTCCGGAAAAGATACAAATGTGTATAGAATCATGGAAAAGGTAATGCCTGACTATGAATTGAAGTTGTGGAATACACAAACTTTGATATAGAAAACAGTGTTCCATACGTAAAAGAAGCTTTTGCGAATCGTAAATGGGCATTTGTAGCGGATTATATTCGCTTATATGCACTTTATACAGAAGGTGGTATTTATTTGGATTCTGATGTGAAAGTACTGAAATGTTTCGATAGATTTCTGCATCACAAATTTTTCACAAGTATGGAATATCATCCATTTATGGTTGAACGAGATAACTCTTTAGCGGATATCGATATTGACGGATACCGAATTGCGGATAGATATATATCTGGTATTGAATTACAGGCAGCCATAATGGGAGCGGAAAAGGATGCCCGTTTATCAAAGAGATATTGATTGGTATCAAGACAAGCACTTCATTCGACCGGATGGTAGTATGGGGCTGGATGTGATAGCCCCACAGATATATGCCCGCATCGCAGAAAATTATGGTTTCAGATATAAGGATATTGATCAACCATTGACCGATGGTCTGATGATTTACCGCTCTGAGATCTTTGCCGGGAACAGGCGTGAGGTCACGCCTGCATCATACGCCATTCATTATTGTGAAAACAGTTGGAATGAACGGGCTCTATTGGATAAAATCCGACACTATTGGAGATTTCTCCTATATCTATTTAAATCAAAAATAAGTAGCTAAGTTTATGATTTACGTTAACGGAAGGTTCTTATTGCAGAACTTGACAGGGGTTAACCGTTTTGCATACGAACTTTGCAGGGCATGGGCGCAAATGGGGATACCTTTCACATTGTGCTGTCCACCCGGTTCCATCAAGGGATGTTATGACGTTTCCCATTTTAACATTGTGGTGTATGGTTGGGGCTAAATCTCATGTCTGGGAGCAGCTGTTGTTACCTTTATGGTTCAGCAGGATTAAGGGAGAAAAAGTGTTAGTCTGTTTTACAGGCTTAGGACCTTTGCTGGTACGGAAGAAAATTATGACGATCCACGATTTGGCATTTATGGCCAATCCGGATTGGTATTCCCGTCCATATAGAACATGGTATCGAATGATGACTCTTTGTGCCTCCACATCCATGAAGATATTGACTGTGAGTGAGTTCTCCAAATCGGAAATCGTGCGCAGGCTTTCAATAGATGATGAAAAAATTCGTGTCATTTACAATGCTGTTTCTTCCCGGTTCCATGCTTCAGACAGCAGTCATAGGAATGCAAGGGAAGTTACCGGAGAAAAATACATATTGGCAGTATCTTCCATTGATCCTCGCAAGAACTTCTCCATGCTATTGAAGGCATTTGCCCAAATGGATGATAAAAATATCAAACTATATATAGTTGGAGGGCAGGCTAATATTTATTCAACTTCCATTAAGGAATTATGTGATAATATCCCTACCGACAGAATCAAATGGTTAGGACGGATAACAGACAGTGAATTGAAAGAATATTATATGAACGCATGTTGCTTTATCTATCCGTCTCTTTATGAAGGATTTGGTATCCCTCCATTGGAAGCCATGGCGTGTGGCACTCCGACCATTGTGTCGGATATTCCTCCTTTACGGGAAATTTGTAGTAATGCTTCTTTATATATTTGTCCATTGGATACGGAAGATATTGCGAGAAAAATAATGTTATTGGTCTCAGATATAGAATTGCGAGAAAGACTTCGTATAGCAGGCTATAATCAGTATAAGCGATTCACATGGAAGAATAGTGCAAATGCCGTCTATGATCTTTTTGTGCAGTTTATAGGTCAAAAAGTAGGAAAAAACAGCAGCCGTTTTGTAGGTTGTACAAAAAATAAAGAGTAATGATTTTTTTCTTGATAATTATCGTTCTATTATATATTCTTTCTTTTCGTTCCTTTAATGAGAGAGTCAGTCCTTTCAATAAAGAGCATGTTTCAACATTGAAAGGGGTAATGGCAATATCAATAGTTGCTTTCCATTTGTCTTATCAAACTGATGACTGGTTATTCATGTTCAGTTCTTGGGGAGCTCCTGTCGTTTCCATATTCTATTTTATATCAGGATATGGACTGGCGTTCAATTATAGAGCCAGAGGAAATGAATATCTGTCACATTTCTTTAAACATAGAATTTTGGGGGAACCTTATTCTTCCCTTCCTGCTGGTATGGATTGTCAATAGAATCGTAAGCGGAAACATTTCAATGAGTTTATTGGATGAACTCATTGAATTATTGATGCACGGAGAGACCACATTGCCCTATTCATGGTATGTTTTCAGTATTCTTCTTTTTTACATTCTCTTTTATATGATAGCTGCCAAGCGGAATGTTGTAATCATTTCATTCCTTTGTGTCTTTACATATATAGTTCTTACCGTTTCATTGAGTTATGAACGCTGTTGGTATATCAGTGCGTTAGCATTCCCATTAGGAATATTTTATTGTAAATATGAAAAAAGAATATGCGCATTATGGAATGTACCGGTAAGATATTATGTGACGGTCCCTTTATGTTTGCTATTGACGGCGGTATGCGTAATTAGTAAAAATGAATTCTGCTATTTGTTCGCCTATATGCTTATACCAATCATTATTGTGTGTCTTTGTGCCAAAATACAAATCTATAATAGAAATATGCAATGGATAAGCAATGTCTCGTATGAAATTTATTTATGTCAAGGTATCAGTATGACATTGCTTAGGGGAAATTATCTGTTTATCAAATCTGATTTATTGTATATCATTGCAACTTTCGTGCTGACTTTCTTTATGGCTTATAGCATAAAAAAGATTGTGCATTATTTATTAATAGGCATTAATATGGAAGGTCAAAAGACATGATATTACAGGAGTCTTAAAAGATGGAAATTTTGAAAATCCTCCAACTCGGTAAATTCTACCCGGTGCGCGGCGGTGTGGAGAAAGTTATGTACGACCTGATGACGGGCCTTTCGGGCGTGGCGTGGACTGCGACATGCTGTGCGCCCTGTCGCAGGGCGGCTCGCGTACCATAGCCATCAACGCCCACGCCTGTCTCATTGGCTGCCGCACCTGGATGAAGGTGGCCGCCACGATGATCTCGCCCGCCATGATTTTCTCCCTGAGGAAAAGGTGCGGGGAGTATGACATCATCCACGTACACCATCCCGACCCGATGGCGTGCCTGGCATTGTTCCTTTCCGGCTACAGGGGCAAGGTGGTGCTGCATTGGCACGCCGACATAGAGAAGCAGAAAATGTTGCTGGAATTATACCGTCCCCTGCAGGAATGGCTGCTGGGACGCGCGGACCTGATTGTGGGGACAACCCCTGTCTATACGGCGGAATCCCCTGCCTTGCCCGTGTGCAGCATAAGACAGTATGCCTGCCCATCGGCGTTGCCCCTGTCGTTTCCGAGCCGGAAAAGGCGGACGCGCTGAGGAGGAGGTATCCCGGCAGGAAGATCGTCTTCTCCCTGGGACGTCTGGTGGCATACAAGGGCTACCGGTACCTGATAGAGTCGGCCCGCTACCTGACTGACGACTATGTGGTGCTGATAGGCGGCTCCGGCCCGCTGATGTGCGATCTCCAGGCGGAAATCGAGACCTGGGGCGTGGAGGACAGGGTGAAGCTGTTAGGCAGGATTCCCGACGGGGATCTGCCGGCCTATTACGGGGCCTGCGATGTCTTCTGCCTGAGCAGCGTGCAGAGGACGGAGGCTTTCGGCATTGTGCAGATAGAGGCCATGTCGTGCGGCAAGCCCGTGGTGGCCACCCGCATCCCCCATTCGGGCACCTCGTGGGTGAACGGGCACGGGATGTCGGGGCTGAACGTGGCGCCGGAGGATGCGAAAGCACTGGCGGAGGCCGTCATGGAGATAGCCGGTGACGGGCAGGTATACGGGAGGTTCGCTGCGGGTGCGGGGGAGCGTTACCGGGAGCTGTTCACCAAGGAGAGAATGATTGATAACGTAATAGATATTTATACCAAACTATGAATGAGACAAAAGTTATGTCAAGGGCGGCGGAAGCCGCATTTGACGGCAGTGCCTGCCGCCGGGGCGTCGTGTCCCCGGCCGCCCGCAGGGTAAAGAGGGGCCTGGACCTCGTGGCGAGCGTCATCGGGATGCTCGTCTTCTCGCCGGTGTTCCTGATCATCTACATCGCCGTAAAGTGCGAGGACGGCGGGAAAGCCATCTTCAGGCAGGAACGTGTGGGCTATCACGGGGAGATTTTCACGCTCTACAAGTTCCGTTCCATGGTCACCACGTCGGAGTCGGACGGCAGGCCGGCATTGTGCAGCGGGAAGGGCGACAAACGTCTGACCCGTGTGGGGCGTTTCCTGCGCGAGCACCATCTGGACGAGCTCCCGCAGCTGTGGAACGTGCTCAAGGGCGAGATGAGCTTTGTCGGTCCGCGCCCGGAGCGCAAGTTCTTCGTGGACAAGATCAGGGCCGTCAACCCCGACTACGAGCTGCTGTACCAGCTGCGCCCCGGCCTTTTCTCGGCCGCCACGCTCTATAACGGCTACACGGACACGATGGAGAAAATGCTGGAGAGGCTGCGGATGGACCTGGACTACCTCTACAACCGCTCGCTGTGGCTTGACACGAAAATCATCTTCCTGACGGTGTTCTCCATCCTGACGGGAAAGAAATTCTGAAACGAAATGGAAAACAAGGACAAGCTTATACCGAAATCCGGCCTGAAACTCCGCAGGATAGGCAACCGCCACATGATTGTGGAAGTCTCCGACAGTTGCGTGAACCTGACGAACGTGTACAGCCTGAACGGGACCGCCGCCCGGCTCTGGGAGATGGTCTGCAACGGGGAAGGCCGTACAGCGGGGGAACTGGCGGAGGGACTCTGCAAGACGTATGATGTGGAATACGGGCGCGCCCTGCGCGATGTGGAACGCCAGATAGAGGAATGGGAGAAGATGGGGCTGCTGTCCCGGCGGGGCACCGGCGATTGAATGCTTACACTGAAAGGACAAAGGCATCTTGTGATCCCTTACCGGAGTGCCTGCTTTAGAAAACGGATTCCATGGAGCTTTCTTCGGAACATAAGGCGTTGTTCAGCCTGCTGCGTGCGGGGCTGTGGGAGAGGGAGCCGGACGACCTGTCACCCTTCCCGCTTACGGACGCGCAGTGGTGGGACGTGTACCGGATGGCGGTGCGCCAGACCGTGACGGGCATTGTCTGCCGCGGCCTGCACCACCTGCCGGAAGCGCTGCTGCCCGGCGACGCCCTGATGATACGCTGGGTGGCGGAGACCGACCGCATCGAGCGGAAGAACAGGAGGATGGACGCGGTGGTATGCCTGCTGACGCAACGGATGGGCCGTAACGGCCTGCATCCCGTACTGCTGAAAGGCCAGGGCGTGGCCGCCTTCTATGAACATCCGCTGACGCGCGAATGCGGGGACATCGACCTCTGTTTCCTTTCGGAAGAGGAGGAACGGGAAGCCGCGGAGCTGATGCGCCGGGCCGGGTGCCGGACGGAGAAACAGCCGGACGGAAGCAACTGTTACAGCTGGCAGGGAGTGGAGGTGGAACACCATACCCGGCTGTTCGACCTTCATAACCCGTTGCTGAAAGGCTACCTTTCCGCACTGGTCAGGGAACACGGGTTCACGGAGTTCCGTCCGGGCGGAAGGGACGGGCTGCCGGAGGGCAACCAGCCCGGGGAGTTCCCGGCGACAATCTCCGTGCCGTCCCCCTGCCGAACCTGCTGTTGCTGAACGCCCACCTCCTGAAACACCTGCTGGGGCACGGTGTCGGCCTTCGGCAGTTCTGCGACATGGCGCGGGCCTACCACACCCTGCACGGAAGCTACTCCCCCGGGGATCTGGAAGCCGTTCACAGGCGGACCGGCCTGCTCAGGTGGAGCGCGCAGCTCCATACATTCCTGACGGAATACCTCGGGCTGCATCGCGCCGAACTTCCTTATGCGGATACGGATGCATACTCCTCTCCCGAACTGCTGCGCATCGTGCTGGAGGGAGGGAACTTCGGACAGTACGGCGGCACCAAGGGCAAGGCTTCCCAGGCAAGGTGGGAAAGGAAACTGCGTACCTTCCTCTCCTTCTGGAAACACCGCGGCTTCTCCAACACCTACGCCCGCAAGGAGGCGTTCTGGATTTCGGTAAGACTGATAATAGGAAACCTCAGATGAGAAACGAATATTTTTTCAGGGTGGCGGGGCTGACGTTCTCCGTCATCCTTCCCGGTGGGCTGGACGCGGAGACGCTGCTGCCCTCCTTCCGTCCGTTCCGGTGCGGAGAATGCCCGGAAGGGGAACGGATTTTCCGGCTGCTTGCCGACACCCGTCCCTTTGCGGATGACGGGAAACGCGCGGAGCTGCTGGACGAGTCGTCCAACGACATGGGGCATGTATGCCTTCTGCGCATTCCCGGCGGTTACCGGACGGAGATAAGTTACGGTCCTATGGATGGTGGCGCACATCTCATGACTGTGGACACCGCTTTTGACGATGCCACGGCCTTCCTCCGGGTGGAGGACCCGTCCGTGGGGGAGGTACTGTCGTCCATGCTCCGCATCCTCTACGCCCAGGCGGCACTCGGGCGGGACGCCGTTTCCGTCCATGCCTCCTGCGCCAGCCTGAAAGGCAGGGGCTACCTTTTCCTCGGCAAGAGCGGCACGGGCAAGAGCACGCACTCCCGGCAATGGCTGGAGGCCTTTCCGGACTGCCGCCTGCTGAATGACGACAATCCCGTGCTGCGGATAGAGGACGGCATGGTATCGGTCTACGGCACGCCGTGGAGCGGGAAGACACCCTGCTACAGGAACGAGCGCCGTCCCGTGGCCGGAATCGTCCGCCTGCAACAGTCCGGCACGAACCGGTTCACCCCGCTTGAGGGGCCGGAAGCTTTCGCCGCATTGCTGCCCTCCTGCTCCGCCATCCGTCAGGACATCCGCCTGCATGACGAACTTTGCCGTATCCTGATACGGGTAACCGAACAGGTGCCCGTCGGACGGTTGGAATGCCTGCCCGACCGGGAGGCCGCATGGCTCTGTTTCGAGAGCCTGTACGTGCGGGATGCGAAAGCCCGGGAAGTACGGGACGGCCTGCCGGAGAACGGCGGACTATGAACGATGATTGATAAACCCTAAATAAAGCAAAGAAAGCAATGAAAAGAAAAGACTGTTTTTGGATTGTGGCGGTGGCAGTGCTCCTGCTCTCCTCCTGCAGTTCGTCGAAGAAATTCGTCTACCTGCAGGACATGGAGATGGGGCTCGGCTATCCGTATGACACCAGGTATGAGGCGGTGGTGCATGCCAACGACCGCCTGGACATCACCGTGAGCAGCAAGAACCCCGAGCTGTCCATCCCGTTCAACGCGGGCGGCGGGGCCTTCTCGGTGGGTGCCAACGGCGCGGTGACGGAGTCCGCTGCCGTGAAGAAAGGCTACCGTGTGGACGTGGAAGGGAACATTAGTTTCCCCATCCTGGGCAAGCTGCATGTGGAGGGGCTGAAGGTGAGCGAGGTGACCGCCCTGATACGCAACCGCATCATCGACGGGAAGTATATCAAGGACCCGCTGGTGTCGCTGGAGTTCCTCAATTTCAAGTATTCCGTCCTGGGCGCGGTGGGCAACACCGGCACCTTCTCGGTGGAGGGCGACCGCATCACCCTGCTGGAGGCCATCGCCAAGGCGGGCGATGTCACCCAAAGGGGCCGGGTGAACCGTGTGGCGGTCATCCGTGAGGAGGACGGGCAGCGGGTGATGTACCAGCACGACCTGCGCAGCAAGGAGCTGTTCGAGTCGCCCTGCTTCTACCTGCAACAGAACGACATCGTCTATGTCGAACCGAAATACCGCAAGCAGGACCGCGAGGACAAGGGCTGGAAGTACACCACCGGAATCCTCTCGTTCATCACGGCCGTCTGCTCCGTCATCTGGGCCATCAAGTAAACACATCTCTGAATTATGCAAAACAACAGTTTATCCAACAAGAACGAACAGGGCGTCAACTTAGTGGACCTGTCCGTCTATCTGCTGTCGAAGTGGAAGTGGTTCGTGCTGTCCGTGCTGCTTTTCGGGGGGATGGCGTGGTACCACTACGCCAAATCCCCGCTGGTGTTCTTCCGCTCCGTCACGGTCATCATCAAGGACCCGTCCAACAAGACCTCCACGGCGGGGCTCGACCGCTACGACAACTATATCAACAAGGTGAACGTGGCCAACGAGATTCTCCAGTTCCGTTCCAAACGGCTGATGCGCGAGGTGGTGCAGCGCCTGCACGCCGACGTGGACTACCGTGTGGAGAGCGGGCTGCGTATGAACGAGCTCTATACGCTGTCTCCGGTGAACGTCTCCTTCATCAACGTGCTGCCCGAACGGCACATCTCGTTCGTGGTGACGCCCAAGGACGATGCGACGGTGACGCTTTCCGGGTTCGGGGGGCTGCCTGCCGCCAAGGATAGCTATGACGTGCGGCTGAACGACACGCTGGCCGTCGGCGGCGAGCGGATATTGGTGACGGGTACCGACCACTGGGGCAAGTCGTGGACGGGTCGCGAGATCCACGTCGTCAAGAACCCGCTGAACGCCGTGGCGGGACGCCTCCAGGGCAGCATGGGAATCCGGCAGGAGGAGGACGAGTCGTCCATCCTCGTGCTCTCGCTGAAGGACGGCTCGCCCCTGCGTGCCGAGGACGTGCTGAACACGCTGGTGAACGTGTATAACGCGGAAGCCGTCAACGACAAGAACCAGGTGGCGGTGAACACCTCCGAGTTCATCAACGAGCGCCTGCTCATCATCGAGCGGGAGCTTGGCGGCGTGGAGACCGAGCTGGAATCGTTCAAGCAGCACAACCAGGTGATGGACATCGGCTCGCTGGCCGGCCGCTACATGGGCGAGGCACAGGCCTACAGCGCCGACGCGCTGGAGCAGGAGACCCAGCTGAAACTGGCGCGGTTCATCAAGGAGTACCTCACCGACCCCACGAAAAGCCGTGACCTCATCCCCTCGGGGACGGGCATCAGCGACGCCGCCGTGGAGGGGCAGATAAACCAGTACAACGCCCTGAAGCTGAAGCGCGACAAGCTGATAGCCGACAGCAGCGAGAGCAACCCCGTGGTGGAGGAGCTTAACAACAGCATACACGCCCTGAGGCAGAGTATCATCCGTGCGGTGGACAACATGATTGTGGGGATCAACATGAAGCGCAACGACGCGCGCAGCCGCCAGGAGCAGGCACAGGCGCGGTTTACCACCGTGCCCACCAAGGAACGGCAGATGCTCTCCATCGAGCGGCAGCAGAAAATCAAGGAGGCGCTCTACATGTTCCTTCTCAACCGGCGGGAGGAGAACACCCTCTCGCAGGCGATGGCCGACAACAACGCGCGCACCATCGACAGCGTGGACGGACCCGCGGGACCCATCTCACCCGTGCGCAACCGCATCCTGCTGCTCGGGGTGCTCGTCGGCCTGGCCGTCCCCGGCGTGGTGTTCCTCATGATCCTCTTCATGGACACCCGGGTACACAGCCGCAAGGACCTGAAGGGCGCGGTGAGCATTCCTTTCCTCGGCGAAGTGCCGCAGGACAAGGAGGCGGCGAAAGCGGGTGTTGCCGTCGGCGAGGAAGACGGCATGCTGGCCGAGAGTTTCCGCATCCTGCGCACCAACATGACATTCATGGTGAAAAAAGACAAACCGATGCAAGTCGTCACCTTCACTTCGTTTAATGAAGGTGCGGGAAAGACGTTCATTTCCCGCAACCTTGCCATGAGCCTCGTGCTCACCCGGAAACGTGTGGTGCTGGTGGACCTCGATATCCGCAAGGGCACCCTGAGCCGCCACTTCCATAAACACCCGGTGGGCGTGACCAACTATCTGGCCGACGACTCCATCCGCCTGGACGACATCATCCACACCGACGGGAAATTCGACAACCTTGACATCATCTCATCTGGTACGGTGGCACCCAACCCTGCGGAGCTGCTCATGGACGAACGGCTTGACGCGATGGTGGAGGAACTGCGCCAACGCTACGACTACATCATCGTGGACAATGTCCCCGTGGGCATCGTGGCGGACGCCACTATCACCAACCGCATCAGCGACCTCACCATCTTCGTGGTGCGCGCCGGCCGCCTGGACCGCCGCCTGCTGCCCGACATGGAGGAGCTTTACCGCGATAACAAGCTCCGCAACATGGCAATTATCCTCAACGGGGTGGGCCCGCACCGCCGTGGCTACGGTTACGGATATGGATACGGGTATGGCTATGGTTACGGATACGGGAAACACGGGAGAAGGAAATGACCGATATACTTCAAGCATTTACGTTTAATCTTTTTAAATATAATTACATTATGACACAAGAAATCAGGTATCAGATTAACGGGTGGCCGGAAAAGACAATCCATGCCGGCACAGCCCCGTCAAGAGGTCCCGGGACAAGTCCGGAGGCGATGACGGAACCTCCCTTACAGATACGGGGGCGTATGCTGCCCTATACGGAAGCCGTATAAGGCAGCTTATCACTAAATAAGGATACATTAACTTTTTAAAACATTAAAGTATATGGACGAAAATGAAAACAAAGGCTTAAAAACTTACGAGTCTCCTTCCACGAAGAAAACTCAGGTGGAATTGGAAGGAAACCTGTGCGGCTCTACTAATCACACGGCTCAGTCGCCCGGTACAACAACTACGGCTCAGGAAGTCAACCAATCTTTTGGAACAGCGAATGACTTTACTAATGATTCTTGGGATAATAACTAATGAATAAGAACATAATCTGAATGAATATGAATAAGAGATTTTTGATTCCGGCTCTTGCTTGGTCTTTGCTGGCTTTAAGCTTTGCCGGTTGTACAGATGACAATATGTCGGGTAGCGATCCCCTGCCGGAAGGTACGGAATTCGATTTCGGCACCACGGTTGAATCCAACCGGTCGCGTACCTATTATGATCCCACGGATGAAAATAACCCGGCGGCTACCTCCTGGAAGATTTTCTGGAACTATGAGTCTTCTTTGTATGACCACATCTACATCTACTCCCCCCAGGCGTTGACAAGCGCCAACCAAGCTTCGTACACCGTCCAGGCCACGGCAAAGGATTTTGCAGAACCGGCTCCGGTTGTCAAGGACGGTGATGTCGGCGTGCAGACAAGTGACGCTTCGAGTTACAATTTCTATGCCATGTATCCGGCACAGTTCGTAAGGTCGGGTAGTGGCACTGGCACATCGCTTTCCGCCACAATGCCAGTCGAACAGACGGTTTCCACCACGGAAACGATGACGGACGAAGCAGTTGGCACTCTCCAGACTGCCGCCGACATGAACTGTGCGCTGATGATTGCGAAGACAGAGAACTATACCCCAACTGCCGAGAATCAGGCGGCAGTTCAGTTACAGTTCACGCCCTTTGCATCGATGATTGACATTACCGTAAACGGTACCGCCCAGGACAATATGCAGGGTCGTAAGGTACGCATCACTTCCGTCATCATCGAGGCAGACGCTCCTATTGCCGGCGACTTTACATATAATTACAACACAGACGAGATTACCTTCGGCGAAGGCGCTTCGAACAGCATTACAGTCGATACTAAGTTTGCCGATACCAATGGCGACAAGGAGGGTGTCATGATGGGTAATGACAGCCAGCTCAAGGTGCGCGCCTTCATGATTCCAAATCCAAATGTCAAGTCGCTTAAGGTAAAGGTCGTGACTGCAGAGTCAAAGACCATGACCAAGACTTTAGCAATGGAAAGTTTCCAGCCGCGTCAGATTCATTCCGTGAAACTTCCGAAGATCGACATCGATAATTTGAAGTTCGATTACACGATTTGGCTGTCGCAGCTCGATCCGAATATCTACATTTCCGAGATTTCGTTGCCGGGTTCCGCGCTGTCGTTCAACTATTTGATGTCACAAGGACACATGCAGACCCAGACAAAGAATCTGTCTGAACAATTCAATGCCGGTGTGCGTGTGTTCCAGTGCCATGTCAATACCATCAGTCAGACCTCCACGATAGACGGCGGATCCACGTCGGTGGGTATCGCTGCTTCTGACGGTTCGAACGTAAGTAAAGGTAACGGCAGTTACTGGACTCTCGGTGATGTACTGACAGCACTACAAAAGGAGATGTCCGAATCCACAAAGATGAGTTCTGCGTGCTCGCCATCTCCGACTGGATTAAAAGACGTAAATGCTGACAAGTTGTCTGCGTTGTACAGTCGTTTGAATGCCGTGCTTGACGAAGCCGGAAAATGGGACTGGTCGCAACCAATATCACCCCCGAAACCACCATCGGTGACATCAAGGGAAAAGTGATTATCAAGTTGCAGCTTAACGGCGGATATACCAACGCATGGACGCAACTGAATAATAGCAAGGTATGGATGAATACCTACGCAGAAATTGCAGAAACCACCCCGTATTATTCACCCATGCCTTATGGCAAACAACCTGCAACCAATGCCGGCGGCACATCGGCTTTGGCTCTGACCGGGGATATGAATATCATCTACTCTGATTGTGCCAATCCGGTAAAATCTGAGTCCAATTTTTCATGGAGAGACGGTGTTCGGAACAATGCAACCGCCATTCTTTCCGCATACGAAAAGAATTACAATTCAACCGACCATAAGAACTTCGCGATGACCTATTTGGGAGGTTGCGGTGCTAAATATACTACGGTTTTGTGGAGCAATTATTATAATCCTTCAGATGTCGCCTCTACCCTTAATAAATTATGGCTTGAAAACAAAAGCAAACCGGCAGCGAAGCCGTGGGGTTGGGTAATGTTCAACCTTGTAGGTGATGAGATGACGACCACTCAGGGCATCGAGGCCGTGATTGAGCACAACTCAGTCTTCAAGCTCGCCCGCCGTTCCGCCGCCAAGACGAAGCCCTCGGGCGACACGAAGGGCATTGCCAGCGGAGGTACTGTATTCTGATTCCTTTTTACCTGCGAGGCAGCACGGTCCGTATTGTCTCGCAGGCTAATCCTGTAGAAAAAGAAAATAGATGAAAAAGATAACAATTGCAAACGCAATAACCGTGCTGACCGTATCGGCATTCCTGATAGCCTGTAATGCCGACGACCAAGATTTGTTACCGGGAGGCAACACCATAATCGAGGCTGTTTGTCCGGCTCCACGCTTGAGAAGCCGGCGACACGTACGGCTGTCGACCCCACAGAGTACACATCCGGAGAGATTGGCATCAACTGGCTGCCGACCGACCGAATCGGCGTGTACGGTGCCACCACTGCCAATGCCTGCTTCACCAACCAGAGTGAGCAGGAGACCGACAAGACCTCCTTCGCAGGCACCCTCCAGAACGGTGAGACTCCCCTGTATGCCTACTATCCCTATACGAAGACGGCAGGCACCGTTCCCACGGCTCTCAATGGCACACTGCCGCTGACCCAGCACTATTCCACCGCCACCCGCGAACTGGAAGGCGACTGGAAGGTGGGTCACCCCCAAGGCAGTTCCACCTCAAAATTCACTTTCGAGCACATCTTCGCCTTCTTGAAGTTCGACATCAACGCCGGTGGCACCGACGTGGCGGGTGAAAGGCTGCTGAGCGTGTCGCTCACCGTCCCCGACAAGCAGCTCGGCGGCGGCTTCACTTGTGACCTTTCCACCCGTGCCGTCACCTTCACGCCGGCCACCGATGCCTCCACCGTGACCATGGAATGGACGGATACGCCGGAACTGTCCGCCTCCACCTTCCACGGCTACATGAACGTGGCTCCCGTCACGGGCATTGCGGGGACGGAAATCAGCATTCAGATCAAGACCAACCTGCACATCATCACCTTCACCGAGACGATGAAAGCCGATGCGTTCAAGTCAATACCTATTACACGGTACCTCTCACCCTGTCGCGCTTCAAAGACAAGTGGACGATGGAGGAGAATCCCGATGCCAAGGAGGAGAACGCCGCTTGGGTGACCGGCCTGCAGAGCCGTCTGGCATGCGCCAACACCGTTTTTGCCATTGCGGGGCAACCCTTCATGCACAAAATCCGCGTGCCGCAAAGCACCTCGCAGCAATATCATGCGGTTGTGCCCGTAAAGAATGGCGTCAAGCGTGTCTACAACCTGCCGGAGGGACTGACCTGGAACGCCGGCCGCTGCCTTGTGGAAGGTAAGGCTCCCGCCGCCGGCGACTATGTCTATTCGGTGGAATTCACCGTAGGGGGCGCTACCTATAAAGAAGGCATCAAGCTCCACGTGGCCGTCCGGGCCGCCGATCTCCAGTCACCCACCCCCATGATGGGTTGGCAGACCTGGAATGTCTTTAAAGACAAGATTGGCTACGACATCCTCGCGAGCCAGCTTGTAGGAATGAAGGAAAAAGGCCTCATTGACGCCGGTTACAGATACTTCGGCGTAGATGACTGCTGGCAGGTGAAAAGTGAGAACGACAACGGCCACCAGATTCCCGATGCAAGCAAGTTTCCCACGGCGAATGGCGTAAACGGCATGGCGCGCATGGCGAACCTGATTCACGACTACGGTCTGAAAGCCGGTATCTACACCGATTGCGGAACCAAGACCTGCGAGAAGTACTTCGCATCGTACGGCTACGAGGAACTCCATGCACAGGACTATAAGGGCTGGGGCTATGACTTCGTGAAAGAAGATTGGTATTATGACCTTGATATGGCTCCTGTCGGTGCGACTCCATCGACTTTCGTTGATGGATATGCCGGTCTGGGTAGCTATTGGAACACGTCCGAAATGGCGCAGGAACTCTACACCAAGATGGGCAAGGCGCTTAACGACCGCGGCCTGATGCTGTACGTGTGCGAATGGGGTATCCACGACCCATGGAAGTGGGGTGCCGAGACCGGTGCTACCTGCTGGCGCATGACCTATGACCACCGTGACGGCTGGTGGGGTAAAATCGACAGTGGTCTGTTTGGTAAAAAAGAATGACGGCGATGAGAATGCTAACGGCGTGGGTGTGCACAACACCATCGTACTGATGCGCCACCTTTGGCCGTATGTCGGAATCAACCGTTACAATGATGCCGACATGATTTGCGTCGGTATCCGCGGTAGCGGCCAGTCGTCGAGCGACTGCGTTTACAATCAGGCGGGTGGACTCACTTCAACCGAAGCCGAGACCTCGTTTGCCATGTGGTGCATGTGGAGTTCTCCTATCCTTCTGGGCTTCGACATGACCAAGGATATGAGTTCGGCCGACTTGGCACACGACCTCGCGCTTGTCAAGAACGAGGAGCTTATCGCCATCAACCAAGATGCCTTAGGGCAGGGCGCCGAGTATATCAAGAGTGCTGACGGCATTGATTACTATCAGAAAGACCTCGCTGACGGCGATGTGGCGATTGCCGCTGTCAACCTCAGCGATAATTCTGCAACTTACACCATTTCTATGGCCGACTACGATGCTCTTGACCTAAGTGAATCTTATTCGGCAAGAGATCTTATCGGACAGAAAGACGCAGGAACCCTTTCTGCTTCGTCATCGTTGACCGGCTCGCTTGCGGCACACGGCACCTTTGTCGTAAGGCTGAAAAAGCAGTAAGCCTGGCTCTTGCTTCTAAGCAAGAAATTTTCTTATTCTTGGCATCAATACTTTTCGGAGGCTATCAGTGCCAAGAGTAATATAAAGAAACAAATCATTAACAGTTGATTGAATATGACTAAGAAAATCTTTTTGACCGCCTTGTGCGCAGTGGCTCTTTGTCCGGCCTTCGCACAGACTTCCGATACGAAAGAAAAGGTGGAGTACAGTACGGACAAGTATAAGGTGGAAACCAACCGTTTTTGGGACAACTGGTTCATCAGCGTGGGTGCTGGTGGGCAGGTGTATTTTGGTGACCATGACAAGCAAATAGACTTCGGCGACCGCATTGCCCCGGCACTGGATATTGCTATCGGCAAGTGGTTCCTCCGGGAATCGGTATCCGCTTCATGTACAGCGGACTGAAAAGCAAGGGCGCCACACGTGATGACTGGGAATGCGACATCACCCACGGGACAGGCGAACATGTGCCCGGATGGGCCGGCGTTCCGGGCGACGACCTCCAATATTCCAAATACAAGATGAGCAACCTCCACGCCGATGTGCTCTTCAATGTGCTGAACCTTTTCGGTGGTTACAACGAAAACCGTAAGTGGGACCTCAGTCCTTATGCCGGCCTCGGCTGGGCACGTGTCTATGACTCTCCATCTTCCAAGGAGGTAAGCGCCAACCTCGGTATCCTGACCTCCTGGCACTTCTGCGACGTACTGGCCCTGAACCTCGACGTGCGTGGCATGTTCGTCAACGACCGTTTCGACGGTGAGGGCGGCGGCCGTTTCGGTGAGGGGAACCTTTCCGCCACCATCGGCCTGACGTATAAGTTCAAAGCAACGCAGCTGGGACCGCAGCAAGACCGTTTACCGTTACAATTATGGTGATCTGGAAAGCATGCGCCGGAAACTGAACGACATGAGCGCGGAGAACGACCGCTTGAAGAAAGCCCTTGCCGATGGCGACAAACAGAAGGCACAGACCATCGTGAAGAAGATTGCCTCCGCCAACCTCGTCACCTTCAAGATCAACAGGACGAAGCTGAGCAACGAGGCCGCGCCAACTTGGGTCTGCTGGCCGAAATCATCAAGTCGGGCGATCCGGAAACCGTATATACCATCACCGGCTATGCCGATGCGGGAACGGGTAGCAGCAAGGGCAACGAACGCCTGAGCAAGGAACGCGCTGAGAACGTTTACGACTGCCTGGTGAAAGAGTTCGGCGTCAGCGAGAAACAGCTCCGCATCGACTACAAGGGCGGTGTGGACAACATGTTCTACAACGACCCGCGTTTGAGCCGTGCGGTTATCACACGTGGGGAATAAAACATTTGTTCATATAGGAACTTGTCCGATTCTGGTCAGCCGTCAGACTGGGCGAAAGCCTTGACGCGGATTTCGATACACAAGACCGGATTTCAGACAGACCATCATATTTCCGTTTCCCGGTCGGAAAACAAATATAACCGGGAAAGTAAAAAGATGTTAAGACCTATGTCCTTTGTGAAAAGCGCGGGGATTAAGGAAGGCGGAAGACTCTGTCTTCCTTACATTTCTATTTGTCAGAAAAAAATTATTAACCTGTCAATTGTCATTCCGGAAGGATTTCTTGACATGGTATTATGAATTATGATCTGAATACAAACCATCTGTTATACAATTATGATGAATATATGCACTTTTTTATGTTTCATGGCGTGCGCCTTTGTACTCGCTGCCTGCTCCGACTCCGACGAGGATGTTATCGTGCAGGGCGGTTTGACCGGAAACTGGTACAGCACCGAGAACGGAACGATTTATACCGTTGAATTTCACAAGGAAGGGACAGGGGAGTTGGTGACTTACACCTACTCGTCAATACCAGATGTGACCGGATATCATACGGGATGGACGGTGGAAGGCATGTCGTTCTAATACACGCTCGTAGAGAATCTGCTTACCATGAAACTCGCAGTAGGGGAAGTGCTTGTCGCGGTGGCAGGCATTACGGGCAACAGCATGTCGCTCACCGATGGTGATTCCGCCGTCATGCTTACCCGGTACGATGGAGGCGAGAAAAAATCAACGAGCTGAGAAAGGAGGTGGAAAACAATTGTGATGTATTAGAACCGGCCCGATCTATCCCAACGAGGAAGAAAGTTTCTGGGAAGAGGAAAGCTGTGCAAAATGCAATCCTTGGCATTTACAGCAACTTACGGAGTTATGAGTACAGACAGTTGCTGCTGGAGAAGATAAGGCTTACGGGGGAAAGACTTTGATGAACACCCTGCGTCCGTCATTACCCGTATGACAGTCATGTGGCCGATGTGTGGAGTGCGGCCTACCTTGTCATCAGCAACGCCAATATGGTGATAAATGCCTTGAAGCCTTTTGACGGTCCTATGAGCGTACCGCTTACATCAACGAGGCGAAAGCCTTGAGATGCATGGTCTATTACAACCTGTCACAACTGTGGGGCAGTGTGCCTTACATTACGGTGCCCGCCACTTCCAACAATTACGATGAAATCCTGCATTCCCCGTACGGTCACCGCAAGACCTTTGTTGGGGACTGCTCAATGAACTGCAAGACATCACCCGTTTGCCCGGAGGTTGTGTAAAAAAGTAAGAATCAAGTGTTCTTTGACATATTGTATTAAAAAAGGCAATGCTCTTTATCTCTTTATTTTGGTATTTCTATTGTTGTCCTTTGGCGAATGACCGCTATTAGGTATACTTAATACCCCAATAGTGGACTTGTTGCAATAGTACCTGTATGCTTTGAATGTTAGTCACTCTTCTTAGATTATAGCATGTTGCGTACAAATCTATTTCAGCCTGTACCTTTTCCTTTCCTCTGAGTAGGAGTGGTATTTGCCCCATCCAGTATTTAAGAGTTCCGAAGGGATGTTCTACCCATGTTTTTCGTAAACGTATAAGCGCTTTGTATTTCATCCCCTTACACTTCTTCATATACTGTCTTATGGGTTCGGCATCTGCCCTTCGGTAGATAATCCGGCCTTTTTTTTGATGTGGTGCAGAACTTTATCAAGGGACAACCCTTGCAGTCTCTTCCCTGATATTTTCTATAAATCTTTCCATGTTTACGAACTTGCCTGTCTTTAATAGGTAATATCTTTTCTTGGGAGCATATATAATAGTCATTGTCTGCATCATAGGTAAAAAAGATTCCGTGCTCCCGATCTTCTTTAGAGAATGGTCTCCTTCATTGAAAGGAACGGCAATCACTTTGCCTTCTTCTTCAAGGGCCAGAATCTGTTCTTCATTAGCATAACCGGTGTCGGCAACGGCTTGGGATACTTCTACCTGAAGGTCTTCCTGCATGGCATGAATCGAAGGTTGAAGGTCTTCAAAGTCATTCGGGTGGTCGGTAACCTGCATGGCACCTATCAGGTGATGTTGGGAATCTACCACTGATTGGATATTGTAAGCCGGAACAAAACCGTTACGGGTCTTCATCAGGCGAGCTTCGCGGTCAGAAGGAAAGCTTCTTTGGGAACCTTCATCCAGCATACGCTGTTTTTCCGCCTGAAGTTCTTCAACCTGTTGGCTCAAACGGGCTATCTTCTCCAGTAGGAGCTCTCCACACCGGCTCGTCCGAGAGTTCGATAATTGTTCCTGGGCTGTTTCCACCAGATCATTTTCATTAAGCTGGTGCAGATACTTCTCTAAACGGGTATCCAACAAGGCTAACTGTCGATTAATACCATCTAAAGTAAGACCGTCACGATTGGTATTGGCTTTGATTTTACTGCCGTCAACAGCTACCAGTTTGCCTGAAATATAACGGAACTGACCAGAAAGCGGCGGAAATCAAGGCAACATTCATGAATGCCCGAAGTTTGTTTGGAACGGAAATCGGCAATAGTCTTATGATCAGGATGGAGATTACCCAGAAGCCAGATCAACTCCATATTACGCAGAGTCTCGCGCTCCAGTTTACGGGAAGAACTGATACTGTTTAAATAGCCGTAGACATACAGCTTGAGTAAAGTACCAAAGCTATAAGCCGAACGGCCCGTAGGACTGTTACCTTTATAAGATGAAAATCAGGGTGCAATTTGATAAACTGATCGACAAAAACATCAATCAGACGAACAGGGTTCTCACAAGAGATATAAGAATCTAAAGACTCGGGAAGAGTCAGTTGATTACGGTCAAAAGGTTGAATATAGCCCATAAAATTAATCCTATTGTTAGCAGAGCAAAGATATAAAATCCTTTTTATACAATATGTCAAAGAACACTTGATTCTTACTTTTTACACAACCTCCCCTGAAGGCGGGTGGCGTATCACTATGGAGACCGTCAAGGCCCTCCGTGCCGAAATCGCTTTGAGCCTGGGCTACAATGACGAGGCGGGATACCTGCTTCGCGACTGTCAGTCCGATTTCAGCATTGCGGTCGAGGAATCGTCCGAGCCCGAAATGTACCGCGTTTTCGGTGAAAGCCTTGCGAACTATACACCCGCGAAAACCGCCCTGCTGCTCAAAGAGGCCGGTATGGAGGACACTGCGGACAAGTCGGCCCTGCCGGACGAATGGAAAACGCGGAAGCAAGACTGGGGCTATTGGATCATGTTGAAACGGACCGGGCAGGCACAGGCCGTGGCCGGATGCGAAGCCTACGAGCTTCTCATGCCTTTTCCGCAATCCGAAATAAACCTTTTGCCCGCGCTTACGCAAAATCCGGGATATTGACAACAGGGAAGTGCGGCACAAGACATGGACAATTCCGCCCTGTAGGAACTGTATGAACCATGAATACGACACACTGTCAGAACAATATATACCCCTGGCGGGTTCATACCACAGCCGTGGAATGTGGTATTTCCGGCTGTACGAATTAAATCCGCTATCATTTGTTTGTTTTGTTTGCTTATCCATATCCGGGCCAGGCGTGGTTCGGATATGGATATTTGGAATACCGTATTTATCGGAATTCATACCGCGGCTGTCCGTCATCGGGAGGCGGCGTATCATCCGGATAAGGAATTATATACGAAGGGAAGCGGGCATGCGTGCCATAATTTCATCTCAACATCCAACCAGTTTGATATGGCAGTCGGACTGCACGCATAGCAATGATGCCGCCTCCCCGTCGGCAGGGAAGCCGGGATAAGCCCCGGACTTCCCTGCTTTTTGTTTTATACCTGCGCGATCGGCCCCGTTCCCGGCCATCCCGCAGTCTCACGTAGGCGTCACTTGCCGGGGAGCCCACCGGATGCATCCTGATAACGGCGTTACAGAGCCGTGCCGTCTGTTCCTGGTGGGTGATAATGATGAGGGTCTTGCCTTGAATGGTATGTGAAAGCCGTTCCAGCAGCGTCCGTTCGGTATCGGAATCCAGCGAGGAGGTGGGCTCGTCCAGCAGGACGATGTTACCGGGGCGGAGCAGTCCGCGCGCGATGGCTATGCGTTGCGCCTGCCCCTCACTTATGCCCGTTCCCATCTCGCCGCAGGGGTGTCCAGTCCTTGCGGCAGTTCCCGTACAAAATCGGCCGCCGCCGTATGCAACGCTTCCCGCATCTGCCCGTCGGTAGCTTCGGGATTGCCCAACAGCAGGTTGTCGCGCAATGTGCCGCTGACGAGCGTATTCCCCTGCGGGACATACACGAAATTCCCCGTGTGAGTGGAGAAACGGGCACGGGCCGGGTCTTGTCATACAGCGTGATGTTTCCCCGTCGGGCTGCAACAAGGCCAGTATCAGCCGTACCAGCGTACTCTTCCCGCTGCCGGTCTCCCCCGAGCACGGCGGTCAGGCTCCCCGGTTTGAAATCGTATGTGAAATGTTCCAGCACCTTACGTCTGCCGCCGGGATAGGTAAAAGTAACATTCTCCACACGGACACCAGCCTTGCCACCCAGGATGACAGGCTCGCCCTGTTCCTCCAGCGGCATGGAGTTGAGCTCGTCTATCCTCTCCACGGAAGTCAGTGCGCCGATAAACACCGGAACCTGCCGGGCCAGCTCCACGACAGGGCGTTGTACCTGCGCCACCAGTTGCAGGAAGGCGGCCAGCGTGCCGAATGTTACCGTACCGGTGTCCAGCCCGTATATTCCCCATGCGAAAGCGGTCACATAGCCGAGGGCGAACCCCGCCTGCACCATGATACTTGAAAAGATGGAAAATGAGTTGCGCCGCATCACCAGCCGTTTCAGCCCCGACTGGAGTGAGGACATCGTGTCCGCTGCCACCGGGGTGCATTCCAGGACGGAAATCAGGGTGCGGTGCTGCAGGTTCTCCTGCAGATGGCTTTGCACACGGCTGTCCGTCGCCCGTATCTCACGTGTCAGACGCCGCATCCGCTTCATGTAGAGCTTGCTGCACAGCAACGCCAACGGCATGATAAGCAGGATGACGACAGCCATCCGCCGGTCGAGACAGAACAGGAACAGCGCGGCGCCGGCCAGTTGGAACAGCGTGGTTCCGACCAAGGGGATGGAACCCGCCAGCAGGTCCGTCACGGTACGGACATCCTCCTCCATGCGGTTGAGCATATCGCCGGAATGGAATGTCTCGCGACCGTTCCACCGGCTTTTCAGGATATGTTCGAGCAGATCCTGCCGCAGTCTGTTGCGCAGGCTGATCTCCGTGTGCGCATAGAGACGGCTGACAAGTGCGGACAGCAGCAGTTGCAGGACGATGCATCCCGCCATGGCCGCCAGTCCCAGGATGATGTTCCCGTCCGCCTGATGGGTGGCGGTATCTATCAGGTGCTTGCAGAACCAGACGAACGTGAGGGACACGCCGATGCGAACTGTCCCGGCAAGAATACCCGCCAGAATGGGGGAGCGATATCCCCGTGAGGCGTTCCACAGCCATTCCGCTCCTTCTTTCATACTCATTCCCGCCTTCATATCCATACCCGTCTGTATATGTACAGCAAATACCGGCGAATAGGGAGCAGCCTGCCCCATATCTTCGCCTTGCACCGTTCACCCCCTGCGTCGCAGTCCACATAACGGCCGTTACGGATAATTCTTGTGACAACTCCCGTTATATCGGGAAACCGACAACTTTCCGTTTCCTTTAGATTCCCGTCGCCCATTAGGACAATCTCCGCGCCATGGATGCGGACGATACGGTGCAGCACATACCGGCTGTCGGGCAGGTGTGCCAGGGCGATTTGCCAGACCTGTAACGCCTGTATCCCGGAGGGACGCCGTACAAGCACACTGTCACGCCCTCCGACAATGAAGGGGAGCATGCTGTTTCCCGTAGCCTTCAGCATGACCGACCGTCCGTCGGTCAGCATGTTCTCCACCTCCCCAAGCAATGAGGCGTTGGGGAGCAGAAGCCTGTCGGCATGGGCATGATTGAATGTATCGTCTGTCTTCATTTTCATACTGCAAAATAGTGAAAATAAACGGAAATAAGCGGCCGCAAACAGCCTTTTGTAGGGCATCGAACAGAAAAAAAGGAAAGGGAGTCTGTTGGTAAACGTCCCAAGTGATAATATAGGTGAAGCTATCAAATTATATGATGAAGCGACTCTGGAGCTTGGAAGGGCTAACGGTTTAACGGCGTAACGCGCTGTTAAACCGTCTGGTCGTTTACCCAAAAGACAACTTGCTGTCCGCAGGAGCGGACCACGTATCTCCAATAATTATTGTGTATCAGACTATTGCGTGGCTATTTTCCTGTGATTTGTTGGGCATTTCCATCAGATATTAGCCGGCTGTTCTCCCCATTAAAGGGTAGATATCTCTTCATAACCATGTGACTTACGCCCATAATTCGGGGATAAGGAGGCGAATATATGGGAAATCGGCCCTTTAATGCCCTATTGTCCAAGCGTAAGGGCAGAGCCGCCAAAGATGAGCGATTTCGAGAATCTTACGGTCGGAACTCAGCCGTGAAAGAGCTACCCGCCTGGAAGGAAGTTTTGAAACGCAGAAACAACATTATTCACTGGCCAGGATAAAAGCCAGAAACAGGAAAACGGAAGTACTTTGAGTTTTTTTGGAATACATACGGCCAATGCGGTATGCATGATAGAAAAGGTCGAAAAGAAAAAAAAAGAACGGCTGCATAATCAGACTAAAATAAGAGGAAAACAGGAGAGGTTTTAACTTCCCTAAAAAAAGATATATACATAATGCATGGGTGGGAAGAAAAAATAAGAATATGTAAATAATGTTCTATGAAAAAGATAGAAAACTGTGAGACTTGAACGAAAAAATCAAGAGAAAAGCTCACGTAAAGTAAAAACTTTTTTCTTGATTTTAGAAGAAAGAGGAACATTTACTGAATAGAAGTTATCTTCGTTAAATCAAGTGATGAATTTGTATTTATACTGCTTTTTTCGTATATTTGCAAAAAGTAAGTAAAAGTGTAACAGGAAGAAAGTTGCAGCATATATGCGGTGAATTATGCGGTGTCATAGGAATTGAGGATTTATGTAAGATGCTGATAATGAGTAAGGAACCTTAAAGTTAATCGTTCCCTGTCTCTCCGCTGAACTATCCGGACAAAACCGGGCAATGAACAGTCAAGTCCCACAAATTCAATGATTTGTGGGACTTTTTTTATCCCATTATGTCTGCTCTACCGGACATCATTTAGACGGCTCAGTCTGAATACTGGATCAGCCTGAATATTTGGAGCCATTCACCGAAAATGTAAAAATAGAGGCAGATATGCAATACCTCTAGAAAAGAACACTAGAATACATAGTATCCAATATAGAGAACGGCTATTTTAAACCACTAGTGTCTATTTAGGACATATTCGAATTTATAGAAACATCTATCGATGGTATTCAACGGGATATAGTACTGCATCAATGCTATCAGCTTGAAGTATATACTACTTTTTATACCTAAAAAGCTTGATCCGCAAAAAGTTGATGAACGTGTTATACAAAAATGTGATTTACCTGCTTGGAGGAGATTATGATAAAGTAAAAGATAGCCATTTAGGGTAACCCTTTCCGTAATTTATTGAGTAATTTTGCACTTAAATAATGAGACGTGTATGAACATTAATACTGAAACAAAATATTGCCAAACGTGTGGAATACCCTTAGATATAGATTATGCCAGTTTAGAGGAAGGTCAGAATGAGGAATATTGCGACTACTGCCTAAAAAATGGAGTTAAGTCGTATGACTTCTCAATGGATTACCTCATCTACCTTTGGGGGCTTTTTCCCGAAGAATACTATAAAGAGGTCGGCATACGCCATACTTCGTCGGAGTTGAGAGAAATTATGTCCAGACGGTTACCTGAAATTAAAAGATGGAAGCAAAAAATCAACACTGCCCATGTGCAGTACGAATTAATTATAAAAGTTCAGGAATACATTAACTGCCACTTGTTTGACGACCTCGATTCAGACAGGCTATCCCAAGTTGCAGGTATTTCTAAATTTCATTTTCGTAGACTTTTTAAAGCAGTTTGCGGTGATAGTCTTGGAAATTACATCTTCCGGCTAAGATTGGAGTACATTGCATTTAAGTTAATATCGACAGATACAAGTGTTCCTGAACTTCTTAGTCAAATCAATTATCAGAATAAACATACGCTTTCAAGAGCATTTAAAAGTTATTTTAATTGTTCTATACCAGAATTTCGCAAGAAACATTCCAATGCTCGCCCCGAAGGAAAGAATCCAATACAGGTTGAGTTGAGCATAAAGAAAGTGCACAACATGCGCATTGCCTATTTGAAGTTGGAAAGGACAAATAACATCAGTCATAGTTTTTCTCTCTTATGGAAACAGTTGTTACAATTCTCCGAAAACTATGAACTGCCATCAAAAGGATGCCAATATGTAAGCCTGACTCTTGATTATCCTTTGATTACGCCTGAGGAGCACAGCCGTTTTATGGTTGGAGTAACCTTGCCTCAATCATTTGAGACCCCTAAAGGCTTTGGCATGTATGAAATTTCTTCGGGCGAATATGCCATCTTTTCGTTTCAAAGGATTATACCACGAGCTAAATAGGGTGTATCGCCATATCTACCTTGACTGGTTGCCCACAAGTGATTATACGTTGCGAGAGCCTTTCACTTTTGAAACGTATATCAATACACCTGAGAAAACTCCGGCTTCGGAGTTGATAACAGCTATTTATATCCCTGTAACAAGAAAAGAAACATGAAATACCTGAATCAAGAGATAGAAAACGAATTAAGAAATCAAGGAGCAGAACTGATACGCTTTGTTGATATATCACACTTGAGTGAAACACAAAACAGGCAATTCCCTCATGCCATTGTATTTGCACTTCCGCTGACAGCCGGATATATAAAAGAAGTATGTGATACCCCCTGATTACGTACAGGCCCGGATAGATGACAATTATAATTTCGATGACGACGAATACTCCATTACCGAAAACAGGACTCATAAATTGGCAGATAACATGGCAGCGTATATAGCAGAAAAAGGATACAACGCTTTTTCGCAATCGGATGAAAACCTTATTGCCGAGGGAAAATTTGATGCAGCACATAAAGAGTCTCTTTTGCCGAATAAAACGATAGCCTTGCTCGCCGGATTAGGGTGGATTGGAAAAACAATCTGTTAATCACTCCTGAATATGGTGCGGCACAGTGTCTCGGTACAGTTTTAACCGATGCCCCGTTGGAAACGTTTTTGTGTGAGACTCTCCATCCGCATTGCGGAAAGTGCACTGCTTGTGTCAATATCTGCGAGAGAAAAGTTCTTAAAGGTAAGGTTTGGAGCACCTCTGTTTCAAGAGATGAAATCGTCGATGTATATGGATGCAGCACCTGCTTAAAGTGTTTAGTTCATTGCCCGTATACTCGTCGGTATTGTAAACAATCAACAAAATGAGGAGAAATAACAACATAAAATATACCTATAAACAAATTGGGGTATCACATTTCCCATTCTTATCAGCCTGCTGATGGAGATGATGATAGGCGTTACGGACACAGCCTTTCTGGGTCGTGTCGGAGAGATCGAGTTGGGAGCATCTGCCATCTCGGGGGTGTTCTACTTGATTATATTTATGGTTGCTTTCGGTTTCAGTGTCGGAGCTCAGATTCTTGCGATTTCCTCTTTTGTTTTTAAGTTATTAATTTCACATTTCGGCAATAAATTGTTCCAAAATGATATTTCTTTTTGAGATTTTTCTAACATATTTACCCATTGTGTATAGATAGGATTTATCAAGCAAGCCTCACCATATCTTGCTCTAAACAAAGTCCAATGATAAGTCGGTGCCAAGAGGGTATCCTTTTCGGACCCCTCATCTTATGTCTAAGTTTAAATATTAGTAATTAAAGACTTGCAAAATTGAAAACATAATCTATAACTCGGCAGATAAAAAAGAAGAACCGAAAAAAGACACCGAATGTTAGTGATGTTATGAGGTAAGAGTTAGGGAAAATTTGCAGACAGGAAATTTCTCTGTATCTTTGCCGACATGGCGCAAAAAGGTGAGTTACATATAAGAAATAAGCACAATGGTCAATACGATTTTCTGTTGTTGATAGAAAATTATCCTCCACTTAAGAGATTCGTATCACTTAATCCTCTGGGTGTACAAACTATAAACTTTTTTAATCCGCAAGCAGTAAAAGCTTTAAATAAAGCATTATTAATCAGTTATTATGGCATTCGGTACTGGGATATACCGAAACAATACTTGTGTCCACCCATTCCTGGAAGAGCGGATTATATTCATTATATTGCCGATCTTATTCAGCCGGATAGGGTAGCGAACGATTTGCAGACAGAGGAGGAAGATGCGAACGAACAGAAAACGAAATGCAGATGTCTGGATGTTGGGGTAGGTGCAAATTGTATTTATCCGATTATAGGGCACACAGAATATGGATGGACATTTGTGGGCAGTGATATTGATCCGGTCTCGATTGAGAATGCACGGAAGATAGTGACTTGCAACCCGGTATTGGCACATAAGATTGACTTGCGACTTCAGAAAGACAGTCGGAAAATTTTTGATGGAATTATCATGCCTGGCGAGTATTTTGATGTTACGATCTGTAACCCTCCGTTTCATAGCTCGAAGGAAGAAGCGGAAGACGGAACCTTGCGCAAATTGAGTAGCCTGAAGGGGACGAAGGTGAAAAAAGTACAATTAAATTTTGGCGGGAGTGCAAATGAACTTTGGTGTGAGGGTGGAGAAATCCGTTTTATACTGAATATGATCTCGAGAGTCAGAAATATCAGAAGAACTGTGGATGGTTTACCAGCTTGGTTTCAAAAAGAAAAGAATCTTGAAAAGCTATGTGCTAAATTGAAGTCTGTGAATGCATCGGAGTATAAGATTATCAGAATGCAGCAGGGAACTAAAAGCAGCAGAATATTAGCTTGGCGATTTTCTAATAACTCATAATAATGAGTGCTTATTGATCTGTTATTTTTAAACCTATTAAATAAAATATTATGGAAACAAATTACATCACTTTGACGAAGGAGAATATTGCGGACGAACATATATGCTGTGCCTTTTCGGATAAGAAATGCAAAGATAGTTATGAGTTAAAAAAGCATGGCTGAAAAAAGAGTTTGATAATGGTTATGTTTTCAGACGTATTGACGAACGGGCAAAAGTGTTCATCGAATATGGTCCTGCTGAAAAGGCGTGGGCTCCTGTCAGTGCTCCTAATTATCTGATGATAAACTGTTTCTGGGTGTCGGGTAAATATAAAGGATGCGGGCATGGTAAGGCTTTGCTGCAGTCTGCTATTGATGATGCGAAATTGCAGGGAAAAGATGGTTTAGTTACCGTAGTGGGCACTTCTAAATTTCATTTTATGAGTGATACAAAATGGCTGCTGCGACAAGGTTTCCAAACTATAGAAAAACTTCCTTACGGATTCAGTTTGTTGGCTTTGAAAATAAATCCGGCTGCTCCCGATCCTTCATTCAACGACAGTGTCTTGACAGGTGAGTGTCCTGACCGGGATGGAATAGTAGTGTATTATACTCATCGTTGTCCGTTTACTGAATTCCATGTTCGCGGTTCTTTGGTCAATGCAGCCAAGAGTAAGGATCTCCCATTAAAAATAATAGAATTAGAAACCATGGAACAGGCACAAAATGCGCCTACTCCAGCCACTATCTTTACTCTTTTTTATAATGGTAAGTTTGTTACTACCGATTTGAGCGTGGGTATTGAAGCCCGGTTGGGAAAGGCTTTAGGCTTGTGATTCTGTGAGATGAAAATTTATCAGAAACTAGGATTGGGATAAGAAGATAGCTAATGTTTCTTATTTTAATTTTGCAAAATTAAGATGTACCTTGCACTTTTTATGGAAAATACATATCTTTGGATGTTGAATGATTAAAACACGGTAAGAACTTATGCGTTTTTTTGTATGTATTTTGGTGCTTTTATTTGTACATAATCAATTTTCGAGGGCTGATAAAACTTTAACAGATGATTCTCTGTATACGGAGAAATATATCAGGGATATTTATATTCCCGAACCTAGGCGTGCTCTGCAATTACTGGACGAAGCGGAGAACAGGAAAACGATTCCTTTGCGGGTTGTAAATGAATTGCGTAGTTTATCATATAGTAATATGTATATGAATAAACTAGCATTTATGTATGCAAGGAAAGCTTATTTGCTTGATTCCCTATATCAAAAGATCCGAAACACATGCTGAAAATGACAGTACATTTGGCTGAATTTTCGGCAATGATGAGCAAATATAATGAAAGTATGCGTTATGCATTAGATGGAATCAGGCAGGCGCAAGAGTTAGGGAACAGGGAAGCCAAAGCCAGGTTATTTTTCTGTATGGGAGAGAATAATTGAGATTATCTTTTAAAGATAAAGCATACGATTATTTTAACCGGACTATTGAGCTTTTGCGGGGCTCAAAGGAGAAGCGGGAAATGATGTTGCTCTCTTATTACTATGGAGCAGAAATGAGCTTTTTTAATGAATGATTCTCGAATTGAAGAGGCATTGAAAGTGGGTTTTGAGCGTGAAAAGCAAATTGAACGGCTTAAGGCAGTACCTCAAATCTCTGAAGATTATATAGACGGTCAATATAGTTATTTATATGCCAAATTAGCCTACATCTATTGCATGGAGAAGAAATATGAGAAGGCGGAGCAATATTATCAGAAATACTTATCAAAGAAAGAATCTCATACTCCCGACGGAAAAATGTACTCGGTTCCTTATTTAGTGCTTTCGGACAATATGAAAAGGTTATTGATAATTGCAGGGGTTCAAGGAATTGATGAGAACCCAGCAGGATACTTTGAATGAACAGTATCTGACTGTCCTTCGACAGGAAGTGAAGGCATATTTGGGTATGCATAAATACAAAGAAGCTGCCGAGATACGTGAAACGATTTTAACTATAACAGATAGTATCAATACCCGGGATAGAAACAATGCTGCATTGGAATTGAATGCAATGTACGGCGTCTCTGAAAAAAGAAGAATATATTGCCGAACAGGCTTTTCAATTAAAAATAAGGAATATTACCCTCTGTTTTCTTGCATGTATTGTTGTACTGACTCTGTTTGTCGTTTGGCGTTTGTGGCATTTCAATCATATAGTCGAGTATAAGAACAGGATGCTTGCCAGGCTTATAAACGAGAAATTTGCTAATAGAAAAGATGGGAACCAGTTATCGGAAGTATACGAACAACTGGCTGTTGTGTCGGAGGTTGAACCGGAACGTATTTCACCCGAAGAACTGGAAGAACTTGCTAACGATACAGATAAAGAAAGTGGGGAAGAAGAAGAGAATAAGAAGATATTTCAGGAACTGAATGATATCGTTATTCAGAAACAGTTATATCTTTCTTCAGAATTGTCGAGAGAAGATCTGGCACAAATCGTACATCTGAATAACGCACGTTTTGCGAGGATGATAAGAGAATGTACCGGGGCCAATTTCAATGGATATATCAATGAATTGCGCATTAATTATGCCATTGAACTGATGAAAAAGCATCCTAACTATACGATACGTGCCATTGCAGATGAGGCCGGATTTAATAGCACCCCGATTTTATACAATCTTTTTAAGAAAAAGACGGGAATGACTCCTTACGAATTTAAAAAAGCACAGGATTCGTTACAGAATTGAGTGGATTCTGCTAAACAATTTTCGCATTTTCCGGTTTATCTATTTATAATTAACTATTAATAGAGATGATACAGGTAAGGATAAAGCGGGTTTACGAAGATTTTTCAGAAACAGATGGCTACCGGGTACTGGTAGATAAATTATGGCCACGTGGAATGAAGAAAGAATGGCTTAAGTACGATTATTGGGCAAAAGACATCACACCGTCTTCCACATTGCGTAGATGGTTTCACGAAGATATTCCCGGACACTGGGAAGACTTTGTCATACAGTATCAGAAAGAACTAGATGCTTCTCCCTCAATGGCTGATTTTCTGACTCTTATCAAACCCCATCCGGTGATCACTTTGCTTTATGCATCCAAAGAACCGGTCTATAATCATGCCCGAATCCTTCGCGATTATCTGGAAATGCGTTTGAAAGAGTGAAATTAAAGTAATTTTTATCTCTTTCCGCTTTCAGTCGTTCACTCAATTTCCTACCTTTGTAATCTAAATCAAAATCGTGTAATCATGAAGTATAAATTATTGGTTCTTGATGTAGACGGAACACTCCTCAATGATGCGAAAGAAATTAGTAAGCGTACATTGGCTGCCCTGTTGAAGGTTCAGCAAATGGGAGTACGTATTGTGCTGGCATCCGGCAGACCTACTTATGGCCTGATGCCGCTGGCCAAGATGCTTGAACTTGGAAACTATGGAGGTTTTATCCTTTCCTATAATGGCTGTCAGATTATCAATGCACAAAACGGGGAAATTCTGTTTGAACGTCGGATTAATCCCGAAATGTTGCCGTATCTGGAAAAGAAAGCCCGTAAAAACGGTTTTGCCTTATTCACTTATCATGATGATACGATCATAACGGATTCTCCTGAAAATGAACATATCCAAAATGAAGCCCGGTTGAATAACCTGCAAATAATCAAAGAAGAAGAATTTTCTGCTGCCGTTGATTTTGCTCCTTGTAAGTGTATGCTGGTGAGCGATGACGAAGAAGCACTGGTTGGTCTGGAAGATCACTGGAAGAGACGATTGAACGGAGCGTTGGACGTATTCCGTTCGGAACCATATTTTCTGGAAGTAGTTCCCTGCGCTATCGACAAAGCCAACTCTTTGGGTGCTTTGCTGGAGGTACTGGATGTGAAGCGTGAGGAAGTGATTGCTGTGGGCGACGGTGTGTGTGACGTAACAATGATTCAGTTGGCCGGGCTGGGGCGTAGCTATGGGACATTCACAAGATTCTGTAAAGGTCTGTGCAGACTATGTGACTGCATCGAATGAAGAAGATGGAGTGGCCGTTGCAGTGGAGAAGGCTATTATAGCCGAAGTGCGTGCAGCCGAAATTCCCCTTGACCAACTGAATGCGCAGGCACGCCATGCATTAATGGGAAACTTGGGAATTCAATATACATACGCCGACGAAGATCGTGTGGAAGCAACGATGCCGGTAGACCATCGTACCCGTCAGCCTTTTGGTATTTTGCATGGTGGAGCTACTCTTGCGTTGGCGGAAACAGTTGCCGGACTCGGTTCGATGATTCTTTGCCAGCCGGACGAGATTGTAGTAGGAATGCAGGTCAGCGGAAACCATATATCTTCTGCACACGAAGGAGATACCGTGCGTGCAGTAGGAACAGTTGTACATAAAGGACGTTCCTCCCACGTATGGAATGTAGACGTGTTTACTTCAACCAATAAACTGGTGTCCTCTATACGGGTGGTCAACAGTGTGATGAAAAAAGAGATGATTGACGAAGAAAAAAGTAACTTGACAACTATTGATGCACTTATTCAGCGGAAACAGCCCTTTGCTGTTTATCGTGTTCCCGGAGAGAAAGTTCCCCGTCTGTTGACGCAGGCGGAAGGAGTGGTCCGTTTGATATACGATTTGAAAGAACTGAACGGACAGAGAGGATTTGTAATTGCTCCGTTTCAGGTGAGTGAGTCATGTCCGGTTGTATTGATTCAACCCGATCAGTGGGGGCAGCCTTTACCGGTGGATGATGATACGGAAGAAGACCGGGAGATAGCCTTGCGCCTGCAAGGGCAAGAATCATTTCTGACTTCTTCCACGGAAGAATATACGGCATGCTTTCATACCTTTATAAATGCGTTACGTGACAGGACTTTTGATAAACTAGTGCTTTCCCGTCATCTTACAGTTGATAAAGTAGCTGATTTCTCTCCTTCGTCCATCTTTCGGGCGGCTTGTAAACGTTATATTCATTCGTATATATACTTATGTTATACTCCGCAGACAGGGATCTGGCTGGGAAGCACTCCCGAAATCATTTTATCGGGTGAGAAAGACGAATGGCATACGGTTGCGCTGGCCGGAACACAGCCTTTGCAAGATGGCAGACTGCCGCAAGTATGGGATGAAAAGAACCGGAAGGAACAGGATTATGTATCTTCTTATATCCGTCGTCAGCTTCTTTCACTGGATATCCATGCTACGGAAAACGGGCCATATCCTGCTTATGCCGGTGCTTTGTCACATTTAAAAACCGATTTCCGGTTCGCTTTGAAAGATAATAAAGGTTTGGGAGACCTTCTGAAAGTTTTGCATCCGACACCTGCCGTATGCGGCTTGCCGAAGGAAGAAGCCTATCAGTTTATTTTGCAGAATGAAGGTTACGACCGCCGCTATTACTCCGGCTTTATCGGATGGCTCGATCCGGGAGGGCGAACAGACTTGTATGTAAACCTGCGCTGTATGCATATCGAAGATAAACAACTCACTCTTTTATGCCGGCGGTGGATTATTGGCCTCTTCGGAACTGAATGACGAATGGCTGGAAACGGAGAAAAGTTGCAAACCATCAAACGGCTGATTGCAGTGCCTCCTTTAAAATCATAAACTATTAATAATTATCATCATGTATACAGACAAGAAGAACATACTCCAGTTGGTTGCGTTGCTTGAGGCGCATGGGATTACTAAGGTTGTGTTGTGTCCGGGTAGTCGTAACACCCCATAGTGCATACTTTGTCTAACCATCCGAATTTTACCTGCTATCCGGTGACGGATGAACGGAGTGCCGGCTATTTTGCCATCGGTCTTGCGTTGAATGGTGGTAAGCCTGCTGCTGTCTGCTGCACTTCCGGTACTGCATTATTAAACCTTCATCCGGCTGTGGCAGAAGCATTTTATCAAAATGTTCCTCTGGTCATTATTTCTGCAGACCGTCCCGCTGCCTGGATCGGACAAATGGACGGACAGACTGTACCACAACCAGGCGTATTTCAGACGCTGGTCAAGAAGTCGGTAAACCTTCCGGAGATTCATACGGAAGAAGATGAATGGTATTGCAATCGTCTGGTGAATGAAGCATTGCTGGAGACGAACCATCATGGAAAAGGACCGGTACATATCAATATCCCTATTTCTGAACCATTGTTCCAGTTTACGGTCGATTCGCTTCCAGAAGTGCGCGTCATAACCCGTTATCAGGGGTTGAACGTCTACGATCGTGATTATAACGATTTGGTCGACCGGATGAATAAATACCAGAAGCGTATGATTATCATCGGTCAGATGAATCTTATCTATCTGTTTGAAAAAAGATATATCAAGTTATTATATAAACATTTTGCCTGGTTGACGGAACATATCGGCAACCAGACAGTTCCCGGTATTCCGGTAAAGAACTTCGATGCGGCGCTTTATGCCATGCCCGAAGAGAAGGTAGATCAGATGGTTCCGGAGCTGCTGATTACTTATGGAGGACATGTCGTTTCCAAACGATTGAAGAAGTTGCTCCGTCAGCATCCGCCTAAAGAACATTGGCACGTATCGCCGGACGGTGAGGTGGTCGATTTGTATGGCTCATTAACTACGGTGATCGAAATGGACCCGTTCGAGTTTCTGGAGAAGATAGCCAGTTTGCTGGACAATCGGACTCCTGAATATCCCCGTGTATGGGAAAACTATTGCAAGATCATTCCCGAACCGGAGTTTGCTTATTCGGAGATGTCTGCCGTCGGTACGTTATTGAAAGCCTTGCCGGAGTCATGTGCGTTGCATCTGGCAAACAGTTCGGTGGTGCGCTATGCGCAATTATACTCAATTCCTTCTACGATTGAAGTTTGTTGCAACCGGGGAACAAACGGTATTGAAGGCTCGCTGTCTACGGCTGTCGGTTATGCGGCGGCTTCCGACAAACTGAACTTTATAGCTATCGGAGATTTGAGCTTCTTCTATGATATGAATGCGTTGTGGAACGTCAATGTTCGCTCCAATCTGCGTGTTCTTCTGTTAAATAATGGAGGAGGAGAGATTTTCCATACCTTGCCGGGATTGGATATGTCGGGTACCTCACATAAATTTATTGCGGCAGTTCATAAAACATCGGCCAAAGGTTGGGCAGAAGAGCGTGGGTTTCTCTATCTGCAAGCGCAAAATGACGAAGAACTGGCTGAAGCGATGAAAACTTTCACTCAACCGGAAGCTATGGAGCAGCCTGTGCTCTTGGAGGTGTTTACCAACAAAAACAAGGACGCGCGCATGTTGAAAAATTATTATCATCAATTAAAACAAAAATAGATTATGTCAACACAAAGAGAGTGGACAACCATTAGAGAATACGACGATATTCTTTTTGATTACTATAACGGAATTGCCCGTATCACCATCAACCGCGAACGCTACCGCAATGCGTTTACTCCGACCACTACCGCCGAAATGAGTGATGCCTTGCGCATCTGCCGTGAAGAAGCGGATATTGATGTGATTGTGATTACCGGAGCCGGTGATAAGGCATTTTGTTCGGGTGGTGACCAGAATGTGAAAGGACGTGGCGGATATATCGGAAAAGACGGTGTGCCTCGTCTTAGCGTATTGGATGTGCAAAAGCAGATTCGCAGCATCCCGAAACCGGTGATTGCTGCCGTGAACGGTTTTGCTATTGGTGGCGGGCATGTGCTTCATGTGGTATGTGATTTGTCCATTGCGTCGGAAAATGCTATTTTTCGGTCAGACAGGTCCTCGTGTAGGTAGCTTTGATGCCGGATTCGGTGCGTCTTATCTGGCACGTGTGGTCGGTCAGAAGAAAGCACGCGAAATCTGGTTCCTTTGCCGGAAGTATAATGCACAAGAAGCATTGGATATGGGATTAGTGAATAAAGTAGTTCCCTTGGAACAGTTGGAGGACGAATATGTGCAGTGGGCAGAAGAAATGATGTTGCTTAGTCCGTTGGCTTTGCGCATGATTAAAGCAGGATTGAATGCCGAACTGGATGGTCAGGCAGGTATTCAGGAATTGGCAGGTGACGCAACGTTGCTTTATTACCTGACTGATGAAGCACAGGAAGGAAAGAATGCGTTTCTGGAGAAACGTAAACCGAACTTCAAACAATATCCGAAATTCCCTTAAAATCGGCTTTGCCACAGAGTACCACAGAGTTTGCTTTTTCCTGCGTTTAAGCCCGATTTTCTGCAAAGCAAGACTGTGGAGGAGAGAATGGTAGGAGAACTGCAAGAGATATAACTTATTAAAACTTCGTGAGGCTCTGTGTTATTCTGTGGTGAATTGAAAAATTATTCACGATGAATTGTAAAATAGAAATTATTCCCCGATTGCTCCATTTCAAGCAACCTGCCGGGACTTCCAGAGGAACATATACTACGCGTAAAGTTTGGTATCTTCATTTTACCTCTCCTGACTTCCCTGGCAGAGTGGGAATAGGGGAGTGTGCACCTTTGCCCGCTTTAAGTTGTGACGATCTTCCTGATTACGAAGATATATTAGTGAAAGTCTGCCGGAAAGTAGAGAGGGAACAAGGCAGATTGGATATGGATGGCTTGTGTGACTATCCTTCAATTTTATTTGGTCTGGAAACGGTCATCCGGCATTTCTTTGCAGGAAACTGGGCTTTATGTGATACGGCTTTCTCACGTGGAGAAGTTGGTATTCCGATTAACGGCCTTATTTGGATGGGAGATTTTCAGAACATGTTATCCCAGATTGAGAAAAAGATGGAAGCCGGATTTCGTTGTATCAAGTTAAAGATAGGTGCTATCAATTTCGAAGAAGAACTGACATTGTTGCGCCATATTCGTACGCATTTCTCTTCTAAAGAAATAGAGTTGCGTGTAGATGCAAATGGTGCTTTCTCACCCGTGGACGCAATGGAAAAACTGAAACGTCTGTCCGAGTTTGATTTACATTCTATCGAACAGCCTATCCGTGCGGGGCAGTGGGAGGAAATGGCGCGTCTTGCTGCCGACTCTCCATTAGCGATTGCTTTGGATGAAGAACTGATAGGCTGCAATACGCTGGAAAGGAAACAGGAGCTGCTTTCAACAATTCGTCCGCAATATATCGTTATTAAACCTTCTCTTCATGGAGGAATATGCGGAGGAGACGAATGGATTACCGAAGCTGAAAAACAACAGATCGGCTGGTGGATAACTTCCGCTCTGGAATCAAACATTGGTCTGAATGCCATTGCCCAGTGGTGTGCAACATTTAGCAATCCGTTGCCACAGGGACTGGGAACAGGGGCGCTCTTTACAGACAACGTGGAAGTGCCTCTTGAAATAAGAAAAGATTGCCTGTGGTTTTGTAAATGATGGTGTTAAAGGATAATCCGATGATATTTGATCGAAAACAACAACGCTTGTTACTGGAAGGGAAAAGAATATGCTTTTGAGGATATAAGCCGATTAATAGCAGGAGGAGCGGAGGCTCATTCTCCTGCTAGTTGGGATTTATATCTTTTCCTGAACGAATGGTTTAACGGTTCTCCTGTCATCACTGTTCATACATCAGGCTCTACGGGTACACCTAAAGAGTTGATTGTACGTAAAGACCAGATGATGCAAAGTGCGCGTCTGACTTGTGAGTTTCTGGATTTGAAGAAAGGAGAGACGGCATTACTTTGTATGAATCTTCGTTATATTGGTGCAATGATGGTGGTCGTACGTTCGTTGGTTGCAGGCTTGAATTTGATTGTACGTCCTGCTTCCGGTCATCCTTTAGCGGATATAAAAGAGCCTTTGAGATTTTGGCAATGGTTCCCTGCAAGTTTATAATACGTTGCAAGTTCCCGAAGAGAAAGAGCGATTGAAACAGACGGATATTTTGATTATAGGTGGTGGAGCTATTGATGAGGCTTTAGAGGCGGGAGATCAAACATCTTCCGACTGCCGCCTATTCTACTTATGGCATGACTGAAACTTTATCTCATATTGCTGCTCTTCGTCGGCTGAACGGAACATTGGCTTCGGAACATTATTATCCGTTTTCTTCAGTAAAATTGTCTTTATCTGTAGAGAACACATTGGTGATTGATGCCCCCTTGTCTGTGATGAAATATTGCAGACCAATGATATCGCACATATTTATCCCGATGGAAGTTTTATGATTCTAGGTCGGAAAGACAATGTGATAAATAGTGGAGGAATTAAAATTCAGGCGGAGGAAATGGAGAAATTGCTTCGTCCTTTATTCCTGTGCCATTTGTTATTACCTCAGTTCCGGACCAGCGTTTAGGGCAGGCTGTAACCTTATTGATAGTGGGACAGTTGGATACAGAGAGTTAGAAAATAAGTTGCAGACAACATTGGAACCATATTATCGTCCCAAACATATTTTTATTACAAAATTTATCCCACAGACGGAAAACGGTAAAATAGACCGTGTCGGATGCCGCACTTTGGCATTATCACACCTTTCCCATTCACATCAGTTCCCATCCATAGAACTACATGATGATGTAATGTAGTTGGGGGCCCCGGTAAAACTAGTGAATTTGTAAATTTGACTTAGGCTTACCTCCCGGGTGATTCAGCATTTTCATTTCTCATACTCATTCTCATTATTTCTCATAGCGGTTGTATAACGGTCTACTGCTATTTTACGCCTGAATCATTAACAGTAAAGTTATTCTTCATTATAGATAAACTTGTTTTGGGTTAATAGTAAACTTGTTTTTACCTATTATAAACTATAATTGTAAGCTTTGATTATATAATTGCAAGTTTCATTTTTATAAATGCAACCTTTGATTATAAAAACGAAGCTTACATTTATAGTTTATGATTAGTCAAAAGTAACTTTATATATAAAGGATTGGAAGTTTGCTATTAGTCAAAAGCAACTTTACTATTAATATTTTTCAGACGGAAAAGTAATAGTTTGTATGTGATGATAAGGAGAGACTGTTATGTGCGATAGAATAACAAAAGTAACAATGGCAGATAGTCTTTCAGTTCATTGCGCAAAAGTTCCATTGTCTTTTGCTTGTAACGGTTGATGGATTTCACACTGAGATTCATCTCTTCTGCAATTTCTACATGCGTTTTGCCTTCAAAGAAGCTTTTCATAAATACTGTACGATAGTTTTCCGGAAGTTTGTCCAATATTTCATACAACATTCTGTATAGTTCATCAAGAGTATATATACTATCCGGTTCTGTTTCGTAAATTGGAGTTTTCTTCTTAATATTTTCCGCATAGCTCCATTCATATTCCTGATGTTTCAAGAAATTCAGGCAGTTATTTTTCACACACATTTTAATGTAAGCTAATGCAGTGTTCGATTGAAGATCAAAAGAGTCAGTATCCAGTTTATCCCATAATGAAGTGAATACATCCGAAACGATGTCCTCACGTGTTTCTTTATCGTCAACAAACCTTTTGGCATACAAACAAAATGGGGCATAATATTCCTCATAAAGTTGCTTGAAAGCCCGTTCTTTAGTCTGTTTGGAAAAAGAAATTTTCATTATTTAGGGATTCTGTGTTTTTTCATTTTGCTACAAATATATAATACAATAATTGATTAACCCTAATTTCCCATTCTTTTTTGTGTTTCAGTTGGTATTATCGTTTCATTTTAACTGAATTCGGAAAAAAATAAAAAAAGTTTGATTTCTCTGTCCTTTTTTAAGGAATCCTATTTGTATTATTAATGTTGTTGAACTTAAAATAATAGCCTATGGAATATATATATTTCAATTGAATAACATTACGAACCTTGATTAACAATCTTCTTCTTTTTGTTTTTAGATTCATAGTCCGGGGTCTCGCAAACACTGCCGGGAATCGAAAGTGAGTTTATCATCAGTATGAATGTGGATAAGTGAGGATAATTCACCGCCTTAGTGAAACAAGATGAGTTTGTTGGTAACATTGAATCATTTAGTAATAAATTTATTAATCAACAAAAAATTGAAAAACATGAAACGATTGAGTTTTTTTTATTGATGGCTGTAGTTTGCGTTATATTCTTTTCGTGTGGAGAAGATGAAGACAAGCAGGGTCATTCAATTACTGCATTTGCCGGTTATGGTGGCGCCATTGCAACAGCTGATAAGGAAATAGCCGTAGCGGGAGAAGCTGTGACTGTTACGGCTACTCCTGCTGATGGATTTTTATTTAAAGAATGGAAAGTGAGAGTCGGCAATACTATAGTTGAGAATGTGCAGGCAAATCCTTCCACATTTACTATGCCTATGGAGGATGTAGTAATTGTAGCTACATTTATGATAAGAAATGATGTGCTTGAAAGAATAACCGACCCTGCATTGAAAGCTTATTGTCAATCCAGAATGGATACAGAGCAGGAAATAGACGGAGTTACTTACCCGAAGTGGGACACGAATGGTAACGGTGTACTTTCCCCTGATGAAGCGTCAGCAGTAAAAGCTATTGATATTACCGGTGGGGTGAATGGAGTCAAAATAAAAAGTGTGTGGATGAATTGGTTGAATTTGCAGGACTGGAAGTGTTGAAAGTTAGTGGAAATGAATTGACTACATTAAATGTAGCATGGCCTAAACTTGCACAACTTGATTGTAGCCATAATAAATTGAGCAATTTGTCCGTAGGAAAAAGTGAAAATCTTAAAGAGTTATATTGTAACAATAATCATTTGTCCTCATTGAAGTTGAAGGCTATGCTATATGAAGATGGTTTTATGCTTCATTGTGGTAACCAAACAACAATAGATGGAGAAGCCCGGACAGTTGAAGTGTTATTGTCTGAGGAACAAATCGCTTTTTGGGAAAGTAATCTGAAAAAACTGAATGAAAATGTAAATGTAGAAGTTCAAACTATGCCTAATACTGATGTCTATTTAACAATGACTGATGCATATAAATATTCGTATGGCAGTTTGACGCTAATACTTTCGGATGATGATAGTAATCGTATACAATTAAGTTTGAAATTATCCGAATTACAACCGGGAGAATATTCTAAAGCCCAAATAAATAGTGCATATGTGACAGTAACAGGCGGTGGCAGCTATAGAAGCTTAGACTCTGACGATCCCGGTTCGTTTATTGTAAAATATGATGCGGTTAGTGATATTTATACTATAGAGGGGGTATTAAATTTGCGGGCAGATGCGTCGTATCCTTCTGTTAATATTGTGGGATTTGAATATACAGGACCGTTGTAGTCTATATCAATAGAGAGAGAATGGAAAAACATCCGTAGATTTTCCTTATATGTAGATTAAAGAGTCTACGGATGTTTTTTTCAGATTATTGAAAAATGATTGGCTTTTGATGTCCCTTTTCAATGAGTCGATTGTACTATTAATATAGTTGCAATTATAAAAAAAAGGAAGTATGAATAATAAAGAACTGGAGGCATCATTCCGCAAGGCGAAAGCTTTGGGTGATGATATTAGAGAAATGGAGTCGATTGATGCATTAGCTGCTTATCGACAGTCTCAAATGAAGATTATTAGAGGGCTGAAAAGAATGAGACTGCACAATCAACTGATACGTTGTGCTGCATTTCTGGCCATACCGTTGCTATTGGCTTCATTGATTTTGGGATATTTATATTTTGCAGAGTCGGAAGAAGAAATAAGATACGCAGAAGTTATTTCTACCATGGGAACGGTGGTGCGTTATGAACTTCCGGACCATTCTGTTGTCTGGCTCAATTCAGGTAGTAAGTTGCGTTATCCTACTGTTTTCAAAAAAGACAACCGCAATGTGGAACTGACTGGTGAGGCTTATTTTCGAGTGGAGGCAGAACCGGAGCGTCCGTTTTATGTGAATACGCCAAATGGGTTGAGTGTATATGTGTATGGTACGCAATTTAACGTGACAGCTTACGAGGACGATAACTACATAGAAACTGTATTGGAGAAAGGAAAAGTCAATGTAGTGACTCCCGGGCAGGAGACGATTACATTGATTCCCGGCGAACAATTGGTTTATGACAAACAAACCCGCCAGGTGCAGAAAAATAAAGTGGATGTTTATGGGAAGGTGGCTTGGAAGGATGGAAAATTGATATTCCGGAATGCTTCGTTGGAAGAAATAATCAAGCGTCTGGAACGTCATTTCAACGTAGATATTGAATTCAATAATCATTTGGGAAAGGAGTATAGCTATCGGGCTACTTTCAGAACGGAAACATTGACGCAGATATTAGATTATTTAGCTAAGTCGGCAAACCTGAAATGGAAGATTTTGACTCCCGAACAACGGGAAGATGATACATTTACAAAGACGAAAATAATAGTAGATTTATATTAGTAATCATCTGAAAAAAACAAATAGCCTATGATATAACACATATTGATAATCAAAAAAGGGAGGAGGGCCGCTACCAACGGCTGTCTTCTCCCAAATCTAAGATTCACGGTACAGGGTCTCGCAAACGCTAACCGGAATCAACACCTTAGTTCATTTAGTAATAAACTTTAGTCAGCTACAAATGTATGAAAAAAATCATTCATTTATTGCATTATGCTTTAAATATGCTTTAAATCTAAAACTTCCTTTAGTTATGAGGATTAGTCTAACATTACTTTTTGCAGTCGTATTGCAACTTTCTGCAGCAAATGGCTATGCCCAACGTATACGGGGGAGTCATTTCGATGAATAATGTATCTATTGAACAGGTACTGAATAAGATAGAGGAAAGTTCGGATTATGTGTTCCTTTATAATGATAAGGCGATTCAGAAGAACCGCATTGTTTCAGTGAATAATAATTCCGGCAAGATACAGGATATTCTGGATGAAATATTCCGAGGCACTTCTATATCTTATACGGTGGTGGATAAACAGATTATTCTTTCCGCAAAACCTTTCGTACAGAAAACAATGGAAGATGCGACTATTCCGGTAAAAGGTATAGTAAAGGATGTGAATGGCGAACCTCTTATTGGAGTAAATGTAAAAGTAAAAGGTTCAAATGTCGGTACAATTACAGATATTGACGGTAATTTTACGATTAGGACGAAGAAAGGAGATGTCCTTGAATTTTCTTATGTAGGATACACGGTTCAAAATGTAACAATTACGGGAAATGCGACTTTGAATATTGTACTTCAAGAAGACAATGCAGTGCTTGATGAAGTCGTTGTCACCGCATTGGGTATCAAGCGTTCGGACAAGGCATTGAGTTATAATGTGCAGAAATTGGGCGATGCACAGTTTATGTCTGTCAAGGAAGCCAGTGTGCCGAATGCGTTGAACGGTAAGGTGGCAGGTGTCACAATTAGCCAAGGGGCTTCCGGTATTGGTGGGTCCACAAAGGTGGTGATGCGTGGTAGCAAGTCTGTAAACGCGGAAGGAAACAATAATGCATTGTATGTGTTGGACGGTATACCGCTTCCCGATCTTTTCCCGCGGAGAGGGGCTACCTCTAATGCACAGTATGGAGGAGTAGACGAAGGTGACGGTATCTCCAATATCAATATGGAGGATATTGCGGAAGTGACTGTGTTGACAGGACCTTCGGCAGCTGCTCTCTATGGTGGTCAGGCTGCGAATGGAGTAATCATGTTGACCTCCAAACAAGGAGGACTGAAAGACGGAAAGCCTCGTATTTCATTTTCCCATTATTCCGATTTCTACCAACCACTTCTCTTGCCAAAGTTGCAAAATACGTACGGAAGTCGTACGGATGAATTTTCCAGTTGGGGGCCGAAGCTGGAGACTCCTGCGAATTATGATCCGGCAGATTTCTTTGACACGGGTATGAGTTTCTCTAACAGTATCGGGGCACAGTTGGGAACGGAGAATCATAAATCCTATATTTCCCTTTCTTCTTACAATGCCCGTGGGGTAGTTCATAATAACAACCTCGACCGTTACAATGTTTCCTATAATGGTACATATACCATTACGGACAAACTTTCTTTGGGAGCTACTTTTATGTATACGAACAAGAAAGCGCAGAATATGCTTTCGCAAGGTGACTATTATAATCCGATTGTACCGATTTATCTGTTTCCTCGCGGTGATAATATAGATAAGTATAAATCTTATGAGCGTTATAGTGCGGACAGAGGATTCCCGGTTCAATTCTGGCCCTATGGCGACCAAAAGAGAAGCATCCAGAATCCATATTGGATTACACACCGCAATTTCAATATAAACCATAATGAACGTTTTATTATTGGTGGAAGTTTGAAATATACGTTCAATGAATGGTTTAACATCAGTGCCCGTTTCCGTACGGACCGTGATAACAAGAAGAATGAAATCAAAAATTATGCTTCTACATTGCTGTTGCTGGCTTCCAGCTCGGATAAAGGCTCGTACTTGTTGGCAACGGAAAAGAATATACAGGATTATGGAGATGTGATTGCCAATTTCCAGAAAACGGTATCAGACTGGGGATTTGTAGTCAATGCGGGTGCCAGCTTTAAGAATGCTTCATTCGATTATACGGCCAATTCTAACAAACTAGAATTCGGAGCACCTCTCGCCAGTGTAGCCAATAAGTTTACATTGAACAACCTGACTCCGGAACCCCAATATCAGGAAGGTAAAAAGATGAAGTCGCAAGCCGTATTCTTTAGTGCTTCTGTGGATTGGAAAAGAAAAATATTCCTTGATGTAACCGGACGTAACGAATGGACTTCGTTGCTTGCCAATACCAAGAACAAGAGTTTCTTCTATCCGTCGGTAGGTATGTCTTTTGTGTTGACAGAGTTCTTCAAAGTGCCGGAGAAAATATTGACGTTCTCCAAGCTTCGTCTGTCGTATGCTAAGGTAGGAAATGTGCCGATGTCACTTGCCGGAATTACTATTCCGTCTTATCCGATTAGTCCGGGCGGTGGTGTAAGTATCAATCCCGACCTTCCTATCGACAATTTGAAATTTGAAAAGACACAGTCGTTTGAAATTGGTTTGAATGCCCGTTTCCTGAATAACAAGTTAGGATTAGACATAACATATTATAACGCTAACACCTACGACCAGTTGTTTAAGTTCAGAGCACCGGAAAGCAGCGGTTATGCCAATTTCTATGTGAATGCCGGTAAAGTAAACAATAAAGGTCTTGAGGCTTCTATTGATGCGGATTTGACATTCGGAGATTTCAATTATTCACCGAAACTTACGGTAACCTACAATAAAAACAAAATTGTGGAATTGGTGAGAAATATTCTAATCCGTTTACCGGAGCCGATATGAATGTTTCACATTTCGACATGGGAGGACTTACTTATTCATTCCGTAACTATATTGATGAAGGTGGTTCTATCGGTGATATATATGTCAATTCGGTGAAAAAAAGACGGAAACGGATATGTATATGTGAATCCGAATACCTTGAGCATGATGGTGGACAATGAGAATTTGATTTATGCGGGAAATACCAATCCGGATTGTTCTTTGGGATTTAACAATGCGTTCAGCTATAAAGGGTTTACGCTTTCCTTCCTGATTGATGCCCGGATTGGCGGAAAAGTGGTTTCTGCCACACAAGCTGTTCTGGATTCTTTCGGTGCATCTGAACAGAGTGCAAAGGCGCGTGACAATGGTGGCGTGCTTGTAAACGGAGTGCTGATGGATGCAGAAACTTACTATACTCAAGTGGGGGCAGGTACAGGCGTGTTGTCCAATTATGTATATGATGCTACCAATATACGTTTGAGGGAAGCTTCGCTTTCTTATCGTTTCAAACCATTGTTCAAGAACTTTGTGAAGGATTTGACTCTGTCCGTGACCGGACGTAATTTGTTTATGATTTATAATAAGGCTCCTTTTGACCCGCAACTAACCTCTTCAGTGGGTACTTTCTATCAAGGTATAGACTATTTCATGATGCCGAGTTTAAGAAGCTTCGGTGTGAGTCTTAAATTTACATTATAATTAAATTAACAAACAGATGAAAATGATACTAAATAATAGATATTTCGGCAAAAGTCTGCTTCTGGTTTCTGCTTGTTCTTTGTGGATATTAGGAGCTTGTACAGGAGATTTCATGGAGACAAATACCGATCCCAATGCTGTGACGGAAGAAGAGCTGGGATATGACAACTTGGGTACGGGCTCGATGATAACGCAGATGCAGTATCAGATGTATCCGTGTATTACAAAAGACCAGAATATAGATGTCAATAACTATCAGAAAATGTTTAGCCTTGCCGGAGATATCTTTTCCGGGCATCAGGGAGCTTCCAACATGTTTGATAGTAACGGAAGAAACAATACGACGTATGATATGTATCCCGACTGGTGTGCGGCGGCTTATACTGTGGCTTATCAGAATTATATGAGTCCTTGGTATACCCTTTATACTAAAAGGAATATCAACCCTTCCACATTTGCAGTGGGACAGATTTTGAAAGTTTTCGGTATGCACCGCATCACGGATATGTATGGTCCGATTCCTTATAAGGATTTCGCACCTGCTTCCGATGTGCCGTTCACTTCACAGCAAGACATTTACGAACAGTTCTTTAGCGAACTGGATGAGGCAATCGGGATATTGAAAGAGTTTATCAAAGATAATCCCGGTGCCAAGCCATTGGTAAGTTATGATAAGATTTATGGCGGTGATTTTGAAAAGTGGGTAAAGTTTGCCAATTCTTTGAAGTTGCGCCTAGCTCTTCGTATCGTTTATGTAAACGAAACGATGGCCCAGCAGAAAGCTGAAGAGGCAATAAGAGACGGTGTATTTATTGATAATGAGGATAATGCCATGTTAAAAGTGGATGGCTCTGCAACGGTCAATCCTTTGTATATGATTTGTTACACTTACAATGACAGTCGTTTGGGAGCAACCCTGGAGGGCTATTTGAAAGGGTATGAAGATCCTCGTCTGGATATTTGGTTTGCCAAATCGGAAGTTTCGGATTTAAAGAATATAACGGAATCAGATGCGGTAGTATGTTTAATGGAAATGACTATAAGGTATTTTCTAATCTGAATGTCTCTTCAAGTACGCCTATCCAGTTTATGAATGCTGCGGAAGTCTATTTTCTACGTGCGGAAGCTGCTTTGCGTAAATGGAATGCGGGAGGAGACGCAGAAACATTATATGAAAATGGGATTGCGACTGCTTTTTCCCAACCTCTGGGGGCTACCCAGGCAAAAGCGGGAGATGCAACTGCGTACATGAAGCGGACTACTTTGCCAAAAGGTTATGTTGACCCCAAAAATTCCAGTTATAGTGACAGTAGTACGGGACAGGTGTCTGTGAACTGGGCGGATGCTACCAATTTTGATGAAAGATTGGAAAAATCATTACTCAAAAAGTGGATTGCCCTGTTCCCCGACGGGCAAGAGGCATGGAGCGAATTCAGAAGAACAGGATGTCCGAGAGTGATTCGGGTGGCCAGAAATAATAGTGGCGGGCGTATCGACACTAAAAAAGCAAGTGGCAAGATTGCCTTATCCTACCAACTTGTCGAAAGACTATCCTGATTTATACCAGGAAGCTGTGAATAATGCCGAATTGCTGGATGGCGCCGACAATGGAGGTACGAAACTTTGGTGGGATAAAAGAAATGATAAACCTTATCAGAATTAAAAAATAGTGTATAATCTTAATAGTTTTATATGGATATGAAAACGATCGGATAATAAAATTTCTGTGTTGCCTGTTTATGGTGACTCAGATTATCGGATGCAGCGATTGGATTGAAGCTGAACCGACTATTTTACCGGAAATGAAATATAAAGAATTGACACCGGAAGAAGAGGCTGCATTGATTGCTTACAAGAATTCGGATCATAAGATATTCTTTGCATGGATGAATTATAGTCCTGCTACTTCTTCCATGCAGACTCGGTTAAGAGGTATCCCTGATAGCCTTGATATTGTCTCATTCTTTACCGGATATGTGAATAATAAACAGAATCGGGAGGATGTGAAATTCCTTCAAGAGCGCAGAGGTACCAAGGTATTATTGACAATGTGGCCGGATAAATATTTTGCTACGACTGGAGAAGGAAGAGAGGATTTAGATTCGATGATAGTATACGCTGAGAATCTGGTTGATTCTATTTATACATGGGGATTGGATGGATTTGATTTGGATTATGAACCAAGTTTCGGCGGAGATAGTTATACCACAGAGATGATGCGTACTTTTATTGATGTAATGAGTAAATACCTGGGACCTAAGTGTGTGATGAGCAATATAAAGTGAATGGTAAACATAAGTTGTTGGTTGTTGACGGACAGTGGAATGACGCTGAATATGCAGACCGTTTTGATTATTTTATCGGTCAGGCATATAATGCCAGTTCCGAATCTTCACTGAATAACAGATGTCAGGATGGATGGCAAGATTATGGGAAAGGATTCCCGAATGAAAAGAGGATCTTTTGTGAATGGGTGAGTCAGGTTGGCAATGCGTTTGGACAAGGTGGAGTGAATTATAGATATGACAATGAATATATTCCCAGTTTATGGGGAATGGCTCACTATGCTGTCGAAAGTCCGAAGAACGTGGCAGGTTGCGGTGCGTATGTGTTACAGTTCGGATATGCTGAAGGAAACCATCTGAATTTGCCTGTACCACCTAATAATTACTATTATGCACGCCAGGCGATTCAGATTATGAATCCTGCTGGTAAAACAGTGGAAGATGAAACAGACGGAGAAGAGGTTGAAGTCGAAGAATAACAATTATAAAGTTGTAAAGAAATGAAGAATTTATTCACAAAAAATAGATTGGCTGTTGCGTGCCTTTCATGCCTTGCCTTTATAGGAACGGCCTGCAATGAAAGCATAGATGTGGAAGCTGTGTATATCACCGCTGCTGAAAAAACTCCTATAACGACTTTTTCTGCAACGAACAATAACGATGAACTAGGAATAACAATTTCCAGTTCGTTGATTGCAAATTCAAATATAGAAGGTGAATTGATGATTGACAATTCGTTGGTGGAACGCTATAATAGTGATCATGGAGAGTCTTACAAAACTCTGCCGGAAGGTGCTTGTGTATTGTCGAGCAGTTCTGTGTTGGTAGAAAGCGGCAAATATCGTTCCGAAGCGGTGAAACTAGTGGTAAAGGACATAGATGCCATACAGAAAGGCGTTAATTTCTTGTTACCTGTAAAATTGGTTAGTAAAAAATAAGGATTATCCTAGTTTGCCGGGAAGTGATGTTTTATATGTCATAGTCAACAGGAAGTTACTTGTGAATGTTCCTAAACTGAATGGACAGAATTATTTTAAGATAAACTTTAAGGATAATGATGTCAGCAGATTCCAGAATATGAGCGCATTTACTATCGAAACAAGAGTAAGTTTATGGGAGTTCCCTAAATACTATGGTGGTAATCTAATGAGTATTATAGGTTTTCCTGTTGGAGAGAATGCAGAGAAAGGTACATGGATTTTTGTAGATGGAACTCCTGACCGTGTGGGAGGTGAAGGTGATGTGCCTGTCTTTATGTTTGCAACGAAAGGGTGGTCAGTGTATGCTGGTAAGTTGGGATATACGCTCGAAAAGAATGCTTGGTATCATGTAGCCGGAGTATTTGAAAATAATACCCTGTCTTTGTACATTGATGGAATTTTGTTTGTACAAGCGGAATATGCAAATCCGATTTCATTGTCAGATAAGTTCTACATCGGAGCTGCACCGGGAGTGCAAAACGGTTTCTATTTGAAAGGTTCTGTGAGCGAAGCACGTTTTTGGACAAGGGCATTGTCTGCTTCCGAATTGAAGAATCCGCTTCATCGTTGTTTTGTAGAAGTTGACAGTGAAGGGTTGGAAGGCTACTGGAAGCTGGATGATATGAGTGATGAGTGTAAGGATTATACCGGACATGGTCATACTGCTGTGAAGGAAGGAAGTGGTGCTATAGAATGGATGACTGAAGTACCTTGTCCTTGATTCTTCTAGTTTATTTGTAAGTTTGAATAGAAATAAGAAGGAGATGTGATTATTTTGACACATCTCCTTTTTAAACTTAAACCTTTATCTTAATTACTTGCTATTATAAGCCGTCAACATCAAACCAATTTTCCTGTTCTTTCAGATAATCGCTCATCATCGAAACGGTTACTTCATCTCCGGCTTGAGAAGCGATAGACAAGATTTTACGTTCTTCACCAATCAGATAACTGATACTCTGAAGGATATTGTTCAGTGCCTGTTCGCCGTTGCTCACCTTATCTACTTCACTGATATTTGCTACTTTCAAATAATCGCTGAATTTATTGGCAGGAGTACCGCCCAACATCAAGATACGTTCTGCAATTTCGTCTACCTTTTCGGCTGTGTCATCATACATCTTTTTCGAATTGGCTGTGGAGAACAAAGAAATCATGTCCTTTGATATTCCAGTGGAAACCGCGGAGATTGGTGTAATACACTTGGAAGTCTGCTAATAGTTGTTGCAAAGATGCTACTACGTTGTTTGCTCCCCGATTCATTCAGTTTGATAAATTCTAAAGTTTTCATATTCTTTTTATTTTTAATGATTTATACTTGTTTTCTTTTTTTTCTGTACTGCAAAGATAAGGCGGAAAAATGCTTGTTGTCAAACTGAAAATTTCTATCTTTGCATAGATGAAATCTATAACTTAACATGATTTGATAGATGACAATACAACAATTAGAATATATATTAGCCGTAGACCAGTTCAGGCATTTCGCACGGGCAGCCGAATATTGCCGTGTGACGCAACCTACTTTGAGTGCCATGATTCAGAAGCTGGAAGATGAATTGGGAGTAAAGTTATTCGATAGGACAGTGCAACCCGTTTGTCCGACACCCATCGGGCAGAAAGTGATAGACCAGGCTCGTGTGATTCTGGCGCAGGCAGCTCAAGTAAAAGAAATCATCAGTGAAGATAAGCAATCATTATCAGGCGTGTTCCGTTTGGGAGTATTACCCACTATCGCTCCTTATTTGCTACCCCGCTTTTTCCCTCAACTGATGGAGAAATATCCCGAACTGGATATTCGTGTCACGGAAATGAAAACCCAGGATATTCAGCAAGCTCTGCATGCCGGTGATTTGGATGCAGGGATTATTGCCAGTAAATTAGAAGACACATTCTTGACGGAAGAAACTCTCTTCTATGAGCAATTCTATGCTTATGTATCACGGAAAGAACCCTCGTTCAAACATGACATAATCCGCACTTCCGATATAACCGGTGAACATCTTTGGCTTTTGGACGAAGGACATTGCTTTCGTGACCAACTTGTCCGTTTCTGTCAGATGGAAGCGGTGAAGGTTAGTCAGATGGCTTATCGTTTGGGAAGCATGGAAACCTTTATGAGAATGGTAGAAAGCGGAAAAGGTATCACATTTATCCCCGAACTGGCAGTGGCTCAATTGACGGAAGAACAGCGACAATTAGTACGTCCGTTTGCTATCCCCCGACCGACGCGGCAAGTGGTGTTGGCGACAAATAGAGATTTTATTCGTCATAGCCTGCTATGTGTTCTGAAAGAGGAAATAAAAGCTGCAGTCCCAAAAGAAATGCTTACTTTGCAGTCCATACAGTGTTTGCTATAATAATAGAGGTTGAGATGATTCTGTCATATACCCTTGTATCGGGTATAAGCGAAAAGAATAATTTCAACAGTGGCAAAGTGGATTCCGGAGAAATTCATTGGAGTGAAGTCATAGCTCAATTCTTGCTTGATAAAAGAGTTTACGGTAGCCCATAAGGTAGAGGCTAATATGGCGTGCAAAAGTCCTTTTTTCATTTTATTTGCTTGTCTTTTATTCAAAAATGTTGCGAAGGCAATAATAATTTAGGCACGTAGGCTTTGTTTTCTTGGGTTAATTCTCTATATTTGATGCATCAACCATTATTTATAGTTATGAAAAAGTACATTGCAGAAATGATTGGAACGATGGTGCTCGTTCTTATGGGATGCGGAAGTGCCGTTTTGCCGGTAGTGTAACCGGTACTGTAGGTGCTGGCAGTGGGAACAGTCGGTGTAGCTTTAGCATTTGGTCTTTCAGTAGTAGCGATGGCGTATGCTATCGGAGGTATTTCAGGATGTCACATTAATCCTGCTATTACATTAGGAGTGTTCTTAACTGGGCGTATGAATGGAAAAGATGCAGGTATGTATATGATTTTCCAGGTAATCGGAGCTATTATCGGCTCGGCTATTCTTTTTGCCTTAGTTTCCACCGGTGCTCATGACGGACCTACGGCTACAGGTTCCAATGGTTTTGGCGATGGAGAAATGTTGCAGGCATTCATTGCGGAAGCAGTATTTACTTTCATTTTGTATTAGTGGTGCTCGGCTCTACTGACTCGAAGAAGGGAGCAGGCAATCTGGCAGGACTTGCCATCGGTTTGACTCTTGTATTGGTACATATTGTATGTATTCCTATCACAGGGACTTCTGTAAACCCGGCACGTAGTATTGCTCCGGCATTATTCAGGGAGGAGAAGCACTGTCGCAGTTGTGGCTGTTCATCATTGCTCCATTTGTAGGAGCTGCGTTGAGTGCGGTAGTTTGGAATTATCTGGGAGATAAGGAAGAAAAGAAATAATTCCTTTATAAGGATAACTTCTTTATATAAAGGAGAAGATAAAAGGGCGGCAGTTTCACAACTACCGCCCTCTTTTGCGTAATTAATATATTATATTAAAAAAAGAGTGTGTTTTGCACGTTTACATTAGATTTATAATCTTAGGGAAACTTTACTTCATAAGTTTTCGGTCCGCCATATAAAGTGTTGACACGGATCCTTAATCCTTTTTTTTCCCTTCCATCCGGTCTTTGATCTTATCCAGTTTGAAAGATACATATCCTTCGCCCAGGCTTTGAGGATAATCACCTTCACTGTTATGACGGAATTCCAGATTGATATATTCGTCCTCCGCACTGTCTTCGTCAGCAGTGGGAGCGGTTTCTTCTTTGTCATTAATCACTAGATTCAGGAAATGTTTTTTATCTTCACTATGCGTTCCATAATATTGGAATTCAATCGTTAGATATTTATTATCCTTGTTGATCCACATATAAGTTGTGTTGATCTTGTCATCTCCGACTTTTCTTCGTCGTTGTCATCTTCACCCATCGTGATGATGTCTTTAGTTAAGATTGGATTGATACCTCTCACCTGAATATTAAGGTCGTATCCATTCACAGGCTCTTCCAGCTCGTTGAATATCACAAAAGCTCGTTGTCCTTCCACCCAATCTTTATTACTCCATCCTTGCGCATTGCTGGGATACATCTTTTCCGTCATCCAAAGTGAAATAAAATTCCTTGCTATCCTGGCTAATCATATTGATGGTACTGACAACCAGAAGATCGGACGGGTTGTCATCGTCGTCCAAACATGACTGGAGAATCGGCATTGTAGTCATAATAGCAAAGATAAAGGCAATGAATTTAAATTTCTTCATATACTTATTTAAGTTTTAGATTATATAAAATGGTTCCTTTGTATTGTGAAAATGCAATGGGATAGAAAATATTGCATTTGAATCTGTTAAAGAAACAAAAGTGATAAAAGAGTTGTTCTCTCTATGCAGTATTTCTATCTTTGCTGCATTTATAAGTTAAACACGTGTATAAGCAAATGGAAGAATTAGAGTTGTCGGAACAATGCAGGCTGGGAAATAACCGAGCCCGCAAAGAATTGTATGAGCATTATGGGGGACGTTTGCTAGGCGTCTGTCTGCGCTATACCGGCGACCGTGATACAGCTCAGGATCTGCTTCACGATGGTTTTTATAAAGATATTCAGTTCCTTCGACAAGTTCACCTGGCGGGGTGAAGGCTCACTGCGGGCCTGGATGGAACGAGTGATGGTCAACACAGCTTTGCAATATCTCCGGAAAAATGATGTAATCAATCTGTCGGCACCATTAGAAGAGTTGCCTGAAGAATATGAAGAACCGGACGCTTCTGATGTAGAAGCTATTCCACAGAAAGTGTTGATGCAGTTTATAGAAGAACTACCTGCCGGATATCGTACAGTGTTTAACCTTTATACATTCGAAGACAAATCGCATAAAGAAATCGCACAGGAATTAGGTATTAATGAAAAATCTTCGGCTTCGCAGCTATTTCGTGCGAAGAGTGTATTGGCAAAAAGAGTAAAAGAATGGATAATGCATAATGGATAGATAGAGATGGAAGAGAAAGAATTGTGGATGAATAAGTTGAAGGAGAAGCTCGCGGATTATTCCGGGAGCCGGTGCCTGCTTCCGGTTGGGAACAACTGGAGAAAAGAACTTATGCCTCCTGTGGAGAAGAAAATATATCCTTATCGAAAATGGATGATGGCTGCTGCAGCTGTTATATTGTTAGCCGTGGTTTCGTCGGTAAGTCTATATTTTCTGGGGACACCGGCTGCGGATGAAATACGTCATATAAAGACTCCGGCATTGGCATCTACACCCGATGCGTTGCCGGGTGTGCAACAACCGGATGTGCAGGGCACTTCCGTAGAACCCGTCTTGCGACCAGTGGCTCGTGAAGACCGGTTGGCGAAAATTGATAAGAATCTTACAGAACAGAAAACAAATGCAGACCAATCTGCAATAGAAAATAGCAACGAACCTGTAACAGGGAATGAAAATAATCCTGTGATTGAGGAAGACCAGAGGCTCAAAGGTGAGACGGAACAGACGAAAAAATGAAGCAAGGCAGGTTGACAGTGAAAATGTGGGTCAGGCTACACAGTCACAGGATACCAAACGGCCGAACAACAGGCCGCGTCGCCCTTCCGGCAGAGACAAGCTGCATATTCCGGCAGAAAAAAGAGTATCTCAAAAGGAACATGGTCCATGGGACTCTCGGTCGGAAATTCGGGCGGAGCATCCACAGAAGTCGGTGTCGGCTCTCATGCTTATATGTCTCGTGTGAATATGCTTTCTGTTTCCAACGGTTTGATGGAGATACCTAACGATCAGACATTGGTTTTGAAGATGGAGTGCCTTATCTGCGTCAGGCAAAACAAGTGGTCGACATTAAGCACCATCAACCAATTTCTTTCGGATTGTCTGTCCGTAAAGGGCTGGCCAAAGGATTCTCTCTCGAAACGGGATTGACTTACACATTGCTTTCTTCGGATGCGAAACTGGCGGGTGAAGAGCAGCAGATAGAACAAAAACTTCATTATGTAGGTATTCCGCTGCGTGCCAACTGGAATTTCCTTGATAAAAAACTCATCACTCTCTACGTTTCCGGTGGAGGTATGGTGGAGAAGTGTGTTTATGGAAAGCTCGGTTCCGAGAAAGAAACGGTGAAACCTCTGCAATTCTCGGTATCTGGTGCGGTAGGTGCACAGGTGAACGCAACGAAACGTCTGGGTATCTATGTAGAACCCGGTGTTGCTTATTATTTTGATGACGGTTCGGATATACAGACCATACGTAAAGAGAATCCGTTTAACTTCAATATACAGGCTGGTATCCGCTTGACTTATTAATGCGAACTACCTTACTGAATATAGTGACGGTATCCGTTCAAGATAGCGTCACTATCCTGATTAGATAGCGTCACTATCTTGACCGGATGGCGTCACTATCCTGATATTAGTATCTTTTTCCTCATAAAAATCGGATAATTGAGAAAATATTAATAATATTGTCACCTGTTAATGGTCTATGGTTGCATACCTTTGTTGCAAAATTCTAAGCTATGGTGAATTTTACAGATGAAAAACATTTATTAATCGATTTAAAAGACGGTTCTTTTCAAGCATTTGAAAGATTGTATAATATGTACAGCGGTAAACTGTATAATTTCATTATGCGGCTTTCTTCCGGCAATCAATATATGGCTGAAGAAGTGGTGCAATCCACTTTTATCCGTATATGGGAAGTACGTGAAAAAGTCGATACCAACGCTTCATTTATTTCTTTTCTTTGTACGATAGCCAAAAATTTACTGATGAACATGTACCAGCGTCAGACCGTTGAATATGTTTACAATGAATATCTGCTGAAAAGCAGTGTGGATCGTGATTCGCAAACAGAAGAGAATATTGATCTTCATTTCTTGAACGACTATATCGACTCATTAGCAGAAGAATTGCCGGCACAGCGAAAGAAAATCTTTATCTTAAGTAAGCGTCAGAACTATACGAATAAGGAAATTGCTGAAATGATGGGTATTTCTGAAAGTACAGTCGCCACACAATTATCTTTGGCGGTGAAATTTATGCGTGAGCAGTTGATGAAGCATTACGATAAGGTAATTGCGCTTCTGATCGCCTTTTTTGTTAATGAAATGTAATTGTAATACACGTTTTTGGATAGTAGATAGGATGAAAATGTATACTTGTAAATAAGCAGGAAAGAAGATGGATAAGATATATTATAAAGAACTGATTGAAAAGTATTTCGATGGAAATATAACGGATGCGGAGATTAAAGAACTTTCCGATTGGATAAAGAACGACCGCCATTTACAGAACTGGTGGGAAGAAGAATTTTCCAAATCGGATGCCGGCATTAATCCGGTACTGCGTGACAAACTATTTGCCCGAATCGAAGAACAGACGCAGGGAAAAGAAGAGACACAGGGAAAAGAGAAACCAAGAACTATTCGCATGAATCCTTGGAAATGGGCTGCCGCCATCGTTTTACCCATTTGTATTGCCTTCTTCACCTACTATCTTATAGATTCTTCGCAAACAGTGGGAGCGCCCTTTATAGTAAAAGCTGATAAAGGAGATAAAGCAACCATCGAATTGCCGGACGGAACGAATGTTGTTCTCAATTCTGCTTCGCAATTAAGCTATCTGAATAACTTCGGAGAAAATGTGCGTCGTGTGCAACTGAATGGTGAAGCCTATTTTAAAGTAGCTCATGATGAAAAACATGCCTTTATAGTGCAGGTCGGGGATTTGGAAGTGAAAGTACTCGGTACTTCTTTTAATGTATCTGCCTATGAAGATGCCAAAGACGTGACGGTCGTTCTTTTGGAAGGAAAAGTAGGAGTCTATGCGCAGAAAATGTCGCATATCATGAAGCCCGGCGACAAAATAGAATATAATAAAGCCACTCATAAGATAACAGCCACTCAAACACCCTGAGTGACTACATTGAATGGACGAAAGGAAATATCTATTTTGAGAAAGAATCTTTGGAAAATATAATGAAAACCCTTTCACGCATCTATGACGTAGAGATTCGTTTCGACTCCAATAAACTACCTAATGAATATTTCACCGGAACTATTCCAGGGGGTGGCATACAGAATGCATTGAATATCCTGATGCTTACTTCACCTTTCTATTATGAAATGGACGGTTCGGTGATTGTTTTGAAAGAGAAATAAGTGGAACTTTCATAGAGTATCTTTGTTTATTCATCGAATAACGTCTATATTTGTGGTACACTAATTTGAAGATGCAATGAATACATTAGAGCGCAAATTGCCGATAGGGATACAGACATTTGAAAAGATGCGTGCGGAGGGGTGTTTGTATGTGGATAAAACGGCCATTATATATCAGATAGCAGCTACTAAAGTGCCTTATTTTCTTAGTCGTCCCCGTCGTTTTGGCAAAAGTCTGCTAATTTCCACTTTTGAAGCCTACTTTCAGGGTCGTAAAGACCTTTTTGAGGGCTTGGCAATTGAAAAGTTAGAGACAAAGTGGGAGCAATATCCGGTTTTGCATCTTGACTTGAATGCGAAGAAATATGAGACGGCAGCAGATTTGGTCGCCATGCTAAACCAGTATTTGGAGAAATGGGAAGCCGTCTATGGTGATGAGAAGAAAGACCGTAGTCCTGAAGAACGTTTTGGTTATATCATTGAACAAGCCTACCTGAAAACAGGAAAAGGAGTTGTGGTATTGGTTGATGAGTATGATAAACCTTTGCTGCAAGCCCTTTTAGATGAGAACCTGTTGGATGAATACCGTCGTATTCTGAAAGCCTTTTATGGTGTACTGAAAAGTTCCGACCGCTATCTTCGGTTTATATTCTTGACAGGAGTCACAAAATTTGCCCAAGTAAGTGTGTTCAGTGATTAGAATCAACTGAATGATATTAGCATGAAGATTCCATACGCCAATATCTGTGGTATTACTAAAAAGAATTAGTATCCACATTTACTCCCGAGTTGGAGCGGTTGGCAGAAGTGCAGGAGATGTCTTTTGAAGATACTGTCGATAAAATGACGGCAATGTACGATGGATATCACTTTACATATAGCGAAGATGGATTGTTTAATCCCTTCAGTGTCCTCAATGTCTTTGATGGATTAATGTTTGATAATTACTGGTTCCAGACCGGTACTCCTACCTATCTTGTAGACCTGCTGAAACAAAGTGATTATGATTTACGTTTGCTGATAGATGGCTTGGAAGTAGGAAGTTCGGATTTGCCGAATACCGTGCAGAGACAAAAAATCCCCTTCCGATGATTTACCAAAGCGGTTATCTGACCATTAAAAACTTTGATAAATCATTGAACCTATATACGCTAGGTTTTCCGAATGATGAGGTAAAATATGGCTTTCTTAAATTCCTGATCCCCTATTATACACCCATCTCTTCTGATGAAACGGATTTTAATGCAGTTAAGTTTGTCCGTGAACTTCAGTCGGGCGACGTTCATTCCTTTATGGAACGTATGAAATCATTCTTTGCCGACATACCTTACGAATTGAACACAAAGACCGAACGTCATTATCAGGTTATTTTTATCTCGTCTTTAAGTTGATGGGGCAATATGTAGATGCAGAAGTCCGTAGCGCAAAAGGTCGTGCCGATGCCGTGGTGAAAACGAAAGACCGTATTTATGTTTTTGAGTTTAAACTGGAAGGAACAGTAGACGAAGCTTTGAAACAAATAGATGAAAAAGGATATTTGTTACCTTACCGGACAGACGGGCGTGAGCTAGTAAAAGTGGGAGTTTCCTTTAATGCTGAAGAACGTAATATTGGTGAATACAAAGTAATATAATCGTTTATTGAGTAAAATATAGAATAGAGCCATTCCGGAGCCCACTACTTAGGAATGGTTTTTTTGTTCTCTGAATTGAATAAGTTAACGAGAGTTAAAGTTTGATAGGCGATTGGACGAGTGAGTATAGTAGTCTGTATACCTATCAAACAACTTAAAAGTTTTGATATATGAAGCACAAAACAACCTTTGAAAAGCTCCCTCAAGCAAATACAGGGAGAAGTAAGAACTGGAAAACACTGCAGGCTATCTGTCTGCTATTGTTTTTAAGCGTCTCTTTCACCGCTTATTCCCAAATAACAGTGAGCGTGAAAGACATCTCTTTGAGAGCCTCTTTAAAGAAAATCGAGCAAGTAAGCAATTACAAATTCTTCTACAATGAGAGTCTGCCGGAGTTAAACCGAAAAGTATCGTTGAATGTGAAAGATGCAACGATTGCTCAAACCATGCAACAACTTTTAGGAGGAATGGACTTAGCGTATAAGAAAGAACAAGATAATGTGATTGTATTGATTCGCAAAGCCCAGGACAAATCGATAACTAAAAAAGTAACAGGTACTGTTGTCGATGAAAAAGGCGAACCAGTCATTGGTGCCAGTATTGTGATAAAAGGTGAGTCGCACGGAACGATTACAGATTTTGATGGAAAGTTCACATTAGCAGATGTACCGGAAAAGGGAATATTGACCGTCTCTTATATCGGTTATAAAACAGTTGACCTTTCTGCCGCAGGGCAGACATTCGTAAAAGTTGTACTTCAGGAAGACAGTAAAATGATAGACGAGGTCGTTGTTGTCGGCTACGGAGTCCAGTCACAAAAGCTAGTCACTACTTCTATCAGTAAAGTAAAGATGGAAAATATAGATCAGGGTAATGACTATAATCCGATTAAAATGCTGCAAGGACGTGTAGCGGGTGTGAATATCTCCTCTGCATCAGGAACTCCGGGAGAAGCACCGAATGTTACCGTTCGTGGTATCGGTTCCGTTAGTGGAGGAAGCTCACCGCTGTATGTAGTGGATGGAATCCCCAGCGAAAAATATCCGAATTTGAATCCCAATGATATTGAGAGCATGGAAGTTTTGAAAGATGCGTCTGCGGCCGCTATCTATGGTTCACGTGCTAATGCCGGAGTTGTGTTGATAACGACCAAATCAGGCCAGCAAGGTAAGACGAAGATAGAGGTGTCCGGTCGTTACGGATTCGCTTATCTGGCTAGCGACATTGAAATGGCCAATTCGATGGAATATATGAATACGATGCAAGCCGCTATTGATAATTACAATGTGCAAATGGGAGCTAACCTTCAATTGTATGTTCCTTCTCAAATTCAGGAAACCAATTGGGTGAAAGAAATATCAAGAAAAAACTCGAAAACAGGTACCGGCTCTATCAGCATTTCCGGTGGAAATGAAAAGACCACCTTCTTTGCTTCTTTAGGCGCTAATACTCAAGAAGGATATTTGAATAAGAGCAGCTATGACCAGTATAATATGCGTGCCAAATTCACACATAAAATAAACAACCTGTTCAAGCTGAATATGAATCTGGCAGGTTCGGCCAGCCGTTCAGACTTATTGGAAGAAACGAGTACCAGCTTGAAAGTACTTCGTACAGCTCGTGAGGAGCAGCCCTGGTATTCACCTTATAAAGAAGACGGAACATCTTATAAAGTGAACGGGACAGATATTTTGCGCCACAATCCGGTGATGCTGATTAATGAAGAAGACTGGGTAGCTAAGAAATATCAACTGTCCGGTGTGTTCAGCATAGACGTAACTCCTTTCAAAGGATTTAAGTACACACCAACAGTAAGCGTATATGGTATTTTGGACAACACATCTAAAAAATTGTCGGACAAGCATGATGCCCGTAAAAATAGTAGTGGTTGGGGAGCATTGGCCGAACAAAAAGACCAGAGTTTCCGCTATGTGATAGATAATATATTCTCTTACAACAATGAATGGAATAAACTAATCTACTCCGTCATGTTGGGACATTCGTTTGAGAAATACACTTATGAACAATTCGGGGCAAAAGAGTGATAACTATGCTAACGGCGCATTTCCTTCCTCCAACTTTGATTTAATCAATGCAGGTCCTAATATTTACGCCGGAAATATTAGTTATACATCTTATGCCTTAGAATCCTATTTCGGACGAATCGCTTTGAATTGGGACAATAAATACATACTGAATGCTTCTTTGCGTAGTGATGGTTCTTCCCGCTTTGCGAAGAACAAGAGATATGGTTATTTCCCTTCTGCTTCTTTTTGCGTGGCGTGCCTCCAATGAGGAATTTTTCCCAAAAACAAATACGTCAATGATGCAGAGTTAAGATTAAGCTGGGGTATGACAGGCAGCATGGCAGGTGTCAGTAATTATGCTCCGTTGTCGCTCATTAGTGCGGGAGGTGCATCCTACAATGGCTCTGCCGGATTCCAGATTTCACAGGATGCCCGTGCTTTGACTTGGGAGAAAGCCAGCCAGTTCAATATCGGATTTGATATAGAAATGTTTCAGTCTCGCCTGACTTTAAACATAGATATGTTCTATCAAAAGACTACCGACCTGCTGTTTAAGAAACCAGTCAATGCAACCACCGGATATACCACATTACAGTCCAATATCGGTTCATTAGAGAATAAAGGACTTGAGCTAGCTTTGAATGGTAAAATCTTCACCGGAAAGTTTAAATGGGATTTGGGTGGTAACATTTCTTTTGTAAAGAACAAATTGCTTTCTCTCATCGAAGGAAATGATATGTATATTGTTCCCAGCAGCGGTAGCAACCTTTTAGGAGGTTCGATGCATGCGTTGATTAACGGACAGCCTATCAGTACATTCTATATGTTAAAGATGGAAGGTATCTACCAGCGTGACGACGAAGTGCCTGCGAAACTGTATGCGAAAGGAGTTCGTGCCGGTGACGTGAAATATTTCGATTATAATGAAGACGGAGATATATCTGACGCCGACCGAATGAATGTAGGAAAAGCCATTCCTGATTTTTACGGTGGTATTACTTCCAATTTCTCTTACAAAGGTTTTGATCTGTCATTATTTGGGCAATTTTCCGTAGGTGGTAAAGTGATGTCGGCATGACGGGGAGTGAACGGTTCCGAAGGTACTGACCATTTAGGGTTGGCGCTATCCAATGTAAAAGTAAATGACCGTGGCGAATCTGTCGAGCAATACTTTAATGTAAGCAAAGAAGTGGCCAACGGATATTGGCGTGGAGAGGGCACAAGCAACACGATTCCTCGTCCTGTAAGAATAGGAGTACATACCGGGTATGATTATGACTATAACGTGCAAACTTCAACACGTTATTTGGAAGATGCTTCCTATTTTAAACTGAAAACTGTGACTTTGGGCTACACTTTGCCGGAATCAGTCGTTAAGAAACTCCGCGTGAATTCATTAAGAGTCTACGTTTCGGCTGATAATCTGCTCACTCTCACCAAGTACTCCGGTTATGATCCCGAAACATCATTTTCGGGTAGCCCGGGAGACTCAAATTATGGAGTTGACTTCGGATTGCAACCTGTATTGCGAACATTTATTTTTGGTCTGAATCTAAACTTTTAAAAATATAGATGTATGAAACGATACTATACTATAATCAACTATTTGCTATGTAGCATTTGCCTTTTGTGGATGACGGGTTGTTCAGGTATACTGGACGATATGCGGCCTAAAGATCAGATACCTCAAGATATGTTGAGCGAATCCGATTTGGAAAAGTTATTGAATGGAGTGTATGCCGAAATGGAAGAACTGGTATTCAAATTTTATATGGATGGTGATGTAAAAGGCGAGAATTTCAAGGCAGGTCCCGGATTTTCCATGAACGACCCCATGTTGATGGCTCCTAGTTCTAAAGAAGTTTTGAGCCAGTGGCAGAAATGTTTCACAGCCTTGAAGCAAGTTAATTTCTTGGTCGAAACATACGAAGCGTCATCTAATAAAGAGAGTCAGGTTGTGAAGCAGACAGGAGGGACCGGATACTACTTCAGAGCTTTGATTTATTATCATTTGGTCACTCGCTGGGGAGGAGTTCCTATCTTGCGTAAGCGCACTTACGACGTCGTTCCCATTTCTCCCGAAACCGAAGTGTGGAGTTTTATAAAAGAAGACTTGGTTAAAGCGGAAGGATTACTGTCTGATTTCACTGATCGTTTTTATGTGTCTCTTAGTGCTTGCGATGCGCTTCAAGCCAAAGTATGTTTATCCTTGAAAGACTATACAAATGCGGCAGCTTATGCCGACAAAGTGATTACAAAATCAAATTTCGCATTGAGTACTACATCAGTTGAGTATGCCCAGGCGTTTGTCTCTAATAGCAGTAGCAAAGAACTGGTCTTTGCGTTAGCCAATAAGCGTAGTACAAGTTTGCTGTTATTCTACCAGACGGTTAATGACATCGATCCGACTTGGGATTACTCTCCTTCTACCGAATGTTACAGTCATCTTTATGATGATACCGCCGTAAAGTCAAAGGATATACGGGCAAAGGCAGTATTTGGTGCAGATAATAGCCGTATTATTAAATTCCCGAATGGAAGTACCGGTCAGTTTGTTACCAATGAACAACCGTCACAAACCCCGATTGTGGTTACCCGTGTGGCGGAAATGTATCTGATTAAAGCGGAAGCATTGGGAGCAGTCAATGGATTGGCTACATTAAAAGAATTTATGAACAAACGTTACGCAACCGTCTTGTTGCCTTCAAATATGACTGATATAGAGTTTCAGAATCAAATACTTGATGAGCGTCACCGCGAGTTGTATGCAGAAGGTCAACGATGGTATGATTTGAAGCGAACCAACCGTTTGGACTTGTTTTCTTCCTTGAACGGTAGAAACTATCTGATGTATTATCCTGTTCCCCAGTCGGAACGCGATTTGGCGGGAGAGGAAAATTACCCTCAAAATGAAGGCTATTAATTATCTTAGAAAGAACAAAGTATGAAGAATATAAAAATAGTAACAACGTTTTTTATCTGCTTGCTGCTACTTTCAGCATGCTCGGATGATTGGAAAGAAAATGCGCTGACAGCTAAATTTACTTTTGACAAGACAACCTACTATGTAGGCGAAGAAGTCAGTATCACGAATGAGACAGTAGGCGGAGAAGGTAATTATACCTGCCAATGGGATTTAGGGAATGGAGAGACTTCAACGGAAGTTGCTCCTAAAGTGACTTACGAAACGAATGGAGCATATACAGTGACTTTGCATGTGAAAGACAGTAAAAGGAAATTATGCAATGGCTCATAAATTATTGACGATTGAAGCTGAACCTCTGCCCGAAGTCGGCAATGTGAAACTGAAGTGGGTAGGTGCCCACGTGTTGGGCGAAATACGTTCTACGGCTCCGGCAGTCAGTGATGATAATAATGTATATATGACTTCCAATGATCATTATTTGCGGAAATTCTCGGCCGCTACCGGTGAACAATTGTGGGAGTTCGACTTATGGACATCGGCTGACGGTGATTCTCCGTCCGGTAATACGCATACCACTCCGAGCATTGATACGGACGGTACTGTGTATGTAGGAACAGGCGACACAAGTGGCAAAGTAGGGCGCGTATATGCCATCAATCCTGATGGAACAAAGAAATGGGTAGTTGCCGGAGATGCTGAAAAAGGATTTTGGAATAAAGGACAGGCTTCAAAGCCTCGTATTAATTATCTGACTTGTGCGATTGGAGAGAATCATATCTATATGGGTAATGGCGGCTCTACGGGATCTGTGCTTGCTGTCGATAAGAATACCGGTTACAGAGTAGGTTATGTGGCAAACGCAGACAATTCCGGAGGCCCGTCGGGGGGAGTATCTGCCGGAATAGCATTGGCGAACAACACATTAATTTGGGCTGGTGGAAAGAATGGCTTATTCGGCGCGTCGGCGTCTGCACTGAATACAGGTGGTAATGTGATGTGGGCATGGCAAATATATAATTCGGGAAATGATAAGCCTTCAGAAAACATGAATTCTTCCGTAGCTGTGGACGCAGCCGGCACTATATACGGAATTGCCACCTTCCCGAGTATAGGAAGCAGTGCGTTTGCTATTGGAAGCGACGGAGTCGAGAAATGGCGTACTTCGTTAGGAAATGTAGGAACACTAGACCAAGGGGGCGTTGTGATAGGCTTGGACGGAAGCATCATTGTAACGGTAAAACGTGCTCCGGGCGAAGCCACGGGAGGAATTGTTGCGTTATCTCCTAATGGAGTTATTCAATGGCATTACGGTGTGCCGGAAGACGTCAGTGGATGTGCGGCAATCGATCAGGCCGGAAATATTCATTTTGGAACACAATCCGGTAATTATTATATCATTAAACCCGAAGCCTCGGAAGAACAGCTAATCTTGAAAAAAGACTTGGCTGCACTGATTAGCGAGAGCGATTCTCCTTTAAAAGATAACTGGGAAGCGGGTATCGGAAAAATCTGGAGTTCGCCTACAATCGGACCGGATGGAACGATCTATATTGGCGTTACTCACACGGTAGATCCGTCGAAGAGTGTCCTGGTAGCTTTGGAAGATGAAGGTATAACCGGATGTGCAGCTTCGGCATGGCCGATGAAAGGGAAAGACAGCCGCCACACCAGCGCACAGTTGGGAGGCTCGGGAGAGAATCCGGGAGGCGAACCGGGCGGACAATTGCCTATTACAGGAAATCTGAAGACCGATTTAAAGAATTTATTTGATGATAGTTCCTATAAGGTCTGGCTTTGTGCCCATCGGGCGAACACGCAGAAAGGTATAGCCGATGGCATACCGGAGAATTCATTAACTTCCATAGAGTATGCAATCAATGCAGGAGTAGAAATGATCGAACTTGACGCACGTCCCACCTCTGACGGAATATTGGTGCTGATGCACGATAATACGATCGACAGAACCACTAACGGAAGCGGTGCGGTAGGAGATTACTCTTATCAGCAATTACAGCAGCTCTATCTTAAAGATGCAGCAGGGAATCTGACAAACGAACGAATCCCCACTTTAGAGGACGCATTGAAGAAAGGCAAAGGAAAGGTTTATTTTAACTTGGATATAGTCAACAAAAACGTTGCCGTAGCGACAATGGTGGCATTACTTAAAAAACTCGACATGGAAAACGAAGTCCTGCTTTATGTTTCAAACAACCGTAATTATGCATACGATTTGAAAGCGGCGAACAGCGCTCTGTTACTGCATCCGATGGCAAAAGCTTCAGATGATATTACCTATTTTGCTTCATCTTATACGGACAATGTGCAGATGATGCAACTTTCCACTTCGGATGCTCTTGCGGGAGCGATGACGGAAGACATTAAATCCAAAGGTTGGCTTTTATTCTCCAATATCGTAGGAGCGAATGATACGAACATGTTGTCGGACAACTATTCGGGGCTGGTAGGCATGATAAACAAACGTATTAATGTCGTACAGACTGATTATGCCGAATTAGCTGCCAAGTATTTAAAATCCAAAAAGTATAGATGATAAAAATGAATATGAAGAACTATCTGATAATAGGAATTATTTTGCTGTTTCCTTTCCGCTTGTTTGCAGATGAACCGGTGAAGGCAATTTATGCAAAGATTACGAATCCTGATAATAAAGAAGTAACCGTAGTCGCCCACCGGGCGGATTGGCGCTTTGCACCAGAAAATTCGCTGGCAGCAATAGAGAGTTCTATCCGGTTGGGAGCCGACGTCGTGGAGCTGGACGTTCAGAAAACCAAAGACGGACAGTTGATCCTTATGCATGATAAGACCTTGGATAGAACGACCACCGGAAAAGGTAAGGTTGCCGAGTGGACACTGGATTCTATCCGGACACTTCGTCTGAAGAATGGCGCTGCTTTGAGAACCAAACATCGTGTGCCTACATTGGAGGAAGCATTATTGACGGCCAAAGGGCGCGTTATGGTAAATTTGGATAAGGCTTATCCGATATTCGATGAGATTTTCCCCATTCTGGAGAAAACCGGAACCGTTGAACAGATCATCATGAAGGGGTCAAAGCCTGTTGCAGAAGTGAAAAAGGATTTGGGAAAATATTTAGACCGGATCATATATATGCCAATCGTACATTTGGATCGACCGGGAGCTATGCAGCAAATAGATGATTTCATGAAAGAACTTCATCCGGTAGCCTTCGAATTGTTGTTCGAATCGGATACTTGTCAACTCCCCAAACAAGTGAGGACGAAGCTGGAAGGAAAAAGTAAAATCTGGTATAATACCCTTTGGGATACGATGGCAGGCGGACATGATGACGACAAATCATTGGAAAACCCGGATGAAGGATATGGATATTTGATAGATAAACTTGGAGCAACGATTATCCAGACTGATCGTACCGCTTATTTACTGGAATACTTGCAAGTCCGTAAGAAACGTAATGAGCATAAGATAGACGTCTTTCATTAATATGTAAACTTCGGTTATGTCATTTAAAATATTGGATTTTTATAAAATCTCTTCCCGCTAGCCGGGGGAGAGACTGATTCAGAAGATTCTTCCCGCTTTAAGCGCATCCGTTGGGCTACATTTTTGTCGGCTACTATCGGATATGGCATTTACTATGTTTGTCGTCTTAGCATGAATGTAGTGCGCAAGCCAATTGTAGAGGAGGGAGTATTTTCCGAAACGCAATTAGGAATCATCGGTTCCTGCCTGTTTTTTTGTGTATGCAGTGGGTAAGTTGACGAATGGTTTTCTTGCTGACCGTAGTAATGTTCGGCGTTTTATGTCTACCGGGTTATTGTGTTCCGCTTTGATAAATTTATGTTTAGGTTTCACTAGCTCCTTTTATGCTTTTGCTTTACTTTGGGGATTGAACGGTTGGTTTCAGTCGATGGGAGCAGCATCCGGAGTGGTTTCGCTCACTCGGTGGTATAGTAGTAAAGAACGGGGAACTTATTACGGCTTTTGGTCTGCTAGTCATAATTTGGGTGAAGCATTAACCTTTATTTCCATAGCCTTATTAGTCAGTTGGATGGGATGGAGGTATGGGATGATTGGAGCTGGCATTATTGGGATATTAGGTTTCTTTATGATGCTTGTCTTTATGCGTGATACGCCACAGAGTCAGGGATTTTTGTTGAACAAAATTCTTCATCTGTGGATTCCCATTCTTTGTCTGGTAAACAAACGGAAGATTTCAACAAAGCACAAAAAGGCTGTCTTGAAGAATCCTGCAATTTGGATTTTGGCTCTGTCCAGTGCATTTATGTATATTAGCCGCTATGCGGTAAATAGTTGGGGTGTTTTCTATCTGGAAGCTCAAAAGGGATATTCTACGTTGGATGCCAGTTTTATAATATCAATCAGTTCTATCTGTGGGATCATTGGCACGGTATTTTCCGGTATCATTTCCGATAAAATGTTTTCCGGCAGTCGTAATATTCCAGCTTTAGTATTTGGGTTGATGAATGTAATAGCACTTTGTCTGTTTCTCTTGGTTCCGGGCGTACATTTTTGGATAGACGTGTTGGCAATGGTACTTTTCGGTTTAGGTATCGGAGTTTTGATTTGTTTTCTGGGTGGTTTGATGGCAGTGGATATTGCTCCCCGTAATGCTTCGGGTGCTGCATTGGGAGTAGTCGGTATTGCCAGTTATATCGGTGCCGGATTGCAAGACATGATGAGCGGTATATTAATAGAAGGTCAAAAGACGGTTCAGAATGGCGTTGACGTTTATGATTTCACGTATATCAATTGGTTTTGGATTGGTTCAGCTCTACTTTCAGTGTTGTTTGCCTTGTTCGTTTGGAATGCAAAATCAAAAGAAGTGAATTAAAGTGAGTACATTAGGTTAGAATATAAGTCTTTGTTTTCAAGGTATTAGTCACCATTCCGGGAAGTAAGTAATGATTGCTTTTCTTCCTGGAATGGCTTTATATTTATTACTTGATTTCTACCAGCCAGCGACTTAAATTCCTACTTTCAGCACTAAACTCCACGCCAATCTTTACCACTTCTCTATGGTCTACTTTATAAGGAATCAAATATCCTTTCTCATCAATCTGTTTGAGTGCTTCTTCCGCCGTTCCGTTCAGCTTAAATTCAAATACATAGATGTATTGGAGTCTTTACCACAGCATCAGCGCGCCCACGTGAACTGCGGACTTCCGCTTCCGTGAATTGTCCCATCAGTTTGAAAACCAAATAGAAAATAACCTGATAATGCCTTTCGGTTTGGTCGTTCAACTCGTAAGGAATATCTGCGAAAAAGGCTTCGAGACGAGTAAGGAAAGATTCGTAATCACTATTTTCCAGTTCATCAATGAATTTTCCAATATAAAATCCTTGATCGTTATTCTTCATTGGAGTGTAGAATGGGACAAGAAAATTGATAAATCCATAACGTACTTCATCATTGGGAAAATCCAATAGATAGTTATTAAATCGTCTGTCGTAGTCTTTAATCGTCAAATATCCACTTTGATAAATCAGCGGTACGGGATTATTAGCATCCATTCTGTATTCTGCAAAAGAAGAAACCGGAACTTCGATACCGCTTAATAAAGTACGGAGGTCGTATTCACTTTTTGCAGCAGTTCAACTAAAAATGTAGGAGTACCTGTCTGAAACCAGTAACTATCGAATTTGCATCCGTCGAAAGAATTGAGTACGCTGAAGGGATTGAATACTCCTTCAGCAAATTCGCAGAAATGATAACCATCATAAGTGGCAGTCATTTTTTGAAGTGTCTCTTCAAAAGTCAGTTGGTTGGCTTCCGACAGGTTTTTGAGTTCAGGTGTGAAAGTATCAACTAATTCTTGCCGGGTAATGCCGCAGACCGTAGCATACGGAGGCTTCATGCTGATGTCGTTCAATTGATTCAAATCACTGAATACACTGACTTGTGAGAACTTTGTCACTCCGGTAAGAAATACAAATCGCAGATAGCGGTCGGCACTTTTAGCACTCCGTAGAAGGCTTTCAATGTCTGGCGGTAATCGTCGAGAAGTTCCAAATTGTTGATAGCTTGCAAAAGCGGCTTATCATACTCATCCACCAATACCACTACTTGTTGACCTGTTTGTTCGCATGCTCGGCGAATAACACCCCCGAATCGTGAAGAAAGGGTTCTCTCGTCAATCCCTTTCCCGTATTTAAGTTCCCATTGAGTCAGATGATTACTAAGAATTTCATTTAACTTCTCCGGTTTATCATATTTTTCTGCGTTCAAATCAATATGTAAAACCGGATACTCCTTCCATTCAGTTTCCATTTTCTCAATGGCAAGACCTTCAAACAATTCTTTTTTACCTAAAAAATAGGATTCAAATGTAGACAACAACAAACTTTTGCCAAAACGGCGTGGTCTGCTTAGGAAATATGGCTTTCCCATATTCGCCATTCGCCATACCAATGCCGTTTTATCCACATATAAATAATTTTTCCTTCGGATATCCTCAAAGGTCTGTATTCCAATAGGAAGTTTACGCATCAAGTCATACATATTCGGTTCTTTAGCTGTTATACACATCAAAGGTAATCATTATTTCGAAATAATGATGAATGAACACTTTAAAAACGGATATATCTGATATATATCATCTTTCTCCTTATATATTTGTTGCTTGCGTAACAAAAGATTCCCCAAATGCGGATAAGTGGAAAAATATTAATAATATTGTCATCTGATATTTTACATCTTTGTTATACTTTTTGTTCTTAAAATGCGACACTATGATTGAATTTTCAGATGAGAAATTCTTATTGGATGAAATAAAAAAGGAAATAATCAAGCTTTTGAATATCTTTTTAAGACCTACTATCCTCGTTTGCGTGGCTATGCTATTCGTTTTGTTGAAGATGAAGAAACGGCTCGTGATATTATTCAAGAGTGCTTCTTGCGTTTCTGGGAGAAGCGGGCATTGCTGTCGGCAGTATCGGTCACATCTTTGCTTTTTGCGATGGTGCGTAATGGATGCTTGAATTACTTGAAGCATCTTTCGATTGTTGAGAAACATCAGATTGAATATCTTGCATCTGTTGATGGAGAAGAACGGCTCTACTATTCCGATTTCGCATTAGATGCCGAACATAAACTGCTGTATGACGAGCTGCAGGAACAGATCAACATTGTCATTGGGCAATTGCCTGAACGCTCCCGCGAGATATTCCTGATGAGCCGTTTCAAAGGACTGAAGAATCGTGAAATAGCAGACAAACTTCAAATATCGACCACGGCAGTTGAAAACACATTGCCAAAGCATTGCAGTGCTTCTCTAAACACTTCAAAGACAAGTATCCGGTAGATATTTATATTATAATTATTGCCTGGGTTATTATGAATAATAAATAAAATGGAAAAGATAAACCATTGAAAATTAGGGCGAAAAAGCAGGAACCGAAAAATTCCTGCTTTTTTTATTTCTATCGGTGGTTGGGTAAAAGAAATAATAGTTGTTACATCTTATAGAAAGTGAAATTATGGAAGAAAAGAAAACATTCGTGAGTTAGCTATTCAGTATTTCGAAGGAAGAATCCTGCGCCAAGACGAGAAACTACTGTTTGCGTATGTCGGGCAAAGCGAAGAAAATCGTGCGACATTCAGACAATGGGAAAAGGAGTGGATTGCATCAGGCATTTCAGATTCCGGAACAATCGGAGAATGGGAAATTTTGCAGCGCAAGATTCGCACTCAAGAAGCTATTATCCCGATGCTTACTGTTTCAAAATTCCGGTCATCCGTATGGCGGCAAGTTGCTGCGGTTGCGGCTATCGTGATTCTGACCATAGGAGGCACCATAGGTATTTGGCAGATTTCTTCCTCATTAAAGCCGGAGACGTATTTTGTATGTGAAACTCCTTATGGAGAGAAGAGCAAAGTCGTTCTTTCTGATGGGACAGTCGTTTGGCTTAATGCAGGTTCCACACTGAAGTATTCGAACAAGTTTAATACGGCCAATCGTAAAGTCGAATTGAACGGTGAGGGATATTTTGAAGTCACAAAGAAGGAGGGAGCTACTTTCATCGTACAGACACATGGATATGACGTAGTCGTAAAAGGAACGAAATTCGATGTATCCGCATATGCGGACGATCCGTTTATTTCCACCACTCTGCTCGAAGGGTCGGTCGAGTTGAATTATAAGGGGACTCCGGTTATGATGTCTCCTGGTGAATCAATAAGATTGAATGTAGAAACCGGAAAATTTGTCCGTACCCAAGTAAATGCCTCACAATCAAAAGCATGGGCGGAGAATCGTATAGAATTTGATCATATCACATTAAAAGAACTAGTCGCAAAACTATCCCGGCAATATGATGTGAATATTCGATTGGAATCGGAGTCGATAGGCGATAAGACTTTCCGTATTTCTCTGCGAAACAGAGAAACGATAGGAGAGGTGATGACTGCTTTGCAGGAGATCATCCCGATAACTATCGAACGTATAGATAAGGATATATATATCAGAGAATAATTTCTATTTAGTAACAACTATTATTAAATTAAATCAGGAAGAACTATGAACAACCGAAAGAACTTATTACGGTTACTTCTTTTCGTTTCATTGAGCTTTGTTGCAGTAATTTTAAATGGTCAAACAGTGAGTAAGACATTTAAAAATGAAGCTTTGAAAACGGTATTGAAAGAAGTGGAAAAACAAACTGGATTATCTGTTATTTATAAAACAGACGAGGTAAATGAGAACAAGATGATTACGGCAACATTTAAAAATGCTTCGATAAATGATGTCTTGGATAAAATTCTTGATGAAGGCTTGATTTATAAATTGCAGAATAAAATGATTGTAATTTCTAAAAGTAACCAACAAAAGCAATCAAAAAGTGGAGAGAAAAAGAAAATTTCCGGAACGGTTGTAGACGAAAATGGTACTCCTATTATTGGAGCCAGTGTCCAAATTAAAGGTGAAGCGCAAGGAACAATTACCGACTTTGATGGTAAATTTGTTTTGTCAGATGTGCCGGAAAAATCGCTATTAACTATTTCTTATATCGGATATTTGACAATAGACATTGCTGTTACTGATGAGAAACTTTCAAAGATAACCATGATAGAAGATAGTAAGTTGATTGACGAAGTTGTAGTAGTAGGTTATGGAAGCATGAGAAAGCAGGATGTCACTACTTCCATTGCAAGAGTAGGGGGGAAAGACTTGAAAGACATGCCTGTTACAGGATTTGACCAGGCTATTGTTGGTAAAATGGCTGGTGTTCAAGTAACTCAGACTTCTGGAAAACCTAACAGTGGTGCTACTATTCGCGTGAGAGGTACAGGTACTATTACAGCAGGGGCAGAGCCGCTATATGTGGTGGATGGAGTACCATTGGAAAGAGCTTCAAGTGCTTTGGAAACTGTTGATATGAATGATGTGGAATCGATTGAAATATTAAAGGATGCTTCTTCGGCAGCAATTTATGGCTCACGTGGAGCAAATGGTGTTGTAATGATTACTACCAAAAAAAGGGGCGAGTGGAAAAGCGAAAGTTAGTTATAATGGTTCTGTTGGTTTTCAAACGCTTTCAAAAAAGATAGATATGTTAGACGCTTATGAATTTGCAGCATTTGCACGTGACGGGCATAATGGTTCGTATTTAACCTCTTATCCTGACGCTAGTCCTGATGACCCTAATGAAGTACGAAAAAATCTTACGACAAGATTCCACCTGAGTTATTTCCATATTTAGAAGGACAGAAAGGGCTAACAAATACAGATTGGCAAGATGCATTATATCGTACGGCTCTATTACAAAGCATTCCATTTCTATAAGTGGTGGTGGAGAAAAAGACAAAATTCTTTATTTCTGGAAGCTATTTAAATCAATCGGGTATCATTGTGAATTCGGGTTATGAAAGGTTTGGTGCTCGTCTCAATTTCACTTATAAGAGTGATAAAGTGGAATTAGGTGTTAATTTTTCACCGTCTTATTCGATAGAGGACAGAGTGGATAGTGATAATAATAAAGCAGTGGTAATTAATGCATTAATGATGCCACCTGTATGGCCGGTATATAATGAGGACGGTTCATATAATTATATGGGAAACGGATTTTGGAAAATAGGTACTGACTATCAGCATAATGCTGTTTTAAATCCTGTCGCAATGGCTAATCTGACAAAAGATCAGGTGACTCATGCTAATTTATTAGGTAACTTCTATTTTCAGTGGGAGATAATTAAAGGTTTGAAGTATAAGTTTTCAGCTGCCACTAATTATAATTATTTTTATAATGAGTATTATCGTTCGTCCGAATTGCCGTTACAGGGAGAGAAGTATTTTCAATCACCATCAAACCCCGTAGCTAAATCCAGTGGAACGTACTATTTGAACTGGCTTATAGAAAATACTTCAAATTATCAAAAGAACTTCAATGGTCATAATTTAAATGCTATCATTGGATTTACAGCTCAAAAAGATATGATGAAGAAGCATTCTGTACAAGCTACGGATTTTGTGAATGATTTAGTGCAGAATGTAGCCGGAGGAATTGTTTCTACAGGTGGAGCAGATTCACAGGCATGGGCATTGGCTTCTTTCTTGGCACGGGCACAATATGATTATAAAGGAAAATATTTATTGAGTGCTGCTATACGTTCAGATGGTTCGTCTCGTTTCGGGAAGAATAATCGTTGGGGATATTTTTCCGTCAGTCTCTGTTGGATGGCGTATCATTTCTGAAGATTTCATGAGAAATCTTCCTTGGGTTAGTAATCTGAAATTACGTGCTAGTTATGGTATATCCGGTAACTTTAGTATTGGAAATTATGAACATATTGCTATGTTGAAATATAATCAATATGTATTGGGCACGGGTGAAGGTAGTTTAGTATCAGGTTTGCGTCCGTCGCAGATTTCAAATGATGATTTAGGATGGGAAAAAACTCGGATGTACAATGTTGGATTAGACATCGGTTTATTTGACGAACGATTGACATTTGAATTTGATATGTATCAAAGTAACACCTACGATCTATTGTTAGACGTACCTATCCCTCAGATTACGGATTCTCAGATATGCGCAAGAATATTGGTGAAGTACGTAATCGTGGTGTTGAATTTACGATAGGTACCCATCACAATTGAGTGGGTTCAGATGGGATGCAAGTTTTAATATTGCTGCCAATAGGAACAAAGTTCTTAAACTTGGCCCCGAAGATGCTCCGATCATCACATCTGCGGGCGTTAGCCATGCATATTTTAAAACAGAAGTAGGTCAGCCTATCGGCAATTACTTTTTGTTGGTTCAGGATGGAGTATTCAAAAATCAGGCAGAGCTAGATGCATATCCACACTTCTCAAATGCAAAAGTCGGTGATTTCAAATTTGTAGACGTTGATGGAAATGGTGAAATGGATTTGGATGATGACCGCGCAATTGTTGGCAATTATATGCCGAAGTTTACATATGGATTTATGAGTTCATTTGCATATAAAGGGATAGATTTGTCATTCAACTTGCAAGGTATTTAGGGAAATAAAATTCTTAATCTACAAAGGCGTTATATAGCTAATATGGAGGGAAATGTAAACAGTATGGTCATTGCTTTAGACCGTTTTCAATCAGTGGAAAATCCGGGTAACGGACAGGTGAACAGAGCAAACCGTAAGTCAACCGGTAACAATTCACGCACATCTACATGGCATTTGGAAGATGGTTCTTATCTTAGAATGCAAAATATTACTTTAGGATATACATTGCCTAAGAATTTTGTACAAAAGTTCGGATTAACATCATTGAGACTTTATTTTTCCGGTCAGAATTTATTTACGATAACCAATTACTCCGGTTATAATGCGGAAGTAAGTAACTATAATTCTAATGGTTCCTTGACTCCTGGTGTGGATTATGGATCATATCCGTTATCTAAGACTTATTCGTTTGGTTTGAATGTTAGCTTTTAATAAATACATGAAATTATGAAGAATAAATTATTGATAGTATGTGCATTTTTCTGTTTGAGTTCTTGTGAGGGCTTCTTAGATTTGTCGCCGGAATCTCAGCCTAATGCTAAAGAATTTTATGTAACTGAAAATGATTTTAATAGTGCGGTAATGGCGTGTTACCAGTCGCTTCGGAATTATCCGACAATCGTTCTTGATGTATTGGAGTATCGTTCGGATAATATGTTTATGCCAAGTTTTACGTCCGGTTCTCAAGATAAATATGAAATCAACCATTTTCCAGACAACAAGACCAATAGTTTGATTGCTGATATTTGGGAGAAATCGTACAGTGCAATAAGTTGTTGTAATGTGATGATAGATCACATTCAGAATGCAACAATTAATGCCGACAAGAAATTACAATTTGAGGCGGAAGCCCGTTTCATTCGTGCATTTCATTATTTTAATTTGGTGCGTCTCTTTGGTGGAGTGCCATTGGTTGTACATGAACTTTCCGATGGAGAGGCCTTGAAGATGCCTCGGGAGAGCGTAGGCAAAGTTTATGAGCAGATTGAATCCGATCTGATATTTGCTTTACAGTTACCCGATACTTATGATAAATCAGATTTAGGCGGGTGACATCTAATGCGGCTGAAGCTCTTCTTGCAAAAACTTATCTGACAAATAAGAAATATAATGATGCAAAGACTCATTTAAATAATATCATAATCACAGAGAAATATGATTTGCTTACTGATATAAAGGATGTTTTTGATGTGAATAATGAGATGAATAAAGAGATCTTGTTTGCCATTAAATATAGTAAAACATTGATTGACGGTGGTCATGGAATGTGGTTAAGTCTATCGGATGTAACATTGGGCCATTTTAGTGACGTCCTGAAAGGAGCCTATAATAGTGATGATGCGCGTGCAGGATTTTTGGAGTACAAAAGAGTGGTTCTGTTTATTTACCGATGAAATATTATGATATTCAGGATGTATCTACTAAAGATGTTGGTAATGATTTTATCGTTTTGCGATATGCAGTTATTCTTTTTGATGTATGCGGAGGTATTGAACGAAGAATCTTTTGATACGGATATTAACTCAAAGAACAGCGGTTTTTATTATCTGAATAAAGTACGTGATAGAGCAGGGCTACCAAATCTGACATCCTTGGAAGTACCTTCACAATCAGACTTTAAAAAGCTGTTTTGAACGAAAGATATTTGGAATTTCCATTAGAAGGAAATCGTTGGTTCGATTTAATTAGAACAGGAACGGCAAAAGAGGTCATAAAGGCCGCTTATGATATAGATATTCCGGATTATAGATTGATTTTCCCGATTCCTAGTGCAGAAGTTGAGAAGGTGAATAATCCTAATATACTTCCACAAAATCCTCAATATTAGAAAACTCACTATGTTATATTGGAATATATAGATAAGATAGTTATTTATATATTCCGATATAATTGAAATGGCTGAAACATGATAAATAGAAAATTAGTTGTTTTTGTGAGCTTTTTGTATTCTGAGCATTAGTTCATTTGCTCAGACCAGATTAGACAGTATTCGCAATAAACTGTTTGCTCCTGAAAACAAGAATGTATTAGTAGCTTCTCATAGAGGTGATTGGCGAAATGCTTGCGAGAATTCTATAGAGGCAATAGATAATGCAGTAAAAATGGGGTAGACATTGTAGAAGTTGATTTGGCAAGAACGAAAGATGGACACTTGATATTAATGCATGATTCTAAGTTGGACCGGACAACGACCGGCAAAGGACTGGTTGCAGATCATACGCTGGCAGAAATTAAAGCACTTCAATTGCGAAATGGTTGTCATATAAAAACTATTTATAAAGTACCGACCTTAGAAGAGGCATTACTGTTTGCTAAAGGTAGAGTGATGCTTAATTTGGACAAAGCTTTTGATTATTTTGATCAGGTTTATACCCTATTGGAGAAGACAGGAACGACCGATATGGTAATAATGAAAAGCGATGCTCCGGCAGATTATGTGAAAAAGAACTATGGGAAATATCTAAAAAGGTCGTCTTTATGCCAAAGATTAATTTGGACGATAAAAATGCAATGCAGCGTTTGGATGACTATTTACAAATAATAAATCCTGTGGCGGTAGAGTTCAAATTTGCATCTGATTTGAACAGATTACCCTATGATGTAAAAAATGCGATGAAAGGGCGAGCACGAATTTGGTATAATACTTTGTGGAATACCCATGCAGGCGGTCACGATGATGATTGCTCTTAGTTGATCCGGATGAAGGTTATGGCTATTTGATAGATTCGCTCGGGGCTTCTATATTGCAAACAGACAGACCTGCATATTTAATAAATTATTTGAAAAAGAAAGAATTGAAAAGAAATGGGAATGTATTGAAAATTGGGATTACCTTTCCGTAGAGAATGAATGGACAATGCAAACAAGTCCTAATTTTGATGTAGAAGAAGTATTCTTGAAAGGTAAGCATACTCCTGCTACAAATGAAGATGGGATAATTGTAACTCCCTATTTTGCAGCAGTCATTGATGGAGCTACGGCAAAATCGGAATTGGAGATTGATGGAAAAAAACGGGGCGTATAGCGATGGAACTGGTCATTGAGGCGATACACGATTTCCCTAAAGATATTGATGCCAATGAAGCTCTGAAAAGGATAACAGAGAAAATACATTCTTTTTATGTTCAGCATCGTTTGTTGGAAGAGTTGGAGAAAAACACCCGGTAGCCGTTTTACTGCCAATGGAGTGATTTATAGTTATGAAAAGAATGAAATATGGCAAATCGGGGACTGTCAGTGTCTTTTTGGTAATACTTACTCTTCAAATGAAAAGGAAATTGACGCTATAATGGCTAATGCGCGTGCGGTAGTAAATGAAATAGCTTTGTTAAATGGTGCTACACCGGATGATTTATTGAGCAATGATCCAGGGCGTAATTTTATTTATCGTTTTCTCCAGCAGCAAGCTATACTTCAAAACAATCCTGATAAAAATCAACCATATTCTTTTCCGGTTTTGATGGTTTTCCCATTAATATGCATCAGGTACGTATTTTCTCCATAGGAAATCATACACAAATAGTCTTGTCGTCTGACGGCTATCCTTGTTTGTTTCCGACTTTGAGGGAATCAGAATGTTATTTGATGAATATCTTGGAGAATGATCCTCTTTGTATGCGCCAATATAAAAGTACTAAAAGGTATTAAGAAGGGAAACTGCTCCTTTGACGATAGAGCTTATTTAAAATCAGAATCAATAGATAAAAATACTGAAACAATATGAGAAAGTTATTCATTTTTAGTTTGTTGCTCATTGCTATTTCGGGGATAAATGCTCAGAATAGAAAGTTACGTGCGAATTTGTTAGATAAAAATAATCATTCGGTGATGGTGGTTTCTCATCGTGGTGATTGGAGAAATGCACCGGAAAATTTTTTTGCAAGCAATACAAAATTGTATTGATATGGGAGTTGATATGGTCGAAGTTGACTTGAAGAAAACGAAAGACGGACATCTCATTGTGATGCATGATCAAACAATTGATCGCACAACAACAGGAAAAGGGAAACCGGAAAATTACACTTTGGAAGAATTGCGGCGTTTTCGTCTAAAAAATGGAGCAGCTCACAAGACTACTCATCTTATTCCTACTTTAGAAGAAGTCATGTTATTATGTAAGGGCAAAATATTAGTCAATATTGATAAGGGGTATGATTATTTTAAAGAGGCTTATTGTATTCTGGAAAAAACGGGAACAGTTGACCAATGTGTTATCAAAGCTGGACTTCCCTATGAACAAGTAAAAGTGGAGAACGGGGAAGTATTGGATAAAGTGATTTTATGCCAGTGATAAATTTAAATAAGGAAGATGCTGAAAAATAATAGATAGTTATCAGAAACATTTGAAACCGATAGCTTATGAATTAGTCTTTGATAATGATGAAAAAGAGACTCTTCGATTGATTCAGAAAGTGCGTGATAGTGGCGCAAGGCTTTTTTGTTAATTTTTGTGGCCTAAACTCTGTGGCGGCCATGATGACGACCGTGCAGTAGAACTTCATCAGCCGGATGAAAGTTGGGGGTGGATAATTGCCCAGGGAGCCAAGCTAATTCAAACAGATCGTCCTGCTTTATTATTGGAGTATTTGCGTAACAAGAAACTTCACGATTAAACGCACTTCCTTCATGTTGAAACAACTAATCAATTTTTACAAGGTCTCTTCACCGAGACCTTGTAACGGAGAAACTTTGTCTTCATCCGATGCCCGCCGTTTGAAGTTTCTGAAATGGTCTACCTTCCTTTCTGCGACTTTTGGTTACGGTATGTATTATGTGTGCCGTCTTAGTCTGAATGTCGTAAAGAAACCTATTGTAGATGAAGGCATTTTTTCGGAAACAGAGTTAGGCATCATAGGTTCCGTATTGTTTTTCACCTATGCCATCGGGAAATTCACGAACGGTTTCCTTGCCGACCGTAGTAATATCAACCGTTTTATGACTACCGGTTTATTGGTAACCGCTTTGGTTAACCTCTGTCTCGGTTTTACTAATTCTTTTATCCTGTTCGCTATCCTTTGGGGGATTAGCGGCTGGTTTCAATCTATGGGAGCAGCCTCTTGTGTAGTAGGGCTTTCCCGTTGGTTCACGGACAAGAGCGCGGTTCATACTATGGCTTTTGGTCTGCGAGCCATAATATCGGCGAAGCGTTGACTTTTCTGATAATAGCCTCAATTGTCAGTGTGTTGGGCTGGCGGTATGGTTTCTTCGGAGCCGGTATAGTGGGATTGATAGGAGCGTTGATCGTCTGGAAGTTCTTCCATGATACTCCCGAAAGCATGGGATTTCCTTCGGTGAATGTTCCCCAAACAGAAAAAAAAGGAAATGAGTGAGACAGAAACGGCTGATTTTAATAAAGCACAGCGTCAGGTATTGCTGATGCCTGCCATTTGGATACTGGCTCTTTCGAGTGCTTTTATGTATATCAGTCGTTATGCTATCAATAGTTGGGGCGTTTTTTATTTGGAAGCTCAAAGGGTTACTCCACCTTGGATGCCAGTTTTATCATTTCTATTTGTCCGGTCTGTGGCATAATCGGTACTATGTTTTCAGGTGTTATTTCCGATAAGTTATTTGGTGGACGTCGCAATGTTCCTGCGTTAATTTTTTCGGGTTGATGAATGTGTTTGCTCTTTGTTTGTTTCTCTTAGTTCCGGGAGCTCATTTTGGGATAGACGTGTTGGCAATGGTTCTTTTCGGTTTAGGTATCGGAGTTTTGATCTGTTTTCTGGGTGGTTTGATGGCAGTGGATATTGCTCCCCGTAATGCGTCGGGTGCTGCATTGGGAGTAGTTGGTATTGCCAGTTATATCGGTGCCGGATTGCAGGACGTGATGAGCGGTATACTGATAGAAGGGCAAAAGACTGTTCAGAATGGAGTAGATGTTTATGACTTCACCTATATCAATTGGTTTTGGATTGGTGCTGCTTTGCTTTCGGTGTTGTTTGCTTTGCTGGTATGGAATGCAAAATCAAAAGAAATGGATTAAAGTGAGTACATTAGGTTAGAATATAAGTCTTTGTTTTCGAGGTATTAGACACCATTCCGGAAGTAAGTAATGATTGCTTATCTTTCTGGAATGGCTTTTTATAATCAATTAAATAGAAAGTTTTATGGAAAATTCATTGAATGATGAATTATTGTGTTCATTGAAAGACGAACTTCGTGAAGTAACCGCACAAATCAATGTGCATAGTGAAAAATTAATGGATCTGCTCGACCAAAAAAAGAATCGTCAGTCAACTGACTCGAGATGTCGCATCTCACGCCTGTCATCATCGAGTATCGGGGAAATCCGAAAGCAATATGTCTCTGTTGTGCTCGATGCCATCAATCTGGGTAGGTTGACGTATGACGGAGTAGCAAATTGCGAACAGACTTTTCGTGCGTTAGCAAGCGTTGTAGATGTGATAAGCCCTAAGAATGGGAAAACGCTTAGTGTAGAGACGCTGGTGTCTTATGAGAAGAAAAAAAAGCGTGCTGGAGAATTTGAGGAAAAATAATATAAAAAAAAGACGATTGTTGTATAGTTGAACAACAATTCGTATATTTGCAGTATGGAAAAGAAACGTAAGATCCGTACATACGGAGGTTACTTTGAGGCTTTCATGGAGACTTTAACCGAAAAGGAACAAGATAAAATCCAGTATGGACTACTCTTGTTGAAAACACAAGAAAGACTCTCCACTAAATTTGTAAAATTTGTTCAGGACGGAGTTTTTGAACTTCGTACAGAATATAATGGTAATATATAACGGGTATTTTTCATTTTGATGATGGAAATATTGTAGTGTTGTTTAATGGCTTTTCAAAAGAAGGCGCAAAAACACCGGTAGTGAAATAGATAAAGCATTAAAAATAAAGGAGGAATATTATGCAGATAAACAATCATCAAATAGTAGATTATGACGCTGTTCTTGATGCGAAATTTGGAGCAGAAGGTACTCCCGAACGTGCGGAAGCAGAAGAAAAAGCGTATGCTTTCTACACCGGGCAAATTATCGAAGACGCAAGGAAAAAGGCTAAGATTACTCAAGCAGAGTTAGCCCGGCGTATCGGTTCCGACCGTTCTTATATTTCAAGAGTGGAAAGTGGTCAGACAGAACCTAAGGTTTCTACTTTCTATCGCATCATGAATGCGTTAGGTTGTAGGATCGAATTTTCGATGTCTTTATAAGAAGCGAATCTTTTTATCCATAATTACAAATATCGGAATATAATTTTGAAAATTGGAATTATATTCTTATTTTTGTTGCATGATAAGTGAGTAACTAATGAGAATATTTACAGAACAAGCGTTTAAAAGAATATGCAGAGGAGCATCCCGATTCAAAAGTTGCTTTGCAAGAATGGGTTACTATAGTAAAGAAAAGTGAATGGGCTTGTTTCGCTGATGATATAAAGAAGACCTTTTAATAGTGCCGATAGTGTAGGTAACCAGCATTATGTTTTCAATGTTAAAGGAATAATTATCGCTTGGTAGTAGTGGTGAAGTTCACTGTAAAGTTTGTATATATTCGCTTTTATTGGTACTCATAAAGAATATGATAAAATAGATTGTGCTAATATTTGAAAATATGACAAAGATAGAAAACCAAACCCAGTATGAATGGGCTGTAAAAGAGTGGAGGATCTTTCTTCCGTTAGTGAAGGATGATACTCCTTTGAATGACCCTAACAGCATCGAGTTGGAACTTCTTTCTAATTTTGTTGCCGATTATTCAGAGGAACACTTTTCTTTGGGAGAACCTTCGCTTGTGGATGTTCTGAAGCTTCGTATGTACGAAATGGGGCTCAATCAGAAATCACTATCACAACTGATAGGAGTTAGTCCTTCGTGTCTTAGTGACTACATTTCCGGAAAATGTGAGCCGACATTGAAAAGTGGCTCGTGAAATAAGTAAAAAGCTGAATATTGATGCTAGTATTGTGCTAGGAGTATAACTTCGATTCAGATTAAAAAACATGGTGGGAAATTTGAAAAAGATAACTGGTTTTTCAAATTTCCCACCGTTTTTTTGAGGAAGAAAAAGGAAAAGGTGAGGGTAGGTGAGGGTAAATTTCTAACATTCGTATTTTTTTTAGAAGAAAATAGAAGAATAGAAATAAGAAATATAAAATGAAAAGTTGCAAAAGTACCCTCACCAACCCTCACCTTTTTGCGTGCGAAGGAGATGAAATCTTATTCATATAGCCTGTTTGATTTCACTTGTTCCGTATCAATAATGAATACAGTATCTTCTCCCGTTTTTTCCCTTATGAAATTCGAAGCCGTGTTTGGACATCACTTTTCCTAGTTGGGCTTTGGTTCCGTGGAGAATATTGATACCCCGTCCGTTCGCGAATCAATTCCGCAATTTCAGTGACCGTCAGATAATGCACCTTTTCGAAACGTTCCGGTTTGCGGATATGTGTCAACACCAGTTCTTCTTCCGGTGAGTGGAAAATGAAATCCTCGTTGTTCTCTTCAATCCGTGAGTTTTCCGGACTGGGTGAACCAATACTGATACCCCGGCTTGTTGAGCAGATACTTGATTTGTGCATACAACTGCGCGTAGTTTATTTTTGATAAACTCCATCGAGTCGACATGAAAGCAGAGAAAACGGCGGTTACCTGGGGAATCGTGAAGCACTTCCTGGTAATTGCATGTGCCGGCAAAAGAAGCCGTATGAGGAAAGTTTTGCGAACGCCGCGCGTATGGCAGGCGGATGCTGATTACTTTGCGGGTAACCAAATCCTTTGAAGATATTCAGTTCCCGTCCGCTCATCCTTCAAATTCATCCAGATTGATAAGCATTGCCTGCGCTATTTTGGCTAGATCATCCTTGTTGCTCAGGTTGATAAGACCGCGTAGAAAGATAGGCGCGCAATTCGGGCGGCAGCAGGTTGTTGATAAACGTAGTCTTTCCGATGTTCTGTATTTCGCTGCAAAAAGCAACAAAACAGTGTGGTTCACCACATCGTCTTGTGTGGCGGCAGCGCACATTCCCACCAGATAACGTTCCAGACATTCTACCCAAAAAATTTCTGGTGACTGGGCATGCACGCTGTTGGCAAGGATACCGATATAATCGTTCCGTCCCATTCAGGCAGCGAGTCTAAATACTCGCGAATAGGATGGTAGGTGATGCTGAAGTCGGAGTAGATCAGATTCTGAATCGTCTTGACGGTGCTGAATAGCCCAGTTCGTTCATCTCCATCCAAATGCTGTTTTCCATCATTTCGTCGAGAATATGGAAAGGTTCCGGTTGCTCCGTGTCCGTTTTCCTTCTGCGATATTCCATGATATGAAGCACTTCGTTGTAGCGTGTATCGTAATTTTCTTTGATATGTTGCTCAATCTGTAACGCATTCGCTTCTGCGTACTATTCAGCTTGCGGGTGTCGAATTCCTCGTTGTGTCTGTAAGCACTCCCGATCAGTGCGTCCATTTCATACGGTGAACTGGCTCTGATAAAAGCTGCCGCCTCTTCCTGGGGAGGTTGTTCCAGGCAATGCAGGTAGAAGAGCTGTTCCGGTTGCCGGTGACGTACTTTTCGGATTTATTGTGATAATAGTTCAGAGTCACCATTAAGGAAGCGTGCGAGGAATGGTAGTTGAGTGCCACTTGTTCGGTGAGGGGATTGTTGTCTGGTGCTGTCGTCTTTTTCTTTTGCCGGATGCCCTTTTCTTCTTTTGAGACTTGAAATAGTATCGGTGGCTGTTCCACGATGACAGCTGTGCATCGTGATTGAAATAAATATCCGGATCGTAAGAGAACAGGCAAGTGCGGCTAACATCCCGCCCGGAAGTGTCGACCTCCCAACTCGGGCAGAGCTGGCATAAAGGAAGCGATTTTGTGATAAGCAGCATGATGGAAATCTTCACTTCTGAATTGTTTCGGGCAATGTCCCGTCTGTCCGGCATACACGTACCACGATTTTCAGTCCCATTCCTTTGGGGCTGATGAAAGCGATGCGGTGTGGGCACACTTTTGCCAGTGCAGGATGCGTGCCAATGCTTCCTGTGTCTGATGGTCGATGTCTACTACGATGTATCCCAGATACTCTGACGAGAGTTGCGTTTGAACGTCCCTCCCGGTAGTTATTGAAAAGGTGATTCCGGTAGTTCTATTTTTCGTTGGCTGCTTTCTCGCCTTGTTCCGGGCGAAGATTCGGCGCACGTCCTCCACCGTTTCCCCGGTATGTGCCGTTGCTGATGGCCGATACGATTTCTTCTTCTGTCATTTCGGCTATGACGCGGTAAAAGTCTTGAAAAGATGGTAAAATGATCCATATTGGTTTGTTCCTTTTAATTTGCGGTTGCAAAAGAAATTTGTTTGTAAAATAACAGAATGGAACTTTTCGTTTTTGATTAAGTTCTTGGTTCTCCCCAAATAGCGTATGATCGTTGCCACTTGCCGGGGAGAGAAGGCGGTTGCGGGCACGATAGCCTTCTTGTTCGAGTTCTTGCAGGAGCGGAAGGTTGTAGACAATCCAACGACGTAGTATTTGTAAGGCTACTTTAATGCATACGTTGGGGTTGTAAAGATGAGCTAGTTCCGACTTTTTATAAGTGCGGATATGAAACGGCTTCTGATCCGGATAATACATGATGAATGGTATTTGGTTTATGCTATAAAGTTACTGAAAATTAATGGCTTATTAAAAAGAATAACGTCATTATTATTCATAGAGTATCAGGAAACTTCGTTGGGGAATCGGAGGATGGAAAATGTGTTATCTTTATGTCGTTAACAAATAAGGAACGCGTTCGAAATGTGTGAAATCTTAAAAATTGTTTATTATGGCAATGACAGTAACTTATTCAGTAGTGCCGCGCAAGAATCCTGCCAAAAGGATGAGTCGGCAAAGTATTACGCGCAGGGGCACAGGCTTCGGGAGAGTTGGATTTTTGAAGAGTTGTGCGAGGAATCACCAGCCGGTCTACCCTGTACGGAGACAGATGTGCGTGCCGCCATTTCGCATTCTTTGCGAGGCGGCGTGCGTTGAGCGGGAAGAATAGTCCGCTGGGTGATTTTGGGCAGTTTGCAGATCGGGTTGAACAGTGAAGGAGCTGTAATGGTCGCTGAGCCGCCTGCTGATTACGGCTGCCCATATTATTTTCCGTCCCGTGTACGCCTAATGTATGATAAGGTAGTATTTCTACTCTTTGAATCATGTGATAGTTCTTGAAGTGCTCTCCTAATGCCCGTATGTCTTCCTCAAAGGAACTATAGCCTGGAACTAATACGTAGCGCAACCAAAAAGGCTTTCCGTTTTTTTCAAGCCATCCGGCGGTACGTATGGTTTGTTCGTTGCTGCGTTCTGTCAGTTGCCGATGGCGCACATTATTAAATTCCTTGATGTCTAATAATACGAGGTCTGTCCATTGTAGCAGTTCCTTTACTTCTTCATTCCATATACTGCCGTTGGTATCTATACAGATGTGGATGCTTTGTTCTTTTAATCGCTGGAATAACGGAATCAGTGCTTTTGCTTGCAATGTAGGCTCGCCGCCGCTGAAAGTCACACCTCCTTTTTTACCGAAAAAAGCTTTTTGGCTGACGGCCATACGCACAATTTCGTCTATTGTTGTTTCCGTACTTTCACCTTTGGTGTCAATTGTGTCGGGGTTGGCACAATAGAGGCATCGGAAATTGCATCCTTGTAAAAATACGACTAAGCGTAAACCGGGACCGTCAAACGTCCCCATTGACTCGTAAGAATGGACTCTGATCATAATGGTTTGTCTTTAAACTGGTAAGGGCAGGTTTAAAACCCGCCCCTACGATTAATGTATATGTGATGTTACATTCTTTCGTGGAAAGAACGGCTGATTACTTCCAGCTGATGTTCACGGCTCAATTTGATGAAATTTACGGCATAACCTGATACGCGGATGGTAAGTTGCGGGTATTTTTCAGGATGTTCCATTGCATCTTCCAACATTTCACGGTTCAGCACATTTACATTCAGATGATGTGCTCCTTTGGTGAAATAACCGTCCATCATGGTTATCAGATTCTCTATACGGGTTTCCCGGTCTACCCCTAGTGATTTTGGTACGATAGAGAACGTGTTACTGATGCCGTCCTGGGCATCACGATAGCGTAGTTTGGCTACAGAACTCAATGAGGCGATGGCACCGTTCTTGTCACGTCCGTGCATCGGGTTGGCACCCGGAGCGAAAGCCACTCCTTTGGCACGACCATCAGGAGTGGCACCTGTTTTCTTACCGTACATTACATTGGAGGTGATAGTCAGCAGTGACAGGGTAGGGCGGGCATTTTTGTATACCGGATGTTTCTTTAATTCTTCACTGAAGAAATAAACCAAATCTACCCCTAAGTGGTCTACGCGGTCATCATCATTACCGAAGCAAGGATATGCATTTTCAATATCAAAGCCTTCGGTCAAACCTATATCATTACGTTTGGCACGTACTTTGCCGTATTTGATGGCAGACAATGAGTCAATGGCAATGGACAGACCGGCTACGCCATATGCCAGATTGATACGTGGATCGGTATCAATGAATGCCATTTGAGCCTTTTCGTAATAATATTTGTCATGCATATAGTGAATGATATTCATCGCATCATTATACACACGTGCAATCTGCATTAATACTTTCTTATAATTAGACCATACTTCTTCAAAGTTCAGCAAGTCCCCTGTCAATACAGGAATATCTTTCACCATTACAGTTCCTGTATTCTCACAACGTCCGCCATTGATAGCTAGTAACAGAGCCTTAGCTAGATTACAGCGTGCCCCAAAGAATTGGATTTGTTTGCCGATAGCCTGATAAGAAACGCAGCAGGCGATACCATAATCATCACAGTTACGCACTTCGCGCATCAGCGTATCGTTTTCGTATTGTATAGAAGAAGTGTCGATAGAAACTTGTGCACAGAATTCTTTGAAACCTTCCGGCAACTCCGGACTCCACAGTACAGTCATATTGGGTTCGGGTGACGGACCCAGATTGTATAGTGTCTGCAAGAAACGGAAGGAAGTTTTTGTAACCTTGGTACGTCCGTCGTTGAAGCGTCCGCCGATAGACTCGGTTACCCAGGTGGGATCACCTGCAAAGATATCGTTGTATGATTGCATACGCAGATGACGGACCATACGCAACTTGATGATAAACTGATCCACTAGCTCCTGAGCGAATGACTCGTCAATTTTACCATGATCCAAATCATATTGAATATAGATATCCAGGAATGAAGAAACGTTGCCCAATGACATAGCTGCTCCATCTTGTTCTTTCACGGCAGCAAGATATGCCATATAAACCCACTGAACAGCTTCTTGTGCATTAGTAGCGGGACGGCTCAAATCGAGTCCGTAATATTCACCCAATATCTTTATTTCTTTCAGTGCTTTGATTTGTTCGGCTACTTCTTCGCGCAGGCGGATACGGGCATCGGTCATCGGACTGGTGATATTGTGCAAATCTTCTTGTTTTGCTTCAATCAGT